>Ga0326511_10003800_pt1 | contig 12124 bp, 9 predicted proteins | sample 0_2496_0518_D_FD_203701 | JGI IMG/M metagenome (GOLD analysis project Ga0326511, IMG submission 203701) | Bovine rumen microbial communities from UC Davis, California, United States - 0_2496_0518 | ecosystem: Host-associated > Mammals > Digestive system > Stomach > Rumen | place: USA: California...
CAGGCGCGAGCAGAGGTCGGTGATGTCGGTGGCGGCACGGGTGGCAGCAGAAAAATCGCCGTCCTCGCTCTGCGTGAAGTGCAGGACGACGTTGGCCTCACTGGGAGAACCGCCGTCCACGGGGCCGTCGTCGAGGATGGGCTTCTCGCAGGCGGCGAGCATCGCCAACACAGCAAGCAGCATGGCCGCCCGCGCAATGTGTGATAATTTGTACTGTTTCATCTTTGGGGTTGGTTTAATTGTTAATATTCGGTTTGTTCCGGAGAATTATTTGCCACGCAGGGCCTGCACCAAGAGCACAAGGCACCATATCGACATCGCGGCAAAGACTGAGAAGAAGATGATGGTGAGCCACAGGGGGGTCTCGGTGATGAAACGGGTCAGTTCGTTCATAAGCTGTTTTGTTTGTGATTGAATTTTAGTTGCAAAGATACATCTTTTATATTATATAAGGTGTGACAATTATGCGGTAGGTGTGACAATTATAAGGTTTTTGGGGCATTCAAGTGTGACAATTTTCAAAATTGTCACACCTTTTGGGGTGTTTTTCACAGAAAAAGAGTACCTTTGCATCCGCTTATGATCACACTCCAGATGATGCAGTTCACGGCAGTGGTGCTGATGCTGCTGCTCACGGTGAAGCTGCTCTTCCTGCGCGAACGGCGCATCAAGAGCCGTCAGGCCCGTCAGGCCCGCAGGCTGATGACCACAGGCACGGCGCTGCTGTCCCTGCACTTCGCCATACAGCTGAATACGGGACTGAGGCTGATGGGCATCACACAGTCGGTGATGCTCAACCTGGCCATGCTCATCCCTGCATCCCACCTCTTCGCCCGTGCCATACTGCTGTTGCAGCGGCGCGGCGAACTGAGCCTGGCCGACCGATGGACGGGACCGGCGGTGTGGACGGTGACGATGGCTATGCTGGCCGTGGCCGCACTGACCGACGGCAAGCCGCTGCTGAGCGACACGCTGGAGCTGCGACTGGCCGAGAGAGCCGGAGCCGTGCTCTACATGCTGATGCAGGGCTACTACACGTGGCGCCACTCGGTGAGCCTCGTGGCCATGCACCGTGCGCTGCACGACTACTACGACCGCGACACCGACGGCATGCTGCGCTGGATGCAGTATAGCATTGTCGGCCTGATGCTGCTGGCGCTGATGGTGCCCGTGGCCATCTTCAGCTCCGGCCCGGGAATGCTCGCCGTCGCCTTCGCCGTCTATTTCCTAATGTTCTATCTGGTGGACAGCTTCTGCTTCTACCTCACCAGTCCCGCCCCCGAGCGCATGCAGGCCGCCGAGCAGAACGCCGCCGAGGTAGAGGAAGAATTGAAAAGCTTAAATAATGAAAAGCAGACAGACGCTGGCACCGCCGACGCTGCCGTACTGTCGCCCGAAGTGATGAGCGAGGTGGAGCAGGCCGTGGAGGCATGGAAAGCCCGTAGAGGCTACTGCCAGACAGGACTGCTGCAGCCCCTGGCCGCACAAGCCATCGGCATCAGCCGCTACCGCCTGACTGCCTGGCTGCATCAGCAAGGACTGAAATACACTGAGTGGATAGCCCAGCTGCGCGTGGAAGAGGCCAAGCGCACCATCGCCGCCCATCCCGACTGGTCGAACGATGCCGTCGCCCAGCACTGCGGCTTCACCGACCGCACCGTCCTGCAGCGCACCTTCAAAAGAATCGAGGGCATCACCCCCCAGAAGTATCTGGAGGACTTGGAGGCCACATAGTTAAGTCATGAGAAATTATTAATTTTCAAGCATCATTTGCAGAACGTGCTGAAAAGTCGTAATGCAATCTGTGTTCTAACAATAGTGTTTAACAATTAAAATATCGAAAAGTAGTCGAAGTGGCAAAAATGGTCGGATATTTTGAGGAAATCGGGGGCAGAATGTGCAGTACATGCTCATAATGTTTCCCAAATGTTTCCCAGATTCGCCGTAATGTGCTGATAATCAGTACTCGTTAGCCGCCGCGCAGGCCGCTGTGGAAGAATGATCGAAAGATTCTGAAAATTAACTAGCGGGAGAGTTATTGTCTCCCCCTTGGGAGGCTCTTGCCTGCGAGCGGTCAGAGGCCGAGCGGGATGGGTTATTCCTTCTCCGTACCCGCAACAAATGCGGTAATAATAGTTGATGATGAGTACCACTCCAGAATGCGCCTTCTCACTAATTTCATCGGTACTCATCGACTTCTGGCAGCCGACAAGTACTGCCGCTGCCAGAAGTGCGATAAAATATTTCTTCATCCAATACATCTTGTATGTAAACCAGTTTAGATTTCGATTTCCCAGGCGCTGACGTCTGTGTCGTTGAAGCCATCGCTCTCGAGCATAGCCTTCACTTCGGCAGAAGCCATAGAGACAGACTCACCCTTGGTAAAGTCGATGCCGTCAACTTTTGAGAGATCGGCCTTGGCGTCGACAGGAGTTCCCTCGGCGGTAAAAGTCTTCTGATAGACCTCAATAAGTTTTTCTTGGTCCTTCAGCGACTTCTTGTGCTTCTTGATGAGCTTAAGGTCATCGGCGCTGGCAAGCAGGCCAACACCAGCTCCGACACCGCCTGCAATGGCAGTCTTAGAGTCGATCTTGCCGCTTGAAGTGACCTGAGTGAGGGCGCCAAGACCAGCTCCTACACCCACTTTCTTCAGCACGGTGCCAATGGCTTTGGAGATGGCCTGATGCTGTGCTTTTACACTCTCGGCACTACGCTTGTTGCCAAACTGGTCGACAAGGAACACACGAACACGCGGTGTGCCGTCCTCGTTGAGGACAGGTTTGCCTTCCTCATCAACCTCGGAAATAGATGTGGTGGTGAAAACTGGAATCTTTGACCAGTCGATCTTCTTTTGTTCAGCAGTATCAGTAGGCAATTTCTCTGCTACGTTACTGGCTGTGTTAACCACTTGTTCAGTAGCCTTTGAAACCTTATCAACACCTTTTGAGAGATTCTTCAAGAATCCCTGGGCGCTGATTGTTGTTGTTCCCATTGTGAGCATTGCCAAAACAGCCACGCTCTTAAAAATGTTTTTTCTCATCATAGTGAATATCATAAAGTTTAACAACATGAATTTATTTCTTATCTTTAGCGACGTACATCTTCAAGCGATATTGACGCTTGGTGTATGTGCCCTGCGACTGACGCATGATGTTCTGCATGTCCTTGTAGTAAATCTGGATGAGCTTGCCATATCCTACGGGACGGAAGAGCAAACCTGCAGGGAGCTTTTTGCGGTTGAACTCCAAATCGAGCATACCCTGCTCATTGCTCTCACCCTCCTGCCTATAATTGCTGTCGGACACAAGTTTCTTGAAACGCTTGTCATCACGGTAGTCAAGCGGGGCTGGTGGATTGTCGCCATAGTAAGCCCACACTTCGACATTGCCCAAAGGACGGCCTTCGCCGAAACCGCTGAAGTCGTTCCTCCACTCGACCATAGTAAACTTAATGGTAAGCGGCTGACTCTCTATGATGATGTTAAGTTTCTCAATACGACTGCTGTAGAACTCGTTGGGGTTATACCTGTTCAGTATGGAAAGGAACTCAGAGGCTGCCGTAGCATACTTCACCACTTCAGCCTGGTTGGCCTCACCTCCCTTCTGCTGTCCTTTCATCTTAGTGAGTGCGCTGAGAGCCAACTTCTCATAGAGCGAACAGCTGTCACACTGGGCGATACTTGTCTTGATGGTAGGCACAAGCTCAATAGGGGTATCCTTGGCCTCCAGAGCGCTGCTGAAAGCACGGCGGGCGTTGTCGTACTCACGCAAAGCAAACAGACGACCACCCTCCTCCATGAATCCAGCACAGACACTTGCGTGGACTTTCTCGACCACCTTCAGAGCCAGCACACCAAACACCATCTTAGAACGAGGCCCAAGGTTGCTGATGTCCAAAGGTAGCAGGTTGGTGCCTTCAGCAAAGACACTAATACTCGTCAGACTTGCCAGTTCTTCGGCGGCAGCATTTTCATCGGCCTCCAACTGGTCGAGTCGTTCCCAGTCCTTGTCGGAGGCTTTCTTGGCTCCATTTGGGTCGTCAACAATTCGCTTGCGCAATGCCTCATGCTCCTGCTTCACGCCAGCCAGTTTCTGGCGAGCATCGTCAAAAATCTGAACAGGAATGGTAATCGAATAGACGGTAATGCTATTGTCACCTTTCTTGCGTTCAGACTCCAGCTTGGCGCCCCTCTTAATAAGTTCGCTACATTCAATCTTCAAATTACTGATGGTAGTATGAAACTCGACTTGGGCCAGCTTGGCATCCATGATGCCGTCATTGGGAGCAGTCTGGTTTTCTAAGCGAATAGGCTTCTGCACTTCGCTGACGAGATAGGCATAGAAGAAATCTGGCTTCGTAAGAACGGTGAAGTCAGTCTTGTTGACATCACCACGACGGTTCACCTCGATTTTGGGCTCACGGGTCTCGCTGGGGTCAACGATCACTTCATATTCATATAGCCCGTCCTTGCGCTTTTCAGGTGCTGAGATGCGTGCATGGCTGGCATTGACGACGGTGATGACCAAATCGTTGCGTTGTGAGAGCACTAACACGCCACCTGCACCATCGAGGTCGCCAATGGTATTCTCTTTGTCGTATGGACTACTGGAAATGTAGGCTGACTGTGCCGCAGACTGAACGAAGACGGCAAAGGCAAATACTACAAAGAGAGCTGTTTTCTTCAAATATTGTTTCATTACAAATGATGGACTGGTTACTAAAATCCGAAACCTCCGAGTGTTGAGATGTCATTATCAGGTTCTTGATGGACGCCGCCGTTGTTACGATTGCCTCCAACCCACTCAGGCTGCCAGGTACGCACGTGAATAATGGGATCGCCTTGTGGTGGAAACTCAAAAAGCAGGAAGAGATAACCTTCGTCTTCATAATGCTGAGACTTCCAGGTCTGACGGAGACGAACACCATACTTGGTGGGATCTTTGGTCGAACGGGTAATACCTGCACAACCGCCCTGCTCGCCATTGGAACCGATGGGGTCAAACTTCACGTCAATCCAGTTGTTGCGAGCAAAGCACTTCTTCAGGTTGTTGAGGTACTGCTGCTTATTCTGGCGATTGTAAACCACCTTGTACTGGGCTGCCTGCGAGTCGCTAAGCGTACGGACCTGTACCACGTTACCCGTGATGATCAGGGCATCGTCGCTGAACATGCGCTCAATGGTACCTAAGTCTTTTGTGTTATAGGCGGTACGGAAACGCTCTACCTGCTGCCAGATCACGTGCTCGTTCTCCACGTCAGCCGTACCACAATTCTCCATACTCAGTCCGTTGTGGGCAGTAAGCGAGAGACGGAAGTCGGTGATGCGCCCGTTACGGTCGAATTCTGCGACACCTTCTTGATAGTTGCCCATACCGAAGTCATCGGTTTTAGGGGTGATGATGAGGGGAATATGGTTCACCATCATCGAGCCGTCACGGAATATCCAGCAGCGCTCAACCACCTCTGTGTCATCGCAATAGAACGGAGTTACTGCCCACAGACGAGACAAAGACTTGCGAGCAAAGTCATCCATCTTCAGGAATCCGTTGTTCAGGTCGGTACCTGCCTTTTGGGCACGGTTTATCTCTGTGAGTAATTCTGCCAAATTGCGTTCGGCAACAGCTATGGCACCAGGCCGCGGCTGTCCCTCGTCAGTAAGTAGTGTTACATCAACAGCCCAAGCAGAAATGGAGGACCAGGCCATTATGCCAAGGACCAGTACAAATTGTAGGATTGTTTTTTTCATGTTCTGAAATATTATTTCACGCTGAAGCCAATGGCTCCGCAGTCATTGTTGTCATAATTCTTTATATCGTCAGCCTTACCGGTTTTCACGTTGGTACGGTTGGTACCGGGACTAAGTACTGCCACCACCTGACCTTGGCGATTGTATATTACAAGGAAGTTGTCCTCTGGACGCGTCAGTTTCTGATAACGTGCATAGCTTTCCACCTTACCCTGATTCTTCAGCTCTTTCAGTTTCTCAGCCATCTTGAAGTAATCGGTGTAAGAAGCCAATGTCATGACAGCCTCAGGCCACGCCTTCTGAGTGGAGGTGAGACCATCTGGTGCTGCGGGAAGTACTTCCGGGCTATCGGTGGGCAGAATGTCTGATTTTTTCACGTATGTAAATGCACGATACATGTTTCCACGAGGCATGGCGAGGAAGGTAATGAGGTCTTTCCTATCGGACAGAACGATGGTCTTGCCCTTCATGTTTTTCTTCGTTGCCGTCCATGCGTTCACATTATCATAGAGCATACTCTCGGCAATATCATGAGCCTCCTTGGCTGTGGTGCAAGTAGCCTCAGCATAGATGTAAAGGTTGCTCTTCTTAATTTTGTTGATCTGCTTCTTCTCTTGCTCATTTTCCTGGGCTGTTGCTGTAATGGTCATAGCCATGAGAAGTGTGACAAGCCACAATAATCTTTTTCTCATTCTTTTAAGGGTTTAAAGTCTTGTGTAAAAAATTTGTCCGGGATGTTCTGGATAGGAATATAGAAATATGCCTTAGCCTTAATAACATCTTCTCTACCATAGAGAATACTGAGCGGGAACTCTACCGAGATCAAATGCGTGTAAGCCAACTGCTGGTTGCAGGCAAAGAGCGTTCCAGTAACAAATTCGTCACTATGTGTCTTAAACCCGAAGTAAAGTCTGCAACCTTCGTTCTCGCAGAACTTAGTGAGTTGCTGCAGGGCGATGTCAATGGTATCGCTCTTGAATCCATACTGGTTTATCTCCAACCGCATGGGCAATTCGCGATTTGCATATCCCGTCAGCATCATGTTGCTTACGCTACGCAATGGACTTGAAGGTGAGCAGACGGGTAACAGCTTTCCTTTCTTCCGAGAGAGATATATGTCACCTCTTATCTGTTGGCTGATGTAGTACCCTCCATCAACAATCTCAACTTGGTCGGCACGTATGCGTTGCATCTTCATCCACCTGTTTGACAACAGCTTGTCATCGGTCATCGACGGCACTATTCGACGGAGGTCGTTACAGGCCATCTTCTCCAGTTCTATGGCGTTGGCACCAAGAAGCAACTGGCAATCAGACGGGATGGTAATAACGGCTCGTTGCCCGCCAACCATGATGGTTAAACGGGTAACGTGGCGTGCAATCTCTTCATAACTTAGGGATACATCGGTAGCAGGTGTCAGTTGCCGCACCATATTCCAATTTCCCTCGACCATTACTACGCGGTCAACATCCATGCGCTTCTGAAGCCCCAACTCGCTGATGCCTAAATCGAGTTCCAGCAGATAGCGCTCAATAAACTCTAACAGCTTTGTGTTGTTGAAGACATCGAATGTTTGCTGGTTGAACAGGCTGTAGCCTATGTGGGCAATATCTCCAAAGCCATCGGTACGCAAGCAAATGTTATGCCCTCGGAAGACACCTATGCTGTCGTCTCGGACACCTGAAGGAATCGTTTCTGGGATGCGGATACCAGACTTGTTAACAATCTGCTGCAAACGCTGTGTACGATATTGGGGTGCAGCCTGAAGCCACACCGCCAATACCGATAGCATGATTGTCAAACGGATTCTCATCTGGTTCACTTAGAAGACGCTTGTGTTGCGATAATGAAATGGAAACATCAAGGAATGAAGTGACTACGGATTGATGGTAGTAATATTGCCGTCATGAGTCCAATAGCCGATGCCGCCCGAAGGACGTCCGTCACGGAACTCACCCTCATACTTATCACCCTTGTTGGCTGTGTAGTTTCCTGCAATCTTGTGCGTAGCGCTGTAGACGATGGTTCCATGTCCATGAGGCGTCTTCGTACCAGGCTTTACTTCACCCGTATAGGTACCATAACCGAGGTTGACATTCCTGGCGTAGGTCTCATTAGTACCAGTTGTTCCCTTTTCCTTCACCGTCACTTCCACGACAGCCTGCTTTCCGCTCTTGTTTGCTTCAAAAGTGACGGTGGCTTTACCTGCCTTCAGGGCAACGACCTCACCAGATGCAGTAAACGTAATGATATTGTCATCCGACACACTGGCACCTACTTCTTCAGATATCTCCTCTGGTACGGTAGAATAGCTGATGGATTGCTTCTCGCCAACCTTCATTACCAACGACTTCACGCTGGGAACAATTTGCTCAACGAGGACTTCCTGGGGAGTTGGTTCGGCTTCACCACCCTTGTCACTACCTTCAGGTTCAGCAACAAGAACCTGACAGGTTGCACGATGCTGGTCGTCACCCTCAATCTTGACTGTGATGATGGTCTTGCCTTTCTTAACAGCTGTGACTTCACCACCCTGAGTGACTTCTGCAATGTTCTCGTCCTTGATGTTCCAAGTGAATTTCACATTGGCATCCTTCACCTCGTTGCCGTCCTTGTCAACGGCAGTAGCGGTAAGCAAGGCTTTAGGAGTCTCTCCCAGAACCAGTGAAAGGTTTTTCTCGCTGAGTTTAATCTTGTCGATTTCCTGACCACCACTCAAAGCGAAGAATGCTCCTATACCTCCTCCGAGAATGACTACAACTGCTGCGATGATGGCAATGAGTTTTATGGGGAATGGTTTTGAAACTATTTCCTCCAGGGTGTTCTGGTGGCATTTAGGACACTCAGGAATGCCTCCCAATGTCTCTAAAGCATCAATCTCGAGAATTTCGTTATTGTCTGCCGCAGTACATGCACCATAGTTGGTGCATTTGAATTTTTTGACATTATTTTTGTCTGCCATTGTTTTAATATATTAAAGTTGTACACATTATTTATATAAGGAATTACGAAAGCAGGCTACTGAAATCTATGCCTCCAATATTACCACCTGCATTTTGGGTGTTCTTACGCTTGATGGGCGTAGGATCCTGTATAATAGTGAGTGCTTTCTTGGTCCATCCCACAAACTCCAAGAACTCTGGCGAACCTTGGTTACCGCCACATTCAGGAAGAACCACCTGGCCGAGCAGCTGTTGTACCTTTGGAATCATGGTCTGCTTGCGAAGTTCGATGTTCATCAGTGTGGTTGATGCCACCTCTTCGTACTTGTCTTTCATCTCCTCACCGAAATCTTCCGTGAATGCAGGACTGAAGCCAATACCGGTGAACTTGTCAGACAATGGCTTCAGGGTTTCAAGTCCTAACAGCGGATCTTTGGTGACCGTTCCGAAGGCCTTACGGCCTGTGCCATCTGCCAAATCGCCATACTTGATGTTGTCAAGCGCATAATTAGCAATAACATAAGGCATGAACATTTCCCTGAGCTGCGAGCCGAGCAATTCACCCTGGACTTCAAGTTTCGGGAAGTCATCACCCGTTCCCTCGGTGTGGAGCACAACGCGCATCTGCCGGCCCTCGTTGCCATTGACGAGATGATCGTAACGCTCTTTGTAGAAAGCAAGGTTTTTGAGACAGCGTATGGGGAAGCAATAGGTAATAGCCTGCACGGTGAGCTCGTTCTGGCGAGAGCCGTTCATGTCGACCTTAACCTGAATGTCGGCAGCTACGGCACCTTCAAGCGCAGCTTTCAACTTGGTAGCGAACTTTTGTACAATCTCGTTACCTTCCACCTTCGGCAACTGGATGAGCACGATTCTACGGTTTATGTTGGTACCCTGCTCAGGAATAGCGTTCATACCTCCAACGCTACGCTGCAGCTCTGCTCCATTGAACTCCAGGAACACGCCACTCTCCTCAATAATACTCTTGGCAAATTTCTTCAGGTCTTCAACGTCGCTATAGCGCTCGCTGAGCTGCTCAAGGATGTTGCGGTTGATGAGTTTCTCACTCACCTCAATAAGTATGTCTTCGTGGATGGCAATTGCTTTCTGACGTACCACCGTATCCATGAGGTCGGCAATGGTATCTTTGTCGATCACGGCATTGGCATGCTGGAATGTCTGCTCACTTCCAATAATTTCTACAAGTTTCAGTCTCACCTCGTCGGCAATAGACTTCTGTCGCTTCTGGTCAGTAATGACGCGCTGGGTGAATTCCTTCACCTTCTTCTGGTCGTAGAATCTAATGACCGTCTGCTGCAGGTTGCTCAGTCCGCCCTCGTCTTTACAACGTGCGCCAATCATTGCCTCGTTGTATTCGATTGCCTCATTGAGCGTAGATACAAATGACTCGATACGATTGCGCAACAAGTTGAGTTTCACGCTGAGCACGGCAGTAAGCTGCTGAGCGAACTCTGCACCGAGCACCTCGCATCTCTTTACCATGAGCTGTTGCATGATGGTGCTGTGGCGAGTGAGGTATTTTCCTTTGACCAGAGATTGTACGAATACTCCTGCAAACTGCTGCTTGTTGAGGTCGCGTTGCTGGATAAGCTGATCGATGAGCTGACGAGCCTTCTGGGCTGCGGCTTCCATGTTCTTACGCTTCTTGCCCACTTCTTCCTGGATGCAGTCAATGAGCTGGAGCATGTTGTAGAGAGAGAGGTCACCGCTCTTCCATTGGTCGAAGATGTAGCGCTCAATACGGTCGCTGATTTCTTGTGCGTGTTGTTCACGTGCTGCGGTCTTACCCTCATAGAACTGAACGGCGCCAAGTTGGCGGAACAGCTCATTATAGCCTTTCTCACAGAGCTCTTCCAGTTTTGCCAGCGGCTGGTTGGATCTTTCTGCATCCTGTGACCAACGAGGTATGACACCAGCCCAATAAGGAGCAAATGGACCATACTTCTTTTCATCGCTGGGCAAAATGGGCAGTTCGAGCATGAGATGCTTATCGCTGATACACCACTTCTCCTGAACGTCTGATTTCATCACCTCCGAGGTAAAGTCCTTATTTGCAGGAGTATCACGGTAGCCAAGATCGTCGTTCCAGTTGTTGAAACGCATTTGGAGTAGCGACTGACGTCCGAACGAGAAGCTGAAATACTCAATAATTTCCTCTTCTGGGATGATGACACGCTTGAAGCCGAATGAGCTGACAGCCTTGGTTCGATAAGGCTGTATGGCATTGTTCTTGGCTTTTTCGTAATATTCCACGCGCCAGTCATTGATATTCTCAAAAGAGTACGAACGCATGAATTCCTCCGTGTTATCGTTCTGCTCAAGGAATATACGACTGTAAGTGAAATCTGCCAAAATCTGCGGAAGTTCATGATGCGATTCCACAGTATATCCGTGTTCGTTGACATTACTGTAGAGAATCAGACCGTCTGCTACCTTTGTGACTAAGTCGAGGTTCAAGCGTTCGCTCTGTCCCTTACCACTAACGTCGTAGGGCTTGAAGTTTCCTGAAAGCAAGGCGTTCAGTTCCTGTAAAGCAGCATAACCGTTGGCATGATAACGTCCGGCATCGCTATTTCCCGGAGGAGCCAACTCTGGCACCATCGCATTGACAACAATAGCCGTACCTGTCTTTCCGTCTTGAGAAAGTTCCTGACGGAACTGTGGAATCATACGTGTCTGGCTGATGACGTCAATGATAGAACCGGAACCTGTGCCACCTGCCAGGCCTGTGAAGATATAGATATTGGTGCGCTGGCCGTGACTGATGCTATTCACTTTCTTAAATTGATTAAGGAGTGCCTGCTTGTATTTGTCAATGTTTGAGCCAAAGAGTATTCGGCCGGCACGGCGCTTCTGGGCAGCAGCTGCACCCACCTCACCAAGAGTCTTACGCATCACTTCAGCATCACCGATGATGCCCTTAAGACCGGGATAGCTACTTGGGCTGGCAAGAACAGCATTAATGTCGATACCCTTGACGTTAACAAACTCGTTTTCGGCAAATTGGGCATTCTTTCCCAACACCTGCCAAGTCTTATCATCAGGCTGCATCATCTCGACACTGGAGTCCACGTATAGAAATCCAATGGCCATTTGTGCACGTTCTTCATCGCTGAACTCTTGGTACAGACGTTTACGGAAGGCTTTAAGGACTTTGCCACCGGTGCCTCCGAGACCAATCAGAATGTGGTTTTCTTTTGCCATAATCGTATTATTTAAGCTTAATATATCGTATCTAAGTTATTTATGTCGTATGAATAGTCACGTCTACGATTGAGAAGAAATATTGCGACGAATGCAACTATCACGAATCCGACCATCCAGAGTATTCGGCGTAGGATGTAGTAGTTGATTGTAGACTTCACATCATCGGTAATGTAGTTGGCAATGCTATTTCCCTCTTCCAAATAGGCCT
>Ga0326511_10003803_pt1 | contig 12120 bp, 16 predicted proteins | sample 0_2496_0518_D_FD_203701 | JGI IMG/M metagenome (GOLD analysis project Ga0326511, IMG submission 203701) | Bovine rumen microbial communities from UC Davis, California, United States - 0_2496_0518 | ecosystem: Host-associated > Mammals > Digestive system > Stomach > Rumen | place: USA...
GCCGTACCGAAGTCGATAGGGGCGATGTGATTATCAATGTTCACAAGGTCTGCAATCGTGGTGGTGCTTACGGTAAAGGTGGCAATATTGATGTCATAAACTCCGTTGTTGATGTTCACATCGCTATCACGCACCTCGGGAGAAAGTGTCGAGCCTGTCTCCACTAACAGGGCGATAGGTTCAGCCACATCCGCAAGGTCAAGGTGGATGTATAACCGCCCGTTTAACGTGCCAGAACCCGACAAGACCACGGGGATGTCTGCATCGTCAATCGTGAACTTACGCCCGCAAACGATACCATGCCCCGCCGTGATGTGTAAGGTGGAACTGTCTTTGATGGAGACAACCCCGCCATAGATAAGGCCGTTACCGGGAGAAAAGACCTCGTAAATAAGCCCGTCATCCTTGGGGGTTACCGTTGACCCGCTTGCGGTTACAAGTGTAATGTTAGCCATTCTGCAATACTCCTTTCAGTATTTTCGTTAAGTCTAGCCGTATCGTGCCGAAAATCAGCTTTGTTGTCCCGTTCCGTGACATTCCCGTGAAAAGGGATGTGTACTCCGTGCCGTTTGAGATGATGTGTACCTCCTGACCGATGGTAAAGCCTGAGGGCATCACAAGGTCATCATCATTCCGCACGGTTATCTCTATGAGGTTGTTATACGCTCCCTCCTCAAATACTCCGCTTGCCACTTTATCGGCGGCCTGTATAAAGGTTTCCCCGCTCTGGGGCTTTGCCGTTTTCATTTCGTAAAGCACCGGGGTCAGCCTGTCCGTGTTTGAGGTATCGTAAGTCCCATCGGAGTGTAGGTAGTAAATCCGATTTGTTGTAAAGTCCTCGGAGTAGACATAGAGTTTATTAAAACTCCGCTCCGTCTCTTTTATGTTTATCTGCCTCGTGATTACGTTCGGCAAGTCTGCCTCAATGGTCTGGATCGTGTTTGACTTCACCCCGATTTCAACGGTTATGGTTTGACTTTCAATGTTTGGGGTAACGTAAAGCCCTACCCTGTATTTGCTCATAGCCCGTGTGATAAGGGTGTCATATAGGTAGACCATGGCGGTATGTGCGCCCTCTGCATCGGATTTGATGTTGAAACCCCATCCAGATGTTGCTGATATGGTGGTAACAGTAAGCCCTTGTATGTTCTGTGATGTATCTGCGTTAGAGATAAAATACGCCGTTAAAATGGCTTTCAGGGCGTTCTCTAGCGTGGTGGCGGAGTTCTGCAAGTTGGTATCAAACAAGACCTTTTCTGTAAACAGAGATGTAAAGGGCTTGTATCTGACCTCAGAGAACCCAACGGACACATTATCTACTGAGATAGCACTTATCACGCCAAAATAGTCCATCTCGCCACGGAGATAAATATAATCACCCTGTTTCACTTCCGTATTAAATGGAAGAATAACAGAGGACTCCTCCATGGATAAGTAGTCATATAGGTAGGAAACCTCCCCAACGGTGTAATGTTGCACCAACGTAAAATCCGGGTGGAATATTTCAATGTTATACGGTGTCATAGCCTATCAATGCCTCCACGCCCACATTCAAGTCCTCCACGCCGTCATCCGTGACAGAGATAACGTTGCGCCCGTTCCTTATCTGGATAAATCTATCCGTGGAAAAGTCAGAGAGTTGGTAAAGGTCAGAAACGAAGTTGCCAAGGTTATCCGTCTGGATAATTCTCCACGGGGTTGATGTGGTGTCGATCACTACTCGCCTATTCTCGTTTATGGTGGTGTTTATCTTGCCCGTGGTCACGAGCTTACCATTCACGTAATGACTCCATGATGGATTTATCGCCTTGCCATAAATGGTCAATTTACAAGGGTTGGTCATCATACTGTCAGAGTCGATAATCACACTTCCGGGGGTTGCCTCTGTGTATGTGTAGTCATACGAGTAATTGTATGTTTTACCGCCTGAGATTTCCCCGTTATTGAAAGCGGAGAAAGTACGATACCACGGAGAAGTACATAGAAACTCAATCGTGACGGTCAGCGCATCCCCCGTGCCGTCTCCACGTGTAATGGCTCTGACATATCCGTTTCGGTTGTATACGCCGTGTCCTGGGTCATACTTCATCTTGAGTGGTGACATCTTGCAGAACTTGTAAAACTCAAAATATTTCTGTTCTGCGTTCGGTTGCCAGAACCGCACCGTACCCGTGATGGTCTGTTGGTTTCCTTTATCCTCTAGCAAAGCAAACTGTTCGGATATTTGCTGAAAGGTCATATTTCGGTCATATCCCAGACCATCCACGTTATAAAAAAAGGCACTACCCTTAACAGTAATGTCATAGGTAGTGCCGTTTGCATTTATCAGAGTAAATTTTCTCATTGTACCGCCCATCCTAACTGCCTGTTGAGGCCGTTATACAAATCGCTTGCGTTGATGCCCTCACGTTCGGAGATTTCGGGGAGATACTTGCCGAGGATTGCGAAAAGGTATTCCCAATTATTAGAGGCGTTCCCGCCGTTAAACTCCGTGGAGTTCGCAACGGTCAGGGTACTCACGGAGGTATCGGCAAGCTCACTCACCGCATCATCCACAAGACCCATCTTGTTTTCTACGCCGAGTGCGAAACCCTCATCGAGCATTTCACCGATAAAGATACCTTTCTTTGCGGGTGATGCGATACCTAATGCAGATTTTGCGGCGTTAAATGCGCTTTCTGCCACACCTTTAGCCGCCTCCCAGATAGCACCCGCCATGGATTTGATACCGTTTATCACGCCCTGTATCATGTTCGTGCCAACGGAAACCCAATCCACATTTGCAAAGGTGTCTACAATGCCCGTAATTAACTGCCACACGCCCGCTATCAGGTCGGGGAGTGCATTGATAAGACCTACCACTAACTGTGTGACAAGCTCAAAGCCCATTTCGATAATCTGTGGCAAGTTTTCAACGATTGTCTGTATCAATACGCCGATGAGTTCCACCGTTGCCGATATGATTTCCGGGAGATTGTCGAGGATGCCTTGCACCACGTTCATGAGCAATTCCATACCGCTTTTTATGATTGTAGGTGCGTTCTTTGATAAGAACTCCACGAAAGTTCTTATCATTTCCGTTACACTACGGATGATCTCGGGCAAACTCGATAAAATGCCGTTCACTACGTTTGTGATTATCTCAATGCCCTTGCTTAATACATCAGGTAGTTTTGTGGTGATGCCATCCAAAACACTCTTGACGGTTTCCTGTCCTTTTTCAAGCATTTCGGACAGATTAAACGAGTTTTTTAGTGTTTCCATGAGGGAAACGCCCGCATTTACAAGGTTCGGGGCGGCGTTTATGATTGCATCGCCAAGAGACACCACGATTTGTATTGCCGCCTCTGCCAATGCCGGGATAACCGTTGTTAAAAGTGTAGGTAAGGCATTTACAAGGGCATCTGCCAGAGAAACGATGAGCGATGTTGCCATGCTTATCATTTCGGGCAATACCTCTGCAAGCCCGTTGATAATACCCGGCATTATGTCTGTGATCGCCGAAACGATGTTTTTTGCGATCCCATCCAAGGATGTGAACAGTTCACCAAATCCCTGACTTAATTGCTCGGTTGCGCCCTCCTCTCCCGCAATCAGAGAAGTAAAGCCCGCAAGAATGGTATTCATGCTAGGCAATAACTGACTCATCATGTTACGGCTTACGCCACTGATTGCCGTTTTGAGGTCTTGCATATTGTCTTGAAACGCCGCCGCCGCTTTAACGGCATCGTCAGACATTACCCCGCCAAGCTCTCGCACCCGGTCACGCATCGCCTGTGTGTCCTCTGCTGATGTGTTGAGTAGTGCGCCGAGTTCTGTTGCACCTCTGCCGAGGGTCTTGCCCGCAAGGTAAGTGCGTGTTGTGGTATCTTCCACGTTTTGAAGTGCGGATATCGTTGCCTCAAAGAGTTGCTCTTGTGACATACCCGCAATTTGCTCTTGCGTTATCCCTAATTCTTCAAAAGCCTTGCTATTTGTCTGGGCGGCGTTTGCTAGTGTTTTCATAGAGGCTTTCATGGCCTCCATGGATGTTCCAGAATGTTGCATCACGGCATCCCATTCCTGATACGCCTGTGCGGAAAGCCCCATCTTTTGTGACATTTTATCGATATTGTCACCGTAGGCCGCCACATCGGATGTGCCTTTAGCAACTGCCCCGGTAAAAAGAGCCGTTCCCGCCGTGATTAGTGAGGTAGCCCCTTTCAGAGCCGATCCCATGCCACTAGCCAAACTCAACCCGGCACTTTTACCCGCTTTTTCGCTCTCTCCATCGAGAACGGATGAAATAGAGCCACTTATACCCTCTGCTTTAGGTACTATCTGCACATACGCTTTGCCGATTTCTGTTGCCATTTATCCGCTCCCACTCTTTCATAAAATCATCGCCCGTTCTGTACTTCTGTACTTCCCCGGCGTTGTTATCTGATTTCGTGAGGTTTTTTACCATGGATTGCGGGCGGTTTCTTCCTTTATGCCCGTCCTCGGTCTTAAACCATACATTGATAGCCGTATTGTCTACGATATGTGCCAATAATAGAGTATTTATATCAACATCTAACCCGGATAGTTTTCTTTTTATCCGTGAGTCATTACGGAGACCAACCGCCAATATTGCAATATAATCAGGCGCAAAAGCCGTCATATCGTATATGTGGTAAGTCTCCGCAAGGTCACATATCAGCGCATCCCTATCGGTTGCTATCATGCCGATAAGGTACGTTATTTTTTTACTTCTTCACCGCAAGCATCAATGATTTCTTTTACTTCTCTGATGATGTCCTCTGCCACCGCAACGCCGTTCTTTTCAACGTGTCGGCAAAGTGCTTGCTCTCCGTCCTCTCCCAAAAGAATTGTGACGGCCTCCGTCAATCCGATTATCTGCGTTCCCTCGTTGGGGCTTTCAGCTTTCGCCAGAGCCTTAACAAAACGCCAATCTTTTGCCTTGTCCGGGTTTATATCAATCTTAAACCCGCTCTTTGTTTTAATGTTCATGTTGTGACCCCCTGTGTTTTAAGTGCTTGGACTCTGATCGATAAGATACTCGTAGTGAGTGTTTCCGCTTGCATCCGGGATGCAATCTACGGTTGTATCATAGCCGATAGCCTCATCATCCTTGTAAACGATGTCGCCTACTGCGGAAACCTTGCAATCAGGAATGACGATACGTTTTGCAACATCGCCACGCATAATCATGTCAATGACGATAGAAACCTCGTCAACCTCGCCGTTGTTTGCCTTAATGGTAAGCCCGGTGCTGATGTCTCCTGTTACGTTGGATGCGCCGTAGACGAACTGTGCTACCTCTTTGCGTAAGGTCTCCAAAAGAACAAACTTGAAAGTGTCCTCTTTGGAAGTCTGCACAACGAGAACAGTATCACCGCCCCAAGCCTTGATTTTGGAAACTTCAAGGTTTGTGCCGTTGGTCAATCCCGCATCAGAAACATAGCCGAGCTGACTAAAACCCGCTCCGAGTGCGGTTGTTGCATCGGTAGGCAGAGAAGTTCCAACGGGGGCAACGTGGATCGCACCCGCAACTTTCGGCTTACCAACGGAAACGTTCTGTGCATTGTTAGCCATTATATCTATCCTCCCATTTTAATAGTGTGTTACATCAAAGACCGCCTGATAGCGGTATTTCTTTGCGGTTTCATCAGTAAAGTTGTAATCGGTGTTGAGTTCCACGTTGCAGATTTCCCCAAGTTCAAGGATTGCATCACCGAGCATGAGGGCTTTTACGGCCTCATTTAAGGTTGCCGCCTCATACATTGACGGGGCGTAACTCTGTATGACAATCGTTGAACTGTTCACATGATTTACCCGCCCGCTCCCGGTCTTTTCAATCACATAGAATGAACTAGCCGGGTTTTTGGGTATCTCCATATAGGTTTTTACGGTGGTGTTCTGGGATATGAAATTGTAAATGGTCAACTCAATCATCGCATCGCCTTTAAGAGTGTGTTGTTTTCGTAGTTATCCTTGGCGGCCTCTTTGCTATCCGGGTAAACGTTGGATATGACAACGAAACTAGCAACATGGGTGCGGTGTGCATAATCACTCCCCGCCCTGTTCTGTATCTCGATTGCCGCATCGTCTAACACCTTTTGCATTTCCTCTGACTTCATCAGTTCGTTTAAGCCTTGCAAGTTCAACTCAAACTTAACCGCCATACTCCTCACACCTCATTTTCATATGCCAAGGGATGGAATAATGGATGTTTTCTTCAACGCCTGTCATGGGAAAACCGAACGTTTTTACGTTGTGGGTGATACCATAGGCATCCGTCCACGAAACCCGCTTATCCATCCAATCGTGGGTGTCACCCTTGGGGATTGCAAGAACGTACTTTATCTGTTTGCCGTAAAGCTCGACAGATGATGTGATATCATCCGTTGACGGTTCGCCGATGAGTACGTTATCAACATTTACCGGGGTTTCCACCACTATTGGATTTCCGAAAGGGTCTTTGCTCGTTTCGGTTTCTGTATACAGGGTTACCGTTATTCCTTTGATCCTTGCCATAAACTGATGACTCCTATTTGTTGAGCGAGTAAACCCAAACGTTTGAGGTCATTTTTCATGAGTGCGTTTGCAATTCCCCCGCCCGGTACTGCGTAAGTTCCAGACCAAGAATACCCAAGGGCAGATTGTGACTCTTGCGTCATGGCATCGCCGTCCGTGGCCTGTCTCAAAACACGGCTCACCACATCTACGGTGACAACCTTTAACAAACTCCCGTAGGTTTCCTGTTCTGCTTTCATCTGGTCAACATCTTTCCCCACGTTGTAGCCCATCTGTCTGATTTCATCAGATACGAGCGGTAGCAAAGCCGCCGCCCGTGTCTGTTCATCATTCGTCAAGGGTCTCCAAAGGGTTATAATATCGCTGACCGTTGCAAACGGTTCGCTCATTTCTTCTGCCCTCTCTTTTTGGGTTTCGGTTCGTTTTTAGCCTTTTTGACAGGCTCGGTGTTCACCTCTGCGGGCTTTTCCTCGATAAGTTCGATGTTTTCGCCCCGGATGATGCAGTTTGACTCAAACACGATACCCGTTTTGGTATTCTTGTATCTCATGAGATGCTCCTTGTTAGGTGGTAGGGGTCTGATCTTCTACTCTTGCGAAAGCGGCGGGAACGAGGATACCCCATCCGATGTAAGCCTCGCCTCTGATGTAAACCTGATTGTGCCCTTTCAGGTCGCCGTCCTCGGAGTTGTCAGGGTTACCATACTCGATAACCTCAATGGGGATCTGCTTGGAGTAGCCCCACTTGAAGTAGTCGGCAAAGTTACCGATGATTGCTCTGTCATCCCCGGAGTTGAAAGATACGGTAGGGTTGGTGTCGATAGGAAGTCCTCTCAAAGTAGAACCCTCGTTACCCCATCCGAGTTCAGGGAACAGGGGAACGTTGGAGGTGCTACCCTGTTTCATGTTTGCGAGGGCGGTCTTGAAAGCGGGAGACATAGCCATGCCCGTTACTTCATGCTCTGCGGCCTCAACGAGTGCGATTGCGCTTTCTACGTTCGCATCGGGGGTGCTTGCATCGTAAACAACCTCATTGGTTACAAGGTCATCGAAGTTCTTATTGGTCAGAGCGGATGCGGTCAGCCCGGTTCTGGGGTTTACGCCGTGCATTGCCATGATATCGAGACCACGGGCAACCTTACGAGCAAATCCCTCGGTGAAAGAGCGAAGATACTGCAACTGTACTTCCTCGCTTGCGTATCTGAACTCGTCAGAAACTCTCATGCCGTATTCAACCTTGACGGGGTTCATGGTAACTGCGGCGATCGTTGCGCCACCGTTTGCCTTTGCTCCGTTCTCGCCTACAAGATTTACCTCGTTATCGAAGTTGAAAGTGAAAACAGTTTCGCCGTTGAAAGGCAGAGGCTCACTTGCGGAGAGTCTTGCCAGAGAAGATTTACCTCTTACAAGGTTTACCATCTCGGTTGCGAGGGTTGCAGGAAACAGAGAACCTTTAGATAATGTACTACCCATAATGTTTTATTCCTCCTTAATTCTGTACGCCGTTGATATTCTGCAATAACTGCATCATTGCGGCATCTGTTGTGTTTGCTTTGGGCGTTTCCGTTGTTCTGGCGGGCGGTGCGGATGTGGGTTTCATAAAGGCCGCCAATGTCTCGGCATCCTTTTTGAGTTCATCCTCGGTAGAGCCTACCAAACGCTCCGCAAGTTCAATCGGAACACCATTCTCATGAGCAATTCGGCTTTTCATCAGGGATGTTTCTGCCTTTGTTGCTCTCTCGGTAAGTTCGGACACGATAGAGTCATGACTTTTGAGCTTTTCGGAAACCTCATCGAGCTTTTTATTGGCCTCGGCAAGTTTCTTTTCGTATTCCTCTTTCAGCGAGGATGCCTTGTCAGGGCTTAAATACTCTTTGTAGGTTTCTGCAAGTTCCTTTTCTTTCCGGGCGAGCCGTTCCTTGATCGCCTTGTCAAATTCCTCCTGTGTCTCGATTACCTTGAAATCTTCTGCCATTTGTTTTTCCTCCCTCTTTAACCGTGAGTAACGTAGTTTTTTATTAAAAAAACGCCCGTAGGCGTTCTCTAATAACTTATAGATTGTGCTTTTTGCTTTACCTTATCCGTTGAACAGAGCCAATGCGCTAAAATCATGCTATCCATGATTGCTATATCAGCACCCTCAACAATGGATTTGTACCCAAAACCGCCTTTACTTCCGATGAGTCGCTTTTCGCAATTCGTCACCACAGTTCGGAGTGACCCTTGCCCCATGTGGCATATTGTCTGACCGTATAGAGCCTGTTCAAACATGGCATTTGAGGAAATAACCTCGGTTACGGTAGGCAAGATGGGTCTTTTCTTTATGCCCTCCTCTTTCATTTGGTCTGATAGCAAGTTCTGACCACTTGCGCCGTCAATCGCTATCTTCTCAATATGAGGATTGCCTAGGATTTTGAAAATCCATGAGTTGCCCGCCCTGACAGATACGCAATCTATTGTTTCAACGAAGATGCGCCCGTCATGAGTTTTACTTGCCACCGAAACGGCTACGTTTGTGCCATCTCTGCCATATTTAATGCCGATGTATCGGCGGTCATCCAATGCCGGGAGCTTTTTGCATTTCAGAGCATCCCATTCGGTTTCGCTGATCGCTGATTTTTGGTTATACGATACCCAATAGCCGAGCCTTTGAATGTTAAAATCTAGCTCATCGCCTGACAGTTCCGCACGGATGTTTCTTTCCGTGAGTATCTGACCGAGTGACGGGTTGTATTTGTACCACAAATCAACGTTGTCGATTTCTTTTGCCTGTTCGTCTATTGACCATTCAGCCCACCCGGTATCTTGTTCTTTCCCCTCGATAACCTTATCTCGGAGGTTTGCGAACACATCACCGCCAGATATAACCGTGGGTGGTGTACCTACCATGATTGTCTGGGGGTTCTTTGATGCTGATACCGTGTAAATGAGTGCGCTTTCCTGTTTGGTGGTGTACTCTTGCGCCTCATCTATGATGAGTAAGTCAAAGCCCTCACCAAGCCCGCCGTTATTCGTCCGGGTTCGGAAATCAATCACGCCCCCGCCTGTGACCTCGATATGTTCAAGGCCGTATTGCTTGGATGCGAAAAATGACTTTTCAGGCATCTTCTTTTTCTTTTTGGAGTGTTCTTCATACCCCGCTTTTTTGAGCAAGGTATAGAGCCTCACAAACGCATCATGTGATGTTGTGGTGCGGTGTGCCGTGTGGCATACCTTTTCGCCGAGGTTCACGATCCCGTCAAACTCACGAGCGGCTAAAATCTCGCCTTTGCCGTTTCGCCTGGAAACGCATATTGCATAGCGCATATACTTCCAAAGCCCGGTTTCATCAACCGCCATGATGCCGTTTATCTGTAACTCTTGCCACTCCATCAGGGTTTGGGTGGTGCTTTTATAGAGGTCTATGGCCTCCTGTCCTTTGGTTTCGGTAAATTTTACGTTGGAAAAAGAGGGGTTTGCGTTACCAATTCGCCCCATCTTTTACCTCCCTGTATTCCTCCGCTCTTGTAACTCTTGTTCGGAGCTGAAAGTCTTTTTGCTCCAAACGTTTTGAAGTTTCTTCTCGGACTCGTATATCACATCACAACGGCAATGCTCATGCCGTCTGTAAATGTCAGGCGGTGCGTTTTTATAGTCATACGTTCCAGACATATCACCGCACCAATCACAACAACCCGATGCCGTTATGCGCCTGATTGTTGTTTTCATGCCTACCGATTGCCGAAAATCTGCATTTGCTTTCACATAGTCATCGAAAAACGCCTCGGAGTTGTTCACAATGGGTTCATCGAGCCATGCCAAAGCATCGTCAAGTTCTATGTCATCCTCGGTCATCTTGTCGATAAGACCGATGATACGGCTATCCGGGAATAATGCTTTTACGGCTTTCAATCCAACGTTTTTTTTGTAATCAATCAACTCTTGGATTTCTGCCGCCGTCTTGTTTACGAGTTCATAGTTGTTTTTGAGCGTAGGCTCAACGGTACGCTTGGCGATGTTATAGTACAACTTGCCATCCGGGAGCGTTTCGGCGGTTAGATTCTTTCGTAATGCTTTTGAAAGGTTTTTACCCGCTTGCTCTGCGTACCTGTGACCATCAACGAGGGTTGCAGTTCCATCCCTTATCCGTTTTGTGATCGCTTTTACCTGTGCATCTTTCGCCATATTGGTTCGGAAATCCGTTTCTATGGCCTTTTTTAACTCTGGCACAACATCAACTGCCATTTTCCCACCTTTCCCCACCTATAAGGGCATGAAAAAAGGCGATACGGTGGATGTATCGCCCAAGGTTTGCAACCCTTGTCATGCCACGAAAGGCTTTATGCCTTATCGCCTTAAATCCCGGCAATCTCTAAAATCTTTTCTTCCGTGATGTAGTCAGGAATTACGCCGTTGATTTTGCCGATTGCATCACCAACCGCACCAAGCGTAGATACATCAGCCGGGAAAACAGGCATCCATATTGGTTTGGTCATGTTCAGTTGGGTTCTGTTGTATTTGAAACCGTCACGGATGCACGCCGCCAGATACCCGGCGTTGATAAAGCCAACGTTGAAAGTGCGTTGCGCTTTTTTGGCGGTCAATCGCAAGTTTTCGTGTGCGGCCTTGATTGCCTCATAACTTGACGGGTTACTCTGGGGGAAACCCAAATCATCGAGCGTCAAGCCGTTCTCACCCGCAAAGAGCGATGCAAACATTTTGAGCTGATCGCTATGGGGTGTCATGCTCTGTTGTGTGAACTGCCCAACCTTTACATGGTCAGAGCCGTCCTCGTTCAAGCCAAACTTAATCATGGCACTCATAACGGCTTTCCATTTATCGAGGTCTTGGCTATCAGCATCAACACCCGTCACCCACTTTTGAGGGAAAGAATAAAACTCTGCGGAGATTTCCGAACGCTTTATCGTGCGGAGTGCGCTATTTACGTTCGCCATGCACGCACGGCTTATCCGGGAATGTCCGAAAGGTCTCACGCTATCAGGGCGAAAGACAACAGGTACAAGACACGGATAAGGTGCTTTATTCTCTCGCCACTCTGTCAACTTCCCGCCCTCATAATATGCGGTGTATTCGTAAGTGAAATATGCCTCTCTGATGGGTGCACCGTACTCGTCACGTTCCAAAACGGCATAGCCCTCATGCAAAAGCCCGGTGGTTTCATCCATGATGCCTGTGGCGTTTGCCGCATCAATCACCTGTAACCGAGGGAAACCGCTCTCATCTTCCGAAACATAGATGAAATTACAGGATGCGATGAGTGCGCCAAGGATTGCAGAGTCAAAAAGCACATCTTTGTTGTTGAGGTCATAGATTTGGGCGAGGTTGAACACATCATCACGAAAGCCGATGAGTTCCAGACGATCCGCAAGGCTCTCGACACCCTTTGAACACCAACCCACAACGCTATTCCAGAATTTCAGCTCCGGGGGCGTGCTTATTCCAAAGTCAAAGGTAAGGTTTTTCATGTCAAAATAGCAATAACGGAGTAAAACCCTTACCCTTTTCTCTATTAACTTGTTCTGTAAGTACGGGATGCCTTTGTAATTCATGCGGTCACCTTGTTTGGTTAAAACGTGTTTTGATTTTCAGAGATATGCGGACA
>Ga0326511_10003804_pt1 | contig 12118 bp, 19 predicted proteins | sample 0_2496_0518_D_FD_203701 | JGI IMG/M metagenome (GOLD analysis project Ga0326511, IMG submission 203701) | Bovine rumen microbial communities from UC Davis, California, United States - 0_2496_0518 | ecosystem: Host-associated > Mammals > Digestive system > Stomach > Rumen | place: USA...
CCACTTAACAATGCAATAATGGATAGTATAATACCCACATTGGTCGGGAGGCAGAACATACATGACAGTAAATCAGTGAATGTCCCAGGCAGGTTCTTTTCTACCCATTCCCTGAACTTCTTGATTATGTCAAACGGACCGCCGAAATATACAAGTGCTGCCGAAATACCATAGACAGCCAATGTATAAATGAATACATTCTCCATTATCGTTGTTCGTCGTTTAATTCTTGCTCAGTGCCTCCCCCTTCTTCACCGATTAATTCGGTCACGTCCACATTGTTAATGTTTTTCCTTCCCTTTGAGTCCTTTGGTGCTTTAAAATCACTAAAATTGGCTGTTTTAGGCTCTGTGGACACTGATTTCTCTGTTTGGGTACTGTTGTCCTTAACAGACTGTTCATTGGCCTCCGTAGCCGCTTTTTCAACCTCTGTCACAGCCTCTCCGTTGGCTTCCTCCTTTGGTTTTCTGCCATTCTTGGCTACAACTGGCTTTTTTGGCATCGGTTTTGTCACTACCTGTCCAATCGGTTGGGTGTTTAGTTCATCCCTTACACTAAACGACAGCCTCTCAAGGTCCCTGTAAGAGAATTTATCGTTATTGAAGCAATCTCGTAATTCTTTTACTTTTTCCTCGTACAATTTGGCCTTTTTGATAGCCTCTTCGTTGATTTTTACCGTCTCATCAATGAAATCAATAATATCACTTATACGGATGGAGTTATCTTTTCCTATATACCAGTATTTTCCGCTCTTGTCAGTGTCATTCACAACCTGGATTCTATCAAGAGAATCAGTGAAAACACTATACCCCTCTGGAAATGCTGCTGATACAGCAAACTTTCCACTATAATACTCAATAGAGCACCATACACCCTTGAGTCTTTCCAATTTCTCTTCTAACATACTATACCAGAATAAAAGTTAAAATAAAAGAGATGGCACACGCCAAATAGAGCAGCCCGTGCTTGCCAAATGTTACCTGGCCCTCCCTGAGTGTATAAACTTTGGCAATTTCATATACTACTTTGAGAACATATAGGATTGAGAATACAAACCCAAACACACTAATAGCCTCAAAGCCCTTGTCAATTAATTTGATTATAAATTCCATTTCTATTCTTTTACTAAAAAATAGAAATCATAAAACAATAAACAAAAAAGTGAGGTTATTAGCCTCACTTTTATCTCTTCTTGCTCATTTCGTCTCTTTTGATTATATCAGCAATATCCGCTATGCTATATGGACAATGGTCAGGACATCGTTTAGCATCTTGGCACCCCTGAGAAATCAAAAAAGTTATCATTTTGTTCATCCGTTTCAATTCATCAGCATTGGAATTGATTAGCTCTTGTTGTGCATTCAATTCCTCGGTTAGTCTTGTAATCTGAATGTCCTTTCTTTTTTGTGCTTCCTCATAGGCCCTGTCTTTTGCCGAGCGAAGTTCTTGGAAAAGGTCAAATTCTTTCTTTATGGCATCTAAATCCCTCCCCTTCCGATTAGCCCAGAATTGGTAGATATTTCCTGCCATGGAAATGCAGAACAATGCCACTGCTGCCTCAATTGCCATAATAGTATATGTACTTAATTAGTTTATTATTTGACTTTTATTTAACTCTTCATGAGTTTCCTCATTTTGCCAATCATATCCTCGACTTTCTTTTCTTCGTTCATCCTTACTGAACCATTACTCTGTGATTCTTTTGAAGAATAGCCGAAGAGATATTTGATTCTGTCAAGTTCGGCACCTGCCTTCTGCTCATTGAGCATCTTCTGTACCTCTGGCTTCTCATGCCACTCTACAAGGTATTTATTGCCTTGATGGTCTTGCATGTAGAATCTCTTACCCTCTGTTTTGTAATCATCGGGAATATGTACCATCATCTGGCTCTCAGAGATAAACTGAACGTGTTTGAACTTGAGAAGCGGAATCTTCTTTGATTCTACAACACTGTCATGCAAGTGTGTGTCTTCGGGCTTTCTTTCCCTGGCTTGAAGTCCTGTTTCAGACTCCTTGTTTCGAGTGTCAAGTTTATCTTTTGCTGCATTGGTAAACTGTTTTGCAAACTCGTCATCATTATGATAACCGTTTCCAAGAGCCTCCTTGCCATGGTTCTTTTCATCATTGGCAGAAGTGTAACCTTTTAGGCCAGCTACAGCGTTTTTCTTGAAGGTATCATTTATGTTGTCATATTCCAAGTCGCTCATGCCATTCCTGGTCATTTGTGGTTGCTGGTTAGCATTAACCTTCTCACTCTTAGCTGACTTGTTTACCTTGTCGACCTCCTTGTTAATATCACTATAGGCTTTCCTATTGATTTCTTCTTCTTTGCTCTTGCTAACTTCCTTGCCAAGTACAGGTTTGAACTCATTGACACTCTCCTGAAGTTTAGCCTTTAATTCTCCAAAGTGATAAAATCTCTTTTCCATTATATTATATTTGTTTCTATATAAATATACTTTTGGTGCACATTTGTCTAATAAGGAAGTAAAGGATTTGTCTGAATGTGGATACCCCTTAACAACTGTTCATAATACATCCTTGTTAATTTGTCTTTGTCCATTTTCTCTTTCTTTTCCTCTTCCTTTATCTTATCCTCCATTTCCTTGACGGATTCAATGACTCTTCTCTGGCAAAAAACACCGTCTTCATCCAAGTAATCCATATTAAACCCTATTCATTGCAATACCTTTATTTTTGTCCCTCTTCAAGGCAGGGGTCATGTCCACATTACTTTCCTGCTTTGTGACATCACCTTTGTCTTTCTCGGACTTGTGGGAATTATAGCCACCCCTTCTTTGGATACCACCGAATGGATATGCAATACCACCAGAAGGGTCAGAACTGCCTACCATGACATTACATCCACCTAATGCACCGCCACCCATTTCGCCATCTTCGTTGATGCGGAATAAGTCATTGTAAAGTTTGTCCTTCTTTGCCTCGAAATCCTGGCCACATACCTTGTATGCAAGCTTGTGTACAGAGAATTTCTTACTGTCTTTGTCACCCGTAATCTCGTCAAAACCCTCAGTTTTGGTAATAACGCCATTTTCTATCAATTTCGTGACAAGTTTTTCTTTACTGATATTGTTATTGGAGAATAAGGCTGGCACAGTAGGGTGTAAGGGGTCTGTTGTCAATGACTTCAAGAACTCCTTTAAGGCGTTTCCAAACTCACCCCTTAAAACCTCACCTTCTTCATTCAGCTTTGCTTTCAGGCTCTTTAGCTGAGATTCGGTTATGATAATATTAGCCATATAGCGTAAACGTTTACATTTAATAAATATACCAAAAAAGGACAAAATTAATTGCCCTTTTTGTTTTTCCTTGATTTTCGTACTATTTTACTAAAACAAGTACGAAATTAGCCATTTAGCTTGTTTTTTATGTTCTTCTTGAACTTTAAGGTTGCCTCGTAAAGGTTCCCTTCACCATCACAGAACTGGAACTTATCACCAAGTGAAATTATATTATTCACCTTTGCCCCAGCTACACTGCCAACACCTTCGTTAATCAGTTTCTTAGCCATTGCCGATACATATTTCTTTACCTTCTCTTCGACGGCTTCATTGACGATTGTTTTAATCAATGAGTAGTCGATTATCGGTGACTGTGTGGCAGCCTGTTCCATTGTCATCTGTGCTGGTTGTTTCATATCCTGTACTGGTGTGAATTTCACACTATCCAACACTGACCCACCACAACCTTCTGGTAATGGAGCATCTGCTATAGGATTTTTAGCAAATGACTCAAGAATAGCCTGTGGCAATTTTGAGCTCTGTAGTCTTCCTGGAGGAATTGGACCTGACACCATTCTTGTATCCACCTTTTGGGTATTTGGTGTGTATGTAGGACCGTTTTCACCATATGTAAGGGTACCTTCCTGTAACCTGTTTTTAACCATTTGGTCCATAGTACCATTACTGTCCATGGTCATAATCCTCATGATGTCATTTCTGTTATTGATTACATTTTGAATTACATTATTAGCCATTGTCGTTTACTTTAATAAAAGATATGAATTTATACCCGACTTCCAAATTTTCTCTGATTTCTTCTTTCTTTTTCTTGTCTTGTGATTTCGAGATTTCTTTGAATCATCTGTCGGAAAGCTTCATCTGACATAGGCTTTGTGTCATTGGCACTATTAGCCTGTGGCTTGTCGTTTATCGGCCCCTCTTGTCTTGCAGTTGGCTTTTCCGCTTCTACACTCTGCTGTGGTTGTGTATTCTGTGGCTGTGTTTCCGTTTTGGTTTCCATATCCACAGGTGAATTTTGTTTTACCTTAACTTGGTTTTCGGTCTCATCTTCGTCATTGACTGGACCATTCTCCTTTGGTTTTTGTTGTGTCTGGATATAACTCTGTGTCTTGGTGTTATTAGTTGGTTGCATCTGGGCTATATTAACCCTCTGACCATTCTGTAGCTGCCTCGTCTTGGCCTTTAGTCTCTCGTAGTCAGTTAATGGTTTTTCTTCACCTAAATCCACGGTCAAATACACATTGCTCATTGAATTATCACCATTGTTGTTGTAGGCTTCCGCAGCCCACCCCCTTGCCTGTGGTTCCAGCTCAAACTTCTCACCGCTTGGCTTCCATGATGTAATCCTATCCAGCCTGAACAACTTCCATTTAGGCACACCCCTTTTTGTATCACCATAATACTGGTAAGCCCTTATACAAGGATTACCTTTCTTGGTAGTCCCAAAGACATAAGGCTCTATGTACCTAACACCTTCATGACTTGTTCCTGTTTCGTCATTATAGGTGATAAGTACACCTTCTCTGCCCCTAATGGCTTGTGTTACCTCGCCACCAGAGACAGATTCATTGATGAGTCCTTCTGTCAGATATAAAATCATGTATATTCAACTAATTAGTTTTGGAATGGACATACCCATACTGTACCAGATGTCTTACCATCATATTGTCCATCGGCAACATTGATTGATGTATCTGGCTTAATATCGACACCATATTGATTCTCGGAATTGTATAGTGACCTGCCCAGCATAGCTTTCCTGGCACTAATATCACAACTATTACCACCTCGGTCAGTTGTAAAGTTACCGTAAGCCATCTGTGTCTTTGGCTTTGTCATGTCAGGCAATGTGTAACCATGGCCACCAAAATCACCTGTACCCCTACCTTTACCGTCACCGTCCGAGAGGGCATCAGGGTGGTACTCGTTGTACTCGTCATTCTGATTATAATCAGACCTTGAGGTTTGTTCGTGTCTTGCTTCTATACCTTGGGTTTCAAGATAGCTCTGACCGTTTTCTTTGATTGTCATATTTTATTTTCTTGTTTAATTCCCTTATTATCTCATTTCAAATTCGTTCGATATATTCTCGAATTCATTATCCTGAATAGTTGTCACCAATTTATATGTTGAAGGTCTCCAACCTGTAGTTGAAACGTATGTGTCATTATACCTTAACACACTATCCGTTACACCAACAGCATAAGGATATTGTTTGCCATAATACCTGACAGGCTTCATAGCTTGCCTTCTGACAATACCAATAACTTCAAGCGGACTTTGGTAGTGATGTTCTTTAGCAGACAAACTGTCTATCGCATCAACCGTCTCCTTTACTATGTTCTTAATTACGGACATTACTTATACACCTTCTTAATTTTCTTTATAAATTGTTCAGATGTCAGATTCACGTCTGCTTTACCAACTTTAACCTGATTGGTAGATGCATCAATGTTGAGTGTCTTGTCTTTTTCCAACTTAGGCACTTCTGGCACCATTCCGACCTTTTTGACTCCATTTCTAACGCTTGATAATGAGTTGTGTACCCAATCTCGCATTAAATCTCCTCCTGACATGACATATTGAAGGTTTTTGTCATTTTGTGGCATATGCTTGAAATCGAAATCCATCCTCTTAACATCAGCAAATGACAATGTCGGCAAATTTATTTCCTGTCTATCTTTTTTGTCACTCTGCTGGTTGTATTTTGAATTAACGATTGAATGAAGCCTCTTATAACCAGGAAGGTTCTTGAACTCTTTCTGACCATCATACTGATTGTACAGGTTACACATATGGTCAGCTATATTCTTGGGTAAGATAAACTGTTTCCCACCCAATTTTATCCCTTCATCTTCCTTTAATAATACTGGCATTAGTACCTCCTGACATCACTTAATCTGTAACCTGACAATGTGTGTGAAATCTCGTCAGTGGTAACGTCCTTGGCTTTCTTTTGGTCAAGGTTTCCATCGGTATCATGAATTGGTACACTGGTACCAACCTGACTACTTCCGTTACCCATTTTGGTTGAGTCCGCACCGTCAAGCACCTTAATTTCTGAGAGTATGTGTTCCTTTAAAGCCTCGAACTGACTCTCTGTGAGAATAATATTCATTGTATTGATTCTTATATATATAATAAATATCAGAGATGCCAAAATAAGCAACAAAAAACCTCCTCACCTACAAGAGGTAAGGAGGAAAATAAACAATTAAACAAATTAATTAAAAACGGTATGCTCTATTTTTGAAAAACGAAAGGATTGGCACATGCTGGCATATGTACGGAATAATTCTACTTTCTTGGGATTAAAAGTAAGTACACAACCATAATCATTGGAAAACCCTATAATATAGTATTTCAAATCTAATGTGTAGCCACAAATTATACCTGTTCCTTCGTCAGGGCTGTCTACATTACAATGTGCCATTCTGCCCATCACAAGGACAAAATCGTTCTGTGTCATGATTTATATATTTTTTATACAATTCCACCCTTAGAAGGTCAAACACAAATTCTGTATTCCCATTATCCTTGTCTTCAAGGATAATATACCTTCCGTTATCGCTTGCCTTGACATTACACAAGCTGGCCTTGGCTTCCACCTCTCTGATAAGGTCACTACCAAACCTGTCGTATTTGTCTATTATTTCCTGCCAGGAGGCCCTAATCTGACCTGTGGTGATATATTCCTCCCATACTGACTTAAATAGTTCCAGAGGTCCGTCATTCGGGATGATATGGCCTTTGAAATAAGGTGATTCCAAGCTGAGCCTTGTCTCACTCTCGTGATTCGACACATTATCGGTCTTGTTTCTTATAATATACCAAGCCTCAGCACCCTTATCAATCAATGCCTCTATTTCATTTGGAAATCTTGCATCATCGAACACATAGTTCTTATTCGGGTCCATAGAAGTTAATGTTCGTCTTACATGCCACTCAGGGTCATTTACCCTGATAAGGTCAGTACCGATAAATTGAAGCCAGTCCCTCATAGTAAATTCTGGTTTAATTCCCATAAGGGTTTCTGCACATATCCCCGTATCAATTCCTGTATTGATTGAAAAGAATTCGATTGTATCCTCATCAATCTCACTGACATCCATAGCAACACTCTTCAACATGTTCAACTCCTCTATGGAGTCCAAGCGGAAGTACCTTCTGAGCATATCCTTAAGTGGATATGCAAAATACATCCTTTCATAACCATGCTTGATACACATATTAGCTAACTCTGTTTTTCCAGAGCCTAATCTTCCTGATATACTTATAATCTTACTCATTTTAATTCATTTTCGTTATTTGTATTTACTTCACCCTTATGTAGCCTGTTGTATGTTTCGTTCAGTTCTCTGTCTGGCCAACATAATTTCTCTTCTAATTTTCTGATAATTAGATTCAAAAGATACCCATCAGAACCATAATTAATGAAAACTTTATGGGCAACTTCCTCGGCTATATTTGATTTTCTTGATACCTCATCCATTTATTGTTTGTTATTATAGTAAATTATTTCTGGTGCAAAGGTACTACAAAATTACTATTCAGCCAAATTTATTAACAAATATTAACAAAAAAAAGGTAGCCAAACTAATGACTACCTTTCTTCTTATCTTTCTTTTATTCCCATTCACCACAATCCCATGTGGCTCCTGATACTATTCCTATACCATCACTGTAAGTTGTAAGTATCTCCCTTGTGTGGCCACTCTCACTTATCCTTCCAGAATGTTGCTTGATTTGTATACCTATTGCCTGTAACTGCTCTGCTACAGTGGTACCACTAATACCTACGGTATTTTCACCTGCCGTTATCGGTGTTGCCGTGATAATGCTTGCATCAAGCTGCAATGTATCTGTGAGGTCGATGTAAGTATGTACAGGTGTCTCGCCACCGTCAGATGTGTTGATAACTAAATCCAAACAAGTATGTCCACTTTCAACGCCAGCAGCAATAACCTCTGTCATGTCGGCTGTTACAGTGTAAGCAGAAGCAGACTTAACAAAGAAGTCCTTTGGGATATCAATCCTTGTTTCACAAGCAGTGCCGTCCACTACAAGCTCGTATGACTTAAGATACCCACTTGTTGGAGTACTTGCTTCTCTTATGGTTACAGAACCAGCACCACCACCGCTTCCGATGGCTTGAAGTTCAAGTCCTGTGCTTCCAGATGCAACCCAATAAGCACCATTCTTTGTTGTATCGCTTGTGTTTTGGGTTACAGTCAGAATAAGACCAGCACATGCAGTATCGCCACTATTACCAACATAATCAAGGGCTTCCTGGTACGTCTCGAAAACACGCTTGCCGATTACAGGGAATTTACCTGTTGAACGGAAGTCGAAACCTACACCATAATACAGACTATTGTTTGCGTGAGAATATGAAGAATTATTTTTATTGTATGCCATAGCTTTGTATTATGTTTTATCTTGTTACTATTGTATTAATTACCTGAACTTTGGTGCCTCCACCAATAGCCCATATATACAAATGATATGTGGTAGATACACCATTGTGAGTGTACGTAAAGTTATATGCTTGATTAGAGTTGTCTTTATTGAAGTTAGTCTTAAGCTCGGCTTTACTCAGTGAGTCTTTAATCTGACTTAATGAGCCTGTAGTCAATACAAATACATTGGTTCCGTCACTCTCCCAAGGTGTAGCACCTACCAATGTAAGATTACCACTTGTTGGGAGGAAATCACCGTTAGCCTTCACCAAATTGGTTGCAGAATTAAGACTGAATTGTGCTGCCGTAGTAGCACTTGTACAACCCATCCATGCTTTGTATCTTACCTCGACTGTCTTCGTGGTTGAACTTACCGTTCCTGCTGCAATTGAAGCAGAAGTTGCAGCACCTGTATTCTTGGTCAAACCTTTTGATGTGGCAGTAACAGCATTGTATGGCAAACTGCCCCTAACGCTATAGTCGCCTTCTGTTACGGCACTCAAAACATAAGAACTACCTGTGGTAGTATTTGTCGTACCACCAGAAGTGATGTGATATGTTACTGTACCACCTGTTTGTCCAGCATTAACGCTGTTAGCAAAGTCTGAACTGAAATATCCATCAGTAGGTGTGTTGCTCAAACCAATTGTGACGTTGCTACCTACCTCTTGCTTAGTAGTAGGTGTAATGCTAATATTCAGTTTAGGAGCATTACCCGTCCAATCCAATTCCTTGGTGAGCATCATCTTAACCAACTCTGTGAGTGTAGTACCACATGGGACTGTCTGGCCATCCTCAATAGCACCAGCACTTGTACCATTGGCCGTGACACTCTCTGTGATTATCATATCACCCAATTCACCTAAGTTAAGGCTGTTGACTGTCTGCGTAACAGCCGATATTCTCTCATCAAGGTCCAATAAAGCAGCCGTCGTAACTGTTTCATCCTCTTCCATACGTGCCTCAATTTCCTTCTTGTTCGGGAAAATGAAAGCATCTGCTTCTTCATTACTTTCGATACCAGAAGCAGGTACAGCCATGTATGCACCCTTCTTGTTGTTTTCAGCATCTTCAAAAAAGACAACAATTGGTTCACCAGGTGCTACATTCACCTCCTGAATTTTCTCTTGAAGGGCAGCAAGTGCCTCGTCAGATGTACCCGACAAGGTTTTTCTGAGCATCTGATAATGTAGTTTAGTTGTGTCTAAAGGCATATTCTTAATTTATTAATAATATCTTAAAGTTACTATATAAATAGATTTATCTTGTAACTTTTCTTTCCAAGGAAACTATTTATAGATATATTATTATAAAATAACAATGTTAATAACTGAAAACACACTTAAAAATATTATAGAGGAAGAGCTTTCAAGAAGCGATGTGAATTCAATTTTGAATGACAAAATCAATTCAGCCGACTTCAAGAAAAAAATCAAGCAAATATCTGCCGAAGTTGTCAATGAACTGTTTAAAATTCTCTGGCAACGAAACAGTATATGGAAATCAAGCGTATCCTCTTAATGTATAAATAAAAAAGGAGGACTAAAAACATGGAGATTTTTATCATTATCTTCATGGCTGCATTCATGTCGACTGTCATAATGAAAATAGATGAACAGCATTTTAACGAAGGCTTTGACGATTGCTTTAAGCATTATCAAGACAAGCGGATTTTAATCCCTTATGACGAGCCACGAGACAGCTATGAAAGAGGTTGGAATTGCGCCATTAATTCAATCAAAAAGAACGTGGGTAAAAAAATCGGATAAGTAAAACAAAAAAAGTCTGGCTTAAACCAGACTTTTTTTATTCTATATCATTACCAAACGTGAAACTGCCACTTCCTTCATTTCCGTAAAGCTTATTCTCTACTCTGTCATACATATAGCCTACGGTACCAACCCTTACAGGTATGTAATCTCGAACAATCTTATCACCTTGAGTTATTATAACCCTATATAATCTTCCATTGAACTTTGTGTAGGCCCGTGCCGTACCAGATGAACCGAATAGTCTAATATCCGTTATCGGATTAAAATTCAATGTTGGCAAATCCACAACTTCGAGGCCATCTGCTTGGGCTTTCTTGTTGTTGAAATAATTCAGGTATAAATCCACAGGGTTATTTAATGAGGAGTCATATGAAAAGTAGTTGTATTGGCCATACCCATAATAATACCCAAGACTATTATGTCCTAAACACCATCTGCAATTACCACTCGCATCATTCCTGACACCTATCATATATCTGTCAGTACCATCTTTTATAGCGACTTTTATGTATATACCAGTTTCCGCATTAGGGAATACATTAGTATTAATGTACTGATTCCCATCGTTTTCAAGGTATTCTACCTCTTTTATTTCTGATATATGTGGACCTGGAATAAAACTTAATCTACTTCCATAATAAGTACTTGATTCAGAAGGCCTTGAGTGTGTGGCTGAATACACCAAGCCAGCCGAACCGTCATCTTTTGACGAACCACCTACAAGAAGACCTCTATAAGTTGTTGTGTTAGGTATTGAACTATAGTGACCGTCAGGCCAGAACTCGGAATAACTCGTACCTTCAACCTTGCTTATCGTATCACCTTCTTCACCAAATAGAATTTCCTGGGAAGGCTTGGTACTTGCACTGTTTCTTGCCTCATTTCCAATGTACTTGTAAGCTATTGTATTATCAAGCCCATTCCATACTTTCGGGTCATAACTGACATATACCCTACTCTCTCCCGTTGCTTCATCACCTACTACTACCTTAACACCATCCACCCATTTGTGCATATTGCCGAATGGATTTTCAAGGCCTCTATACTTAACTACCTTTACTTCCTCTACCCACGTCTCACCTTCAGCACTATATGATTGATAGCCAACTTCACCAGTGCCATTTCCAAGGCTGTTTGTCTGTCCTATTGGTACAAAAGGGTATCTGCCATTAAAAGCACCCCATGTATTATAGTTTGCTTTTGATACACCCTTACCAAGTCCTCCTTGCTTATAACCTTCTGCCGTAAGAGTGGTATTAATGTCCTTTTGTGTGTGTCTCGTAGCATATTCCACGACAAAAAACCATGTTATGATTTTATGTTGCAGATAGGTGTATGCGTTCCATTCACATGTATTCTTTGAATTTCTCCTTCTGGCATAGGTCCTGAAATTATTCAGGCTTACATGTGATGCTGGCTTACCTAACAGGTTTGCATAAGTTGTATCACCGCTTGCATTGTTGTTACCACCCCTATATCTTGGGCTACTATTCTGGATTGATGCCAACTTCCACTCGTTTGTGTGTTCTGTGCCACCAGAAGCATCCGAACCTCTGTCTATTGTTGCCTCATAAGCTGCAATATAGTTCTTTCTAACCCTTCTATATCCTTCAACGGGGACGTG
>Ga0326511_10003805_pt1 | contig 12116 bp, 23 predicted proteins | sample 0_2496_0518_D_FD_203701 | JGI IMG/M metagenome (GOLD analysis project Ga0326511, IMG submission 203701) | Bovine rumen microbial communities from UC Davis, California, United States - 0_2496_0518 | ecosystem: Host-associated > Mammals > Digestive system > Stomach > Rumen | place: USA...
GGCAGACTTCCACAGCGAATACAACCCCGCGAATCGTGCTGCGTCCCTTACTTATGGATTTATTCGTAACTTAAAGCCCTTTACCGCAAACGTGGCACTTGTCAAGACGCTGATTGCTAAAGGCGAGCAGGTTTTCATCTCCACCATGGTGGCGAATGAGAACACCCGCAAGGCTCGGATCGAGTGGCTTGCCGAGTACCTCCCCGAGATTCCCTCCGAGCGGGTCATCACCATCATGGGTCACGGCAACAAGGCGGAACACATGATGACCGAGGATGGCATCCTCGTGGATGACAAGAAGGCAAACTGCCGTCAGTGGGAAAAGGCGGGTCACAAGGCGGTGTGGCTCGAGGTCAAGGGTGGACGGATTGAACTGTAAGAGCCGAAAGGCTCTTTTTATTTTATGCATCCAATGTATAAAGATGAAAATGGCCCTATTTTTATGCATTGAATGCATAAATGGTCGCGCCGCCGGCGGCCATCGGCGGCGCGATTTGGGCGAATGTAAAATTTGGGTAAATTTTGCGTAAAATATGCGTAAAATTTAAGTAAAAATATATAATCCCGAAATGTAAAGCCTATGTAAAATGATATACGATGTATAAGTATGCAAGCCTCAGTGCATAAATATACAGTATATTATTTTACATAGGCTTTACATACGGCTTTTCCGATTTTACATAATCTTTACATAAAACCTCTTGATTTCTCTGTTCCCGTGTGCTATACTGTATACGTAAGATAAAGAGAGAGAGGGAACAAAAATGAAAAAGTCCGATTTGATGAACGCGCTTACTACCGTGTCCGCATGGGACGAAGCCCAAAAGCAAGCAAGCGGAACTGTCCGTGAGTGGGCTGTTTGTTACCAGTACGGTATCATTCGCAAGCGTCACGACAATGTTGCATATGACAAGGGAAGCGACCTTGATGTTGGCGACCTGCATATGTCCATCAAGGCCGAGAAATTCAGCCTCATGGCGGGTTCGCTGTGCAAAGGTTGCGAAACCTTTGACGCAATATGGGAACGGTATGAACGCAACGTCCATTCTAACAGCTTTGTGTATGTAACCCGTAACGGTATCGCCTATATGATGAACCTTGCCGAGTTCAAACAGTTTGTATATGCGACTTGCGGAACGGAACGCGAAAGCAAAAAGAACGGCGGGATGCTGAAAATCAAGATGCGGTCGGAAAGCAAAAAGGTTATCGCGTGGCTTGAAGCCCATATGGGCTAAGCCCCGCGACCCCGGGCCGGCTTTACAAAATCTTTACTTGACAATTTAACAAAAATTTGGTAATATATATATAGAAAAAGAAAGGGAACAAAAAGATGGAAAAAGCAATTTACTTTGATATGGATGGTACAATCGCAAACCTGTATGGCGTTGAGAATTGGCTTCCCAAGCTACGCGCCTACGATGCAAGCCCCTATATGGACGCTGTGCCGATGGTTCGGCTGTCCGCCCTTGCGAAACGGTTAAACAACCTCCAGAAGCAAGGTTATGTTGTGGGAATCGTTTCGTGGCTGTCCAAAGACCCCAACCCCGCATATGGCGAAGCCGTCACCACCGCCAAGCGCGCATGGCTCGCAAAGCACCTGCCCTCTGTGGATTGGGATGAAATTCACATCGTACCCTATGGAACACCGAAAGCGTCAGTTGTGGATTTTCCGATGGGTGTGCTGTTTGACGATGAAAAGCCGAACCGCGAAGCGTGGAGCGGAGAAGCGTTTGACGTGGATTCAATTCTTGAAACCCTGCGGGCCCTGTGAGGTCCGCAGCGCCCGGGCCCGCTTTACATAGACTTTACAAAACTTTTTTTGCAAACCTATTGACATTTAGACCCCTATCTGCTATACTATAATTGTTCCAAGGGGAACAAGAAATAAGGGTTGCGACCTACGCAAGATTTTCAAAAGGAGTTGTTACTATGACCACTGAAAAAACCACTTATCGTTCCGCTGTTGAATACGCAATCGCCCATCTGACTGATGCCCCCGCTGATGTTCAGGAAAAGTTGTCCGCACTTTTGGAATCACTTTCCAAAAAGGCTACTGCGGAGCGCAAGCCTACTGCTAAGCAGACCGCAAATGAAACCTACAAGCAGAATATCCTTGACTTCATGGAGCGTGGCACTCTGTATAGCGTACAGGATGTTTTCAAGGGGGTAGAAGCATGGGCGAATGATGCAGACATGACCCCCGCGAGAGTTTCGGCTCTGCTGACCCAGTTGAAAAAGGCTGAACTCATTGTGCGTGAGGAAGACCATCGCAAGGCATACTTCCGCCTTGCGTAACCAAGGGGCGCAAGCCCCTTTTCCTTTGATTTTTGAGTTAGTTCCATCTAACTGCCCGGGTCGCGCGATTTTACATTGATTTTACATTTGCCCTCTTGACTTCATCTACCCCATCTGTTATACTATAATCAAGAAAAGAAAAGGAGATAAAAAAATGAGAGGCATGAAAACGTATCAGGTGGTTGTTTCGGTTGGGGATAAGATGATGTTTGAAAACACCAACAGCCAAAAATCAGTTGATGAATGGTTGGATTCCTTTGACCGCAGTTACGCGGCAACCTCTATTAAGGTATACAAGCACATTGGAAATGGCGGTTACGAATTGGTTCATTCCAAGAGTCGTGAAACTGAAAGAAAAATCGGATTTTGCAGGGGGTGATTTGAAATGACTTTTACTATCAGATGGGCGTCAAGCTGGAGCTGGTCGGATACAAAAACTTTTAACTCTTTAGAAGAATTAAAAGCATTTTCAGAAGAACAAAACGAACCTATTATTATTTACTTTGATACCATGGAAATTTGGGTCTATGATGACTACATTGAATAAGGGGTGTTAAACACCCCTAATCGCCCGGGCCCGCGAAAATATATTATTTTTTATTTGAAAAACCTATTGACTTTTTGGATTGAATCTGTTATACTTAAACCATCAAAAGAGAGAGGAATTAAAGATTATGAAGTGCGAACCCCTTTATATTGAAACCACTTGCCCCATCTGTCATAAAGCCCACACCATCATGGTTTACTCCGATGACTTCTACGCGTGGAAGCATGGAAAGAACGCACAGGACGCGTTCGGCTATCTTTCCGCAGAAGAGCGTGAAATGCTCATCAGCGGTATCTGTCCCAGCTGTTGGGATGAAATGATGCCTGTGGATGACGAAGAAGACCTTGAGGAATGGATTTCCGAAGAGGAAGACGAGGAAGAAGAGGAACCTGATTATGAAGAGGAGTTATACGACCTTGAAATGGGCTTTGACCCCTACATGGGATGTTATACAGAGGACTGTTAAAGTCCTCTAACTGCCCGGGGCCTTTACACAAATTTTACTTGACTTTCTGCTATTGGTATGCTATACTAATTACAGAAAGAGAGGTGGATACCATGACAGAAAAACAAATTGAAAATGCTATGCGTTCCCTTGACTTGACAAGAGAAGAAGCAATTGAAATGCTGTCTGCTGACGAAGCCATTGACAAGGGCGAAAAGCTCTTTGAGCTGTCGGACGAGCAAAAAAAGGTCGCAAAAGCTATGACTTCCGCAGGCGGTGGCAAGCACAAGGAACACAAGCCAAGAGAGAAGAAAGTTGATGCGGACAAGCGTGAACTCATGGACGCTATTGACGATGCTCTTTGCGATACCGCCGATAACGTAGAGCGAGTGAGCGACAGCGAAATCAAAATCACCTATAACGATTTTGAATACACTATCAAACTTATCAAGCACCGCAAGGCAAAGGGGAGTTAACCTCCCCTAACTTGCCCGGGCGCACTTTGCATAGATTTTACTTGACTATTTGAAAAAGGTATGTTATACTAATTACAGAAAAAGAAAAGGAGATAACAAAAAAATGCGTGAAGTTTGGAACTCTATTGGTGAATGTGGTGTGTATACCAAGGTTGGTGAAGACATGGAACTAATCGCTGTTTGTCCCTCTATCCAGTCTGCCCGCAATTATGTGCGTGATAGCTGGGTTGATGGTGAGGGCATGTATGCCGAAATCATTGACCACACGACAGGCGAAATCCTCTGTTACTTTGAGGATGAAGACTACGAAGCGGACAGCATCGTATGTGACCTGTCTGGTTGCACCGAAGATGAGGTTGCAGAAATCTTTGAATTGTTTTTTGGAGGTGAAATGTAATGTCGCGTACTGTGTCTGTATGTGCGTCCATTGAATACCGCTATCTTGTGACGCTTGACGATGATTTTGATGTAACAAATACCGACAACCTTTGCCTTAAGGTAGATACCGAAGACCCCTATTTCCATGATTTAGCAAAACTCTTGCGTGACAAAGGCGCAGATCACTACGCCGAGACGGCAAGTATTGTAGATAATGATACTGGTGAGGTCCTTTATTAAGGACCTCTAACCCGCCCGGGCATTTTACATAGACTTTACAAAACTTTTTTCAAAATAGTATTGACATTTAGCACCCCCTGTGCTATACTATAATTGTTCCAAGGGGAGAGGCGCCAAGAACCAAGGAACTACATGAGGGAACACCATCTACTACCCTATGAGTATCAAATAATTAGATGGCAGGCTTTTGTTGGGATTATGTGTTCTTTTTGAGTGCGGTTTTGAAGTCAGAACTGGTTTCACTATACGAAACGCAGGCAAAGTGATAAACCCTCTCGTATGTCTTTGGCATGGTAGTCGCCTTTCTGAAATCCTGAGATAGAAATAACACCACTACCCCCTTTAAGAATCGGTGCTTTGCAAGTTTTACACGACGCGTTTTGGGTAGAAAGCGCAATGGGAGGAATAAACTTGACATAGATTGAGGGCCAGTATTATCTCGCCCTCCCTTTTTTGCGCCCGGGGCCGCGAAAAAATATATTATTTTTTCTTGCTAAAAAGTATTGACATTCCGCAAGGGGTGTGCTATACTATAATTGTTCCAAGGGGGTAGGGAATGGCGATAAGACCTCTGATGGCAATAAGACCTCCACCCTTCCCCCACCCCTCTCTTTCAAAAAAGTTTTTTGAAAAAGTTGAAAAAAGGGCTTGACAAACAAGAATCTATGTGTTATAATAAACACGTAAGATAAAGAAAGGGTTGCGACCTAACCGCAAGAAAGGAAGTTGTTACTATGGCTAACAAGATTACGTATGTTTCTGCTCTCACCACCGCGATTGAGAATCCCTCCGCTCTGACCGCCGAAGAAATCGGCAAGCTGACTGCCCTCCGCGAAAGCATCGCCAAGCGGAACAGCACCAAGTCCACCAAGCCCACCAAGACGCAGATTGCGAATGAGGGCTTCGCCAACGACATTCTGTCGGCTATGGTTCGTGGCACTTCGTATTCCATCGCTGACCTCCGCCATGATGTTGACAGCATCAATGACCTGACCTCGCAGAAGATTTCGCCCATCATGGCGAAGCTCGTAGAGCAGGGCAAGGTGGTTAAGGAAACCATCAAGGGTAAGGCTTATTACCGCCTTGCCGACTAATCCCCTCTTTCAGCCCCTCGCATGAGGGGCTTTTTCTTGTTACGGCAGTTAGACATAGCTAACTGCCCGGGCGCATTTTACATAGATTTTACTTGCATTTATCCCAAGAGTGTGGTATACTTATTACAGAAAAAGAAAAGGAAATAATAAGCATGAAGTATTTAATTATTAAATGTGATGAATTAAGCGACCAGTATGAATGTGACGCAGATAGAATCCCTGTCTGTGTAACTGATAACTGTGATTCTTATATTGCCTATGGGTATGAAATCTATGAAATCAATGCGGATGGCACATTGACTTTAGTTCAAAATTATTATGATTATGATGCTTGACATTTTCGCGCAAATGTGCTATACTTATTATAGAAAAAAGAAAAGGAGTAAATAAAAATGCAAGATTGGTTTTTAGATGTGCGCGATAGGACGTTTAACGCAATGGCTTCATGGTTGATGAAACATTGCCGTTGCCACACTTTTACTTTTTACACTTGTTGTTCTCGTTTCTCTGATTCTGAAATTCGTGCCTATACTAATGCTTGGTTAAACAGGGGGGAAGAAAAATGAACGAAGCTTATTTTTTCCAAATGGGTGTTTTAGACTGCATCCTAAACATCCAGACCAGTCGCATTGGTTATAGCTATCCGCGCGTGTTTGTGCGGTTCCCTGATAACAGTTACTTGAATATTGATTTCACACTTGGTCGTATGTTTGCTATGAGTGAAGCTGATTGGAATAGTTGGCTCAATGGCTCTCATGTTGTATTGGACACTATCAAGCAGGTGCGAAACAAGTTTATCGCTGAAGGATTGGACTGGGACGCATTTGATGCGCTTATCTTCTATCTTTGCGATGAGTGTAAAGAGGAGTGTTAAGCCCCTCTAACTTGCCCGGGCAATTTTACATAGCTTTTACAAATAAACTATTGACTTCTTAACAGGTGTATGTTATACTAATTACAGAAAAAGGAAAGGAAATAAAAAAATGGATATTGAAATGAATGTGGTTGTGTGCGATTTGAACTCTATAATTCCTGCTAATGTAATTGCCCCTTTCAGCCAAGCAAGTTCTGAAGCAAGAAGATTGGAAGAACGTTTGAGAAAAGAAGAAGAAGCCCGCATTGAAGCAGAACGTAAAAACAAAATCAATCAGCGGATTCTTGATAGTGGAATTATCGCAAAAATCAATGAACGTTTGTTGGATGGCGTTAATGTGTCTTTTCTTATCCAACAAGATGGGAAAAATTGTTGTAGAGATACCAACAACTGGGAATTAGCAAGGTATGCAACTTTAATTCCTGAAGTAAAAAATGATGAGTTACTTTCTTGGATTAAAGAAAAATATACTAATGCAGGGTATCGCATTTACAATTATGAATATTCTCATTATTATTATAAGGATAGGGAGTTAATAATTTATGCTCCAACTAAATAAGAGGGGTTAAGCTCCTCTAACTTGCCCGGGCAATTTTACATAGTTTTTACAAATAAACTATTGACATTTAGCCTACGTTCTGTTATACTATAATTGTTCCAAGGGACACCACCCCAAAGAGCCGTAAAGTGAGCAGTTAGTCAAGTAAACAAACTCACAGGCACGACACTCCGAAAAAATAAGAACTTGACTTGACAGTTTATGTGTGAGCCTACATAAATCTTTTAGAACAGGGTAAAAGACAAGAGGTGTAGGAGCCGAGAGGGCGTCGCGTGGTGTGTGGCTTGTCCCTCTCTTTGCTTTTACCCGGGGCATGCGGTTTCCAGGTCAACCCGATCGGACGAAGCTGGAAAACCGCATTTCCTTTACATAGATTTTACTTGCATTTTCGCTACCAATGTGCTATACTAATCCTGTAAGAAAAAGAAAGGAACTAACAAAAATGAGTAAGAAAAAGGTGGATGTATTTCAAACATTTGATGATGCTGGCATGAAGCATTTGCAAGTTGTATACCTTGCTAAATATGATTTTCTTCCGAAGGAAATTGCCAAGTGGACAGGCTATGCCGAATCAACCATCCAAACCTACATCCGCAAATTTGCCACGCTATTGGAAGAAGCGGAAAAGATGTTTTACCACATTACACAAAAAGTAAAGGCGGTTCTTAAAAGTGGTAAGCAACTTGTCTATTTGTACAAGTTTTATGATGCTGATGATAAACTGATTTGTTCTAAAGTTGGCACAACCACACGCTTGCCTGAACAACGCTTAAAGGAAGAGCTTAAATACTACCAAAATCATGGTGTGACTGTTGCTCGCGGTGAAATCTGTTCCGTAATTGATTGCGGTGCTATTCCTGCTGAAGGCGCAGAATCAAGGACAAGAGCTGAATTTATTCGCCGTTACCCCTCTGCTTTTTGCAAGAATGATAGATTTTTTGGGGTAGACATTGGGGTAAGAATATTTGACAAAATTGTAAATGAATACTTGCAAGGGGCATGACCCCTTGCACACCCCCGGGCGATTTTACATAACCTTTACATTAAAACTATTGACATTTTTATAGGGGAGTGCTATACTATAATTGTTCCAAGGGAGACGAGGTGGAAAGTCCTTCCGAAGAGCAACGCTCTTTGTAGTTTGAGTCTCTGCGTAACAGTTGAAAACGTGAACATAAAACACCCAACGGAACACGAAAAAAAGTTTGAAAAAAGTTGAAAAAAACTCTTGACAAACTGAAAGACCTATGGTATAATAAATACAGAAAGTGAGGGGAGCAAAAAGCCCCCACTAAATAAAGGGTGATGACCTAACATCAGAAAGGAAGTTGTTACTATGATGAAACTGACTTACGTTGCTGTCCTGAACAAGGTTATTGAGGGTGAGGCTCTGAACGCTGACGAACTGGAAAAGGTCGTTGCTCTGCGTGATTCTATCGCAAAGCGTAACGCGACGAAGTCCGACGCGCCGACGAAGGCGCAGAAGGAAAACGCGATTCTGCGTGAGCAGGTCGTGAACGCTATGGAGCAGGGTGTTTCCTACTCTGTGAAGGACATTTGCAACCTCGTTGAGGGTCTGCGTGATGCGTCCTCGCAGAAGGTCGCTCCGCTGATGGCGGTTCTCGTTGACGAAGGTAAGGTCGTCAAGACTGTCGTGAAGGGTAAGAACTTCTACGCCCTCGCGTAACTTACCCACAAGGGGACGCAAGTCCCCTCTATTTTTTTGCCTAAAATGTAATAAAATTTGTCAAGTTACATTTCGGCCCGGGCAAATTTGTGCGCGATTACATTTTACTTTCGTCCAATAGACAAGAACTAAACCCACGGACGTGATTCAAATAGACCCGGGCGCCCAGTATTTAAACAAAAAGAAAGAAATTTGACAAATTTAAAATTTTTTGGTAAAATTATTATAGAAAAATGGGAAAAGGTATTATCCGGGCGCAGAAAATATATTATTTTTTCTTGCAAAAAAGTATTGACATTCTACTTACCCTGTGCTATACTATAATTGTTCCAAGGGACAAGGGAACGAAGCCAAGGGGCGAGAGGTGACCGCCAGCGTAAGGAGTCATCGGAGCTAAAAATCTGCCGATTAGTTTAAGTTGAGATGTTACAGAACACTTGAAAAGATTTTTCAAAAAAGTTTGAAAAACCCCTTGACAAGCTCCCAAACCTATGGTACAATAAATACAGAAATTAAGGGTTGCGACCTACGCAAGAAAGGATGTTGGTACTTATGGAAAAGACCACTTATCGTTCCGCTGTTGCTTATGCTCTTTCTCACCTCGTTGACGCTCCGCAGGATGTTGTGGACAAGCTGACCTCTCTTGAGGCGTCCCTCGTTGCCAAGGCGTCCGCTGAACGCAAGCCTACGGCGAAGCAAACCGCCAACGAATCCTACAAGCAGGATATCGTGGACTTTATGAAGCCGAACACTTTCTACTCTGTGCAGGATGTGTTCAAGGGCGTTGAATCGTGGGCGAACGATGCCGACATGACGCCTGCGCGTGTGTCTGCTCTGCTCACGCAGTTGAAGAAAGCAGGCACTATCGTGCGGACAGAGGATCACCGAAAGGCGTTCTTCTCCCTCGCGTAAAGGTTTTAGGGGGTGAACCTACGAAACCCCCTTCCACTAATTGACCTATGGGGCGTGTGTTTCTCTCCTCCTTTCTTTCGCACACGCCCCTTGCCGCCCGGGAGGACTTTACAGGGATTTTACATAAGAATGTATTGACTTTGAACTAAGAGTGTGTTATACTAATTACAGAAAAAAGAAAGGAAGATAAAAAAATGAAGATTAACCACTTGCCGGCTACTAAGTTTGAAGATGTTCAAGCGGGTGAAGTTTTTTATAGCTATGATGAAGAGAGTTTCTTTATCAAGACTTTAGAAGATGTTGTAGCAGATGATTACCAAATCAATGCTGTTCAATTAGACAACGGCACATTTGCCCATTTCTTCCCCTCCGAAGAAGTACGAATCTATCCGAAGGCTTCGCTCAATCTTGAGTGAGGCCTCGGCCCGGGCCCCGCTTTACATAGATTTTACTTGACACTGCACCAAGAGTGTGCTATACTTATTACAGAGATAAGGAAGGAGAACCCAATGATGGCACAAAAGGTTGATGAAAAACGCGTTACGGAATTAATGAAACAGTTGGATTGCTCACGCGAAGAAGCCCTTGATATTATCCTTTATGATGAAGAAGTAGAAGATGGCAAGTCTACTGAATACGACTTGACGCCTGAACAGCAAGCGAACGTAAAGGAAATGAACCGCAAGGTAGACCACAAAAAGGGCGCGAACACGAAGCGTGAACGTAAGCCGAACGAACTTAAAGAAGCGATTGTCGCAGAGATTGCGGACTTGCTGACGAATGAAGCGCAAGGGCAGGTTTACGAAGAAGTTAGTATCACTAACAAAAACCGCATGATTGCGTTTGCGGTCAACGGCAAAAAATTTGAACTGACCCTCGTTGAGAAAAGGGCTCCCAAAAACTAAAGGGAGTCCTTTTGTTGCATTTGCCCGGGGGAAGTGCGGATTGGTAAAAAATTGGTAAACCGCATCTTTTCCCCCTTGACAACCGCACACAAGTATGCTATACTAAATACAGAAAAAAGGAAAGGGAATAAAAAAACATGAAAGTAACAGTTTCTTACACCGCCTCTCGCACTATGGACATTGACCTTGATAGCAAGTATGATGAACTCTTCCGCATTCATGGGCAGGATTTTTCCGATGAACAGGAAGAACTTGTTGAGCAGATGATTTCTGAAATTGATAACTACATTGGGCAGATTGACCCTGACTTTGAAGAATCAAATGGTATCTTTTCAGAAGATGAGGACATTGACTGGGAATGGTAACACAAGGGGAGTTAATCTCCCTTAACTTGCCCGGGGCAACTTTACATAGATTTTACATAACTTCCTCTTGACTTTTTCCTATTTATCATGTATAATAAACTTGTAAGTTAAAGAAAGGAACTGAACTAAATGGATAAGACCCTGCGTGTGTTGATGCTTGACACCGAAACTACAAACTCTATTGATGACCCTATTGTGTATGATTTGGGCTATGAAATCTTTGACCTTGACGGCAATCTGTATGACCGCAACAGCTTTGTCAATGCCGATGTGTTTTGTGATAGTGAGTTGATGGCTTCGGCTTTCTTCGCTGATAAGATTCCTGCCTATTGGAGCGACATTAAAAGGGGCAAGCGTGAGTTGCGGACTTGGCGAACCATCACCGAAACGCTGTACAAGGCAATCGTTGACAACGATGTAAAAATCATTTGCGCCCACAATGCGCGCTTTGATTATCGCTCTATTCACTTGACGCAGAGATACGAAACTTCGTCGCGTTGGCGTTGGGTGTTCCCTTGGGGTTGCGAATGGTGGGACACCTTGACGATGGCAAGAGAGATTTTGAAAGATAATGCAGATTATGAAACTTTCTGTGTTGCGAATGACTTTACTACCGCGAATGGCAAACCGCGATACACCGCCGAAATTCTTTACAAGTTTATTACAAACGATTTAGATTTTGCGGAATCGCATACAGGCTTGGAAGATGTTCAGATTGAAAGAAAAATCTTTGAGTACCTTTTGAGCCTTGCCCCCTCCATTGATGGCAGACTGTGGCGGAATTAAAACCGCCACAGTCCCATTTGGCCCGGGGACTTTACGTAGATTTTACTTGACGAAAGACCAAGAGTGTGTTATACTTATTACAGAAAAAAGAAAGGAAGCACTATTATGGACGAGTATCAAAATATTCAAATTTTCTTTCGCACACGAAATGATTGTATTATTAAAATGCCGAAGCATCTTAAAGCTAAACAGGCAATCTATGATTTTATCCTTGATAAAATTGCAAGTGATGAATTAGAATGCTGGGTAGAACAATGGGTAGATTTTGAAATAGAAGATTTCAAAATTTGTGATGAGGAGGAAGAAAAGCATGAGTAAAAGCTATTATGTTGATTTTAGCGGATCGCTGAAAATCGTTGTGCCTGATGGTAGTACTATTGGGGACGTGGGGAAAGCATTTTACCAGTATCTGAATGGGTTAAATGCAACTCATGTACCGCAGTTTCAATTTTGCGAAATTGAGAGTGTTGTGCCTGTGACGATGCCACCGTCGGTTATACATCGGCATCCTGATGGGATGATAGGTTAATCGTCCCTAACCGCCCGGGGTTGA
>Ga0326511_10003806_pt1 | contig 12114 bp, 10 predicted proteins | sample 0_2496_0518_D_FD_203701 | JGI IMG/M metagenome (GOLD analysis project Ga0326511, IMG submission 203701) | Bovine rumen microbial communities from UC Davis, California, United States - 0_2496_0518 | ecosystem: Host-associated > Mammals > Digestive system > Stomach > Rumen | place: USA...
CATTCCCTCCAGATAAACGTAGCCATTTAACATGTGATAAATTGTTGCTTGCTCATGACTGGGTTAATATGAGGTTAGCTTCGGGTTAGCATCAGGTTAAGATGTCATCATCGTTTAATCTCTTGAAGCCTTGATATACACAGGATTTTCTGCATCGGGGGTTAATATGTTAATTAAAGTTTCGCATGTTCATTTACTATTTGACGATTTATGATTTACGATTTATTTTTCGATTTAGTTATTTCACTGAAGCAAGCGAGTCACTTGCTCCTGCGAAAGCTATCGTTTTATCTCGTAATTCGAAAGCAATTATCTTGTACTTCGATTCGAATTACGTAACAATTCGAATCGAAGTACGAGATAATTCGATTCGAAGTGCAAGATAATTCGATTCGAAGTGCGAGATAATGAGAATCGAATTGCGAGACAATTTGATTCAAAGTTGAGAAAATGGGAGACAAAAAACTCCCACCGAAGCGGGAGTATAGGTGTTACCCTTCGGCCACAACGGCCTTATTGTGATAAGATGTAGGAATCTTACGTTTGCAAAATTACAATTTTTTTTTTGTATTTCAAAATTTTTTCGTAATTTTACCGCAATTTTTAACAAAACGCTAAAAACTATGGAAAGAATCTTGGGAATTGATACCGGTACAAACAGTCTTGGCTGGGCAATTATTGATAAAGAGAATGGTGAGAGTAAATTGGTAGCAAAAGGTACTAATATTTTCACTGAAGGAGTGAAAATAGAAAAAGGTATCGAGTCTTCAAAAGCCTCAGAGCGCACCGAATACCGCTCTCTTCGAAAGCATTATTGGCGGAGAAAAATACGTAAGATTCGCTTATTGGCAGTTTTGATTAAGCACGAAATGTGTCCTCCGTTGGAAGGAGACAGTTTGCGTCAGTGGCGATTGAAGAAAGTATATCCTACCAGTGATGCATTTATGTCTTGGCAACGCACTGAAGATAAAGAAGATTTGAATCCCTATAGATTCAGATATATCTGTTTGACACAAAAGTTGGATTTGTCGGATACTTCCCAACGATATATTTTGGGACGAGCATTGTATCATTTGAATCAGCGGCGTGGCTTTCTGAGCAATCGCAAGGAGTTGTGGTTTGATGTAGGAGAAGAGACATATACAGCACTTGTCAGAATCTAACTCCTTTTGACCAGTTGTGGTTTGATGTAGGAGAAGAGACATATACAGCTTTCACTGAAACATTTTGCCGCCAAATTGAGTTGTGGTTTGATGTAGGAGAAGAGACATATACAGCTGTAAATGATGACTTGGTGCAGAAACAATAGTTGTGGTTTGATGTAGGAGAAGAGACATATACAGCGCTTGCATCTGCTTATCACGACGAACGCCAGTTGTGGTTTGATGTAGGAGAAGAGACATATACAGCGATAAAGCGAAATTAGAGTTTTTTAGTGAGTTGTGGTTTGATGTAGGAGAAGAGACATATACAGCCAAGAATGCTGAAGCCATTCTGTACGGAAGTTGTGGTTTGATGTAGGAGAAGAGACATATACAGCTAATGAATGCAAGTATTTACACTATGAGTAGTTGTGGTTTGATGTAGGAGAAGAGACATATACAGCTTCAGAATCGAGACATCGCCTGTCTGTGGGTTGTGGTTTGATGTAGGAGAAGAGACATATACAGCTGCTTCTTGATGGCATTGTTCTTGCTGATGTTGTGGTTTGATGTAGGAGAAGAGACATAAACAGCCACAATACCATATTTAACGCGCGTAAGAATACGTCAAGAGGGGAATCGCGAACTTCTACCATTTCAGTCGTGTTACTGATGTGCAAGAGGGAAAATAAGCTATCGGATAACAATTTCGGAGCGTAAACTGGTGTCACTTTGCTATCTCAGCATCTATTTTGCTGTTAAATATGTATAAAATCGTATCTAAATTACAAAAATTAGATATTAACACATTATTCATATTAAATATTATTTGTATTTTTGTAGCAAAATTACGATAATAGATAAAATATTGCGGTATGATACGAGATTTTTGGGTAAAGAACTATCTTTCCATTCGCGACAAGCAGGAATTAAGCTTCGTGGCCAAGGGACCATCTTCGGAACTTGTCACCGAAGTTGTTGATGGTGTGTTCTTGTACAAGTTAGGCATTCTATATGGTTCAAACGCTTCTGGTAAATCAAACATGCTGATTGCCATGAACGAGGTGTTCCGTCTGTTGGTTATGCCAAAGTCGGATGCGACAGTCGAAATTGGCGGTTGCATTCCCTTTGTGCTTACCAAAGATAAGCCAACAGAAATGCACGTATCATTCTATGCCGATGGCACCAGATATGATTACGATGTCAAGTTCAACGGCAAGCACATCCTGAGTGAAGCCTTGTACTATTACCCAAACAAATCAAAATCGCTGTTCTATGAGCGTAGTTTTGTGGGCGAGAATGTACAGGCAGACATCAAATTTGGCGCAAGTCTTAAACTGCAAGTCAAGACACAGGAAAGCATCCGAGAAAACACACTGAACAACCACAGTGTGTTGTCTGTTTGCCGAAAGGCTGCCTTGAAAGAAGACATAGCTCCATTCAACACGCTTCACGCTTGGATTATGGCCAATTATCACGATGTAGATGGTGATGTAGAAAAGGGACTTGTTGAAATCTTGAAGGATGCTTACAGCAATCCTAAGAAGCGTAAGTTCTATAATATGATGCTTCAGAAGGCAGACTTGAACATTCTGGAATATCGTCCTGTTGTTGAAGACCGCATTGTGCCTAACGATTTCCGCGAGCGTATCCAAAAGGAAAATATCCCAGAGGAGATGAAAGATGTTCTGTTGAAGCCCACAACAGATTCTATCACATTCTTGAACCATTCCGACAATGGCGATTTCGACATTCCGCTCAGATGGCAGTCAAAGGGTACTCAGAAGTATATCCGTATATTGGATGCCTTGTACGACTTGGTAACGAGTCCTCACGTCTTCTTTCTCGATGAGCTTGGTGAGGACTTGCACAACGACCTGTTGTACTACTATCTCAATGTCTTCATTTTCAACTCCGACAAGTCGCAGCTGGTTATCACAAGTCAAGAGACCACCCTTCTGTCTCAGGACATGATTAACGAGAATCGAGGTGTGGTATGGTTTGTCGAGAAGAATAAAGAGACAGCTTCGTCCGAGTATGCTCGTGGCGACTCCTTCGGCTTACATAAGAACCTGTCGCTTTACAATTCCTATCGCATTGGCAGATTGGGAGCCAAACCAGAGTTGGGTAGTATCTTTATAAACTTGGAGGACTGATATGGGAAAGCTACGACAGACAGCACTCATTCTGGGTGAAGGACCAACGGAATTCTTCTACTTCAAATCCCTATGCGACGTGTTCAAGCGTCTAACCATCAAGCCTGACTATCCGAAGCATACCAATATCAAGGAACTGGAAGCCAAGATAGCAGAGGGTGTAGCAATGGGTTACAGCCATATCTTCTGCATCATCGACATGGATACGAAGGACAAGGAACCAGAGCGTTCACAATACCAGAAGCTAAAGACAAAGTATGCCAAGCCCATCGACAAACCAAAGAAAGGCATCTACTGCGAGGTGGAGTTCTTCGAGACTCATCGCTGCACAGAACTGTTCTTCCTCTATTATTTCCGATACACCTCACGTCCATACGACGAGCAGGAACCATTGATTAAAGATTTGAACCAATGTGTCGAGTATAGGAAAACGATAGATTTCTTCATCAAGGCTAAAGGTCTTCACGGTTACTTTGAACGCAATGGCGGAAGTCTCGAAAAAGCTGTGGCCAATGCCAATCTGTCAATGGAAGAGAAATTTTTATCGGGACGGGATTATACTTACTCGGAGCTTGGTATACTGATGGGAAAATTAAGGAGGCTGAAAGGGTGACAGATATAAAGCAGATATGAGAGAAAGGCGAACAAAATAAAATCCAAGTGCGACTTGAGTAGTGGGGTATTTTCTCATGAATTGTTAAATGACATTTTTACTTGTTGTAGAAGAAAAGGCGATATGAATACAGATTCAGTTTTTATATTAAACCAGAATATGATACCTGATACGATGCAGGTAATTGTGAATAATCTCCCAGATTCCCTTGCCGTCAATGGAGTCGTGAAAGTTTCAAATATGGCAGAACTGAATAATTATGAAAATCAACTTGATAGTTTGGTTGCAATAGGGCGGGATATTTCAGAATTTGGCATTGGTTATAGCGATACTATTTCAAATATAGCGTTTCCTTTGATAATTGCTGTATTTGCATTTGCATTGCCTTTCTTGTTCTCTGCTATTAATCATATAAACAATAAATATGACTCAACAGCAATTGCTAACTTGTTCAAATCATCCAAAAGATATAAGAGTTTATGGTGGAGCATAGCCGTTAATGTCGGTTTTATGATGTTGTATGGAGGATTGTCGTTACTACCCTATGACACATTCCATTGTTGGATTGATTATATTTTCTCATATTTGCTTGTTGGACTGGTAACGTGGATGGTGATTTCGGTATTTTTGTTTATGCAATATTGTATAATTTTCAATAAACCGTATAATGTTGTTGAGGAGATAAAAAAGCGTTATCTTGTAGAAAAAGCCGAAGCTGAAAAGAAGGACTCGAAACAATCAAAGAAGTTCAAAAAGACAGGAGGAACAAAATCACAATCAGGGAAAAAAGTATGGGAAATGATAGGTTCTATGTACGCAAGAAGCTATTCTAATAGTGCAGATCTTGAACTCATAAATCTCTTATCAGAAATGTGTAGATATGCGATAAGGAAGAATGATTATAATCTTTATCTTTCAGTATGGTCAAAAATATATGAGATACAGAAGACCGAGATGGAATTTGACGATACTACAAACAGTGTCGTATCGGATGATTGCGAGAAGAACTTAACTAATAGTTTCCTGCTTAAGACCTGTGAGAATATTGGAGAATCAGCAATAAATATAGAGATACAAGGCTCTCTTATAAGAACATGGTTGCAATGTTTCGCTCATGATAAGTACCCTAATCATATTGATTTCTATCTGCTTATGCGTACATTGTTTAAGGTTGCAGGTAAGGGCAATACTGGGTTTATAGAGAAGTACTTTGCAGATAGCAAGTATGCTTTCAGACATGTGCTAGCCCTACCGCAAGTGTTGTATGTAAAAGGAGGCAATATCTCAAAAATAGCAAGTGAGGAGAAGAAGAGTCGAGAAAAGTGGGATGAAATATGCGATTACCATTTTGTGCTTGCAGCATTTTCTTTTTATATGGGGCTCAAAACATTACCTAAACAAATGATGGCAGATGAGTTTGGAATGAATCTGCTCCCACGGCATAGACAGGAGCTGCTATTAACTTATGTAAGATGTAAATCAAAAATGAGACCAGATGGAGCTTATGACTATTTGAATGCTGAAGAATTGAATGGAAGAAGAGTTGACCCTGATTATATTGATACCTTTGCTGTTCTCTTGTTTGCGTTATTGGGTGATGCAAAAGCTAACAACTATTATCTTTATGTGCCAAATGATTTCAATGATAAGATAAAGAGGTATAAGACTCTATTCTATAATATCGGTGAAAAATTCAAGAAGGACCCCTATATAAAGTCCAATCACAATAAAATCTGTCAATTGAATTTTAATAAAGCATTTGAAGATTCAAAAAAAATACTAATCACTAAACCTTCAAAGGAGTCGTTTGAAGACAAACTCCCCGAATTGTTAGTGTACAATATAAAGATGTATTTACACAATCAGATTATGCAGTTGAAGAATTTTACGGGTTATGAGATGTGGGGAGATTATTCAGAAGATAAGACAGAAGTATTAGAGTTTGGGAAGTGTCCGATCCGATTGATAAAACATCAAGTTGCGCAGTGGCCAGCAGAAGATGTGTGGTACTATTTAGAAGGTGTATCTGAAATTGTTCGTAATAGAGCATACTATCTGTATATGCAAATTCTCACGAGTTGGTGCGAAAAATGTAATGCAATTAAAGTCCAACCAAATTATATAGCGGATAAAGTGAATGAACTAGTTAATGGCCATCCTGAAAATTATGTATTGATAGACTATGACAGCCATGCCAGTATTTTTCTTTCCTCAGAATATAAAGATTTTCGACATCTTAAACGAGAATGGATAGATTATGTGTTGGGCAGTAGTATTGGCTATCTCAAAGACACCTTTCTTTACAAGCAGTTAGAAGGTAGACTATTCCTTATTCGCAAAAAGGATTTGCCGGCATTGATTAGGACTTCAGATAGAGATGTTGATGTTACTTTTGAAGATCAAAGCAATTACGAAAACAATTGCATGGATTTGAGAATGTACATTGATAGTAAATATGTAATTAGATACAGTAAGAATGTTAACATTACTTCGTTTGAAGTAGTTCCTATGAAGATGAACTAGAACAGCGACATTGTCATTAAACTTGTTACTTTACGAAATACCAAGTATAAGAACGATGTGGAATTCGATAAAAACATTAACCAATAATTGAAGATTTATAACAGGCGATAACAACATATAATCAAACTCTGGCGGGAAACCGCATCATCTCATCAGTTTCCGACCGAAATCATATACACAGAACTACTTCGTCACAATATCATACAATGACTTGTAGTCCTTGGCAACATCGTAGATGTAGCCATTATCGCTGATGGCTTTGAAGTGGCGACGGGCACATTCAATCTTGCTTTCCTCCGAACCACGGAGATGAGAACCATGGAGGTCATTGCCTTTGGACTCTGCCACAAAACAGACGTGCTTGACACTTCCTTCCCTGAAGGCGACTGCCCAGTCTGGATTGTATTTGCCCATTGGCGTGTTGATATAGAAGCCATTTGGCAGCTTGGTATAGACTACCACGTCATCTTCGTGCTCCAGGGATTCGGCAAAGTGTCTTCTTAACTATTTTATTCCTATAAAATCACTTAGCGGACGGATTCTGGCACGATACGTATTTAGTCGCTCCTTGATATTTATCTTTTTGCTTAACGGAATCTCCTGTGTATTGTCAAACAAAAGTACAACATAGTATGGAGCATGTTCTGGATGAAATCCGTGTGTTTCAAGAGTCTCTTTGGTCCAAATCTGAAATTGCCCTTTTGATTTTAGTCGATACATTTTTACCTCATCGCCTGCCGTATGAAGTAAGACGTATTGCATCCGTTCAAAACCTGGGGTTACACATAATGAACCTTTAGAATCACCTGCCCTGAGGTAGCATATACCAGTCTCTATCATTTTGTCTTTCAAATCCTTTCGCGCATGATTTATCATAACCATAACATCATTAGGGTTTTCTGACATTTTTCTCAGCAACTTAGTAGCATTGCTTGTATCTTCTATCTCTTTCCTTCTAGCCACTCCAAGACTTAGGAATTCTTCACTCTGATCAAATCCTATAAATTTTCTATTAAGAAGATTCGCAGCTATGCCTGTGGTGCAACTCCCGGCAAACGGGTCAAGAATTAAATTATCTTCTTCTGTTGAGGCAAGGATTATCCTATAGAGAAGCCGAAGTGGTTTCTGTGTGGGATGCTTGCCACAGGTTTTTTCCCACAAACCAGTTGTTGGGATGTTCCAAACATCAGACATTCTTTTACCGCCATTAACAAAAGTCATCAACTTATTGTTGAAGTAATGTCGCTTTTCTTTTGATTTCCTTGCCCAAATAATATACTCGGCAGAGAAATTGAAATGGTAGTCAGATAGAGTTAATGGGGCATCCGGCTTGTTCCACACGATGATATTCAATATCTTGTAACCAAGTTCTACCATACAATTTGCCACAGAGTAGATGTTATGATAGGTCCCGCTTACCCAGATGGTACCATTATCCTTTAAGATGTCACGGCATGACGAAAGCCATTTCATGTTGAAATCATTGATTTCAGACAGCGACCTTTCTTTATCCCATTCTCCTTTATCAAAGCATTTTACTCGTCCTTTGGAACGCATGGTGAAACCTTTGGAAAGAAAGTATGGCGGGTCAGCAAATATCATGTCAACCTTTTCTTCCAGTTCTTCTAATAGCTGGAAGGTATCTCCCTTGTATAAGACAAAATCTTTGTTCTCGTAAAACGATCTCATAACTATGTATGGATTTCATTAAGCTTATTTCTAATGTTACCGATGAAGTTCTGAGTACGAGAATCAATAAGGCCAAAATATGCCTTGTCTTTCATGTCACCGATAAATTCATCTGTTGTTTGGGCATCGGAACTAAGACTCAACATATTACCCTTAATCATTGTGATAATAGATGCTACGTTGAATATCAGTTTCGTGTCCTCATGAATATACGGTGCTACAAGTGTCAGATATTTCTGTCCGTCAATTGTATCATCAATATGCCGGAAGAGATTAACCGTTTCATTATTGACCTGCTGATTCTTAGAACGAATTAAGGTTGCCTCTATTAACCAATATCTGTCTTTGTTGAAAATCTCAATGTCGCCAATATTGCCTGGTGCATGTGAATATGGGATTCCCGCTTCATCACAAATGAAGTTTGGCTTATACTCAAAAGTGTCTCCGTAGTAAGTGTAAACAAAAAGCGTAAGCAGAAACTCAAATTTCACAGGATCTTGTATAAACCAAAAAGTATCCTTTCCTTTCTTATCACCATTCGAAACCCTAACCAGTGCCTGTTCTATCGAATCCGCTGTAAGTCCATAAGAGTTTATGATATTAGGGATTTTCTTGTTGTACTCTGCTGTAGAATGATCCACTTTTTCTCTATAAGAAAGAATTAGGGATTCAAGAGAAGCGTCAAAAGAACCTAACTGCTCAAAATATTCCTCTTCATCTTCTTTTGCCGTTTCTGAAACAAAGAAATTCTTTTCTTTAAGCGCCTTATACAATGGCATGCGATTCTCATTGGGAGTAAGCATGAGAACTCCTGTGTATTCGACAGTAACAAAACCGGTAAGCTGTAAGACACGGAATACGGTGTTACCATAATCTCTAAAAGCAGATTTTATTTTTGCTGCTTTTGCGTGCTCTGCATCTACCTGACTGTATTTTCTCTTTACCAATGCATAGGCTTTGTCTGCATCATCACCCACCTTGTTATTTTCCAGTAACGACAGGAAATCCTTAACATTGCCGTCATCAGAAAATAGTCCTACCATAAGTTGGTTATATGACAAGCGATGGCCTTTTTTCTTCAACTCTATCATGGCATCAATAATAAATTCGAAGAAATTGAAGTCATTAAGCACACGTCTATATGGGGATTTCCGCCAAAACCTCATGCTCTGTAGAGCAAAAGCTTCTGATAACGTAATCTTTCCGCTAACAAGAGCCTTAGCAACAGGAGAAAGACGAAGCTCTTGGTTATATTGAGCATATATAAACCCAAACTCAGATAAGGTTTTAAGGTATCGCGTAAATGCAGCTTGATAACCGGTTGGATATCCCCATTCATTATTGTGGCTACAATTATTGACTATCCAGTTACAAACAAACTTCTTTGTGAGTATTTCGTCGCTTAATGCATCGGCACTGACAACCTCATCGAGGTATAGTTGCGAATAAACATTAAGTACACCTTTGTCATCCAAGACAGTTCCTTCAAACTTAGCGAAGGTTTTCAAAATACCCTCATAACGTTCTGGATTTCTAACCGCTACCTCAAGAGACATCTGTTTGAAAAGTCTTTTCCCGTGTCTTACGTTGTTTGGCATAAGCTTTAGTAATTGGTAACCAGCACCTCGCTAAACTGCTTGATACTGTTGTCGTTGAAACTGATGTAATTACTTTTAATGGAATAGGTGTGATACTGTGCAGACCATTCCAGAAAGAGAGTGTTAGTACGCCCACGATAATGGGTGACGTTAGAGATGGCGAAGTTGACGCCACGTTCATTCAGGTTGTTGAGCAGTGCCAGCAGGTCACGCTCAGTATCCTCATTCCATAATTTATTGTATTCGCTGAAAGTAATCAGATAGGGAGGATCGAGATAGACGAGGTCTTCAGGTTGGTAGTCTATGTTACCAAGAAACTGACGATAATCCTCATTATGCCACTCGGAGCGTTTCTGACTTAGCAGTTGGAAATAGTCAGTAAGTGCATCTTGCACATTCTGATTAAAATCCACATTACCAACAGGCAGATTGAACAGTCCCTTTCCATTAGATCGGAGCATGTGGTTAAATCCGTAGATAAGCAGGAGATAAAGCCTTTGCATGTCTTGCTGACCGCCATTGATAAAGTCTGCCTTCATCCTCTGATAGCCCGCTTTGTTGTAGCGTGCATAATAGGTTTTCGGGTTGGCAACTTTCATATCCTTTGGTACCACATCACTCCGCAATGAGAGCGAAAGCCCATAATTATCAATCAAGGCATATAGATTATTTATGAACTCACTTTCACGGCCTATATACCCTTGCAGCATCCGATGCAGGTTAATAACGTAACTATTGATGTCGTTGAGTAAATAACCGTCGGCATTGACATTCATCATCACGGAACCACCACCAACAAACGGTTCTATCAGCCTGTTGATGTGAGCAGGAAAGTGAGTACGTATCTCTCGCACTAACTTATACTTATCACCCACGTAGAACAGTGGGGAACGAGCGATTCCGTTTTTCATCATCAACTTCGGTTATGAATAAATACTCACGATGATCATCAAACTCGGTTTTTCCAGAGTTAAAGGCTTTGAACTCATGGTTGAATACCTGAGTGTTGCCACATTTGTTCAAAACCTCTTCCAATTGCTCCAGCTTAATCTTATTCTCCGACGATGTACTCTTGGAGTGATAGGTGTTATTGTATGATACCACCAAATAGCGACTTTTGATGTGTCTCACCAAGTCTGTAAAAGCGGAGAAAGCAGCATTACGACAATAGTCACTCATGTTTTCCTCCTTGGGCTTCAGAGCTGTACCATACAACTGAGGCTTTCTCCATTGCACCAGATTCTCGTAGACATGATAGAAGCGGCTGTACTGACGCGAATTGTATGGAGGGTCGAGATAGGTTAAGTCAACATCAATAGTGCGGGCCAGCTGGTTTGCATCTTCTTGATGAATCTCTACGCCATTGTACGACTTTACATCAATCATCCGCATCACGAACTGACGAGCAGCAGGTGTCTTATGATGATAGGCATCAAAGTGGCCCATTGTGTTAGCGTAGCGATCTATGCTGTATATCAATGAAGCCATCAATACAGCATATTCTTTATCCGTCAAATCAGCTTGCATTTTCTTTAGCCTTTCACGGATATAACCTACCATTTTAGCAGTATCGTTATGGAAATACTTGCCGCCAAAGTTCTTTGAGAAATAATTCTCGCGGACTTTGTTCGGATTAACAGAATTAAACTCTTCGATGATGGTTTGTACCCTTTCTTCGTTCCATTCCGTAGGAGCAAAGAAAGCACGATACATTACATTATTCGAGTGAAGAAAATCGTTCACTACCACTCGTTCATATGTCTGCAGAGCTCTTTGAGCCACCACACCTGTACCTGCAAAGATGTCGCAGAAAGAGTGGACATCATGGGTTTGCTCGTTGATAAGACTGAAAATCCAATCCACTAACTTGTTTTTACAACCTATGTACCGACGACTTTCCAAAGAGAATCGACGTTCTTCAGCATTATCTTTAATAGATTCCTTCATCCAAATGCAGAAACTCCCAGCGCAGTGTCTCGACAGGCGACCAAACCTTTTGTTACACTACGAGGGAGTTCTATTATGTTTTGCCTATTGGCTTTTGGGTCTTTGTCGAGAAATATAGCTACGTCTCTTCCTAAGAGACGTAGAGAATCAAAAAGTCATTGATATTCCGCGATTTTTGAGCGTTTTGCATAGCGATTTGCTAAACAAAGTATAAAAATGATATGACAAAGGCGTGTTTTCCTATTAAATAATGTGTATTTTGACCAAAAATTAGTATCTTTGTACTCAAATATCCGTCTCTTAGGAAGAGATTGAGAATTTTGCTAAACAAATCCTTGTTTACAACAATCCCAGAATCATCTTGTTTGCTTTATCAACAACCGACGTTTCCAGTGAAGCGAGGTATATTTGTGTCGTTGCTTCTGAGTCATGTCCCATTCCTTCGC
>Ga0326511_10003807_pt1 | contig 12107 bp, 5 predicted proteins | sample 0_2496_0518_D_FD_203701 | JGI IMG/M metagenome (GOLD analysis project Ga0326511, IMG submission 203701) | Bovine rumen microbial communities from UC Davis, California, United States - 0_2496_0518 | ecosystem: Host-associated > Mammals > Digestive system > Stomach > Rumen | place: USA: California...
ATAACGATAGGGGCATGACCCGTCCAACCCTGCGTGCGCCCTGCGATATCATCAGGCTCCGGTATCTCGTCTGCAGGATAGAAGATACTCTTGGTATAGCCCTCCTGCACGTCCACCCACGACGTGATGCTGTTGATACCCACCTTCTCTGGCGAGCTAATGGGCTTCGTCGATGCGTCGCCGTTGCGGACGCCGGTATGCTCCAAGTGCGACACGTCGGCATCGGCAGGGTCGTCGATCAGACTTCTCTCCCACTCTGTATAACCGCCTATCAGGCACTGACCGCCTGGAATATCCTCTTTACCCAGACTATCGGTGCAACGCGTCTGTGTGAATACACCGTCGTTAGACATGTATTCCGTATAGATGCGCAGAATATACTGGCGCATGGCGCGTGTGGTGGTCTGTACCGCGTCGAGCGTGATAGCGTCCTGAGCCTTGCCGGCCTCTGCCGAATGATCCATGTCGGACCATATAGCCTTCAGTGCCGATGCGATATTGAAACTCATACTTTCCTGTCCGCCTGTGTCGGCATGGAAGTCGCCCACCACTTTGTTGTTGTACACCACCTCTACACGCACAATGTTGAATGCTGATGTACCAGGCCACTGCAGCCCACTGATGTCTATTACCACTGGGCTGTCGGCAAAGTAGGTGTGTCCTGTACCGAACATGCCGCTGACTGTTACTACGTTTGTTGCCATATTAAATATACATTATTTCCATTGTTACGTCTCCTAGTCCCGTCTTGTTGCTGACGGAATACTGCATTTTGCGGATAAATCCCGTAATATCTCCGACCTTCACCTTCTTGGTCTTGTCGAGTGACAGCAACTGCGCCAGCTCCATGTGTACCGTCCTCTTCACGATGCGCGCATTACGTATCCAGTAGGAGTACTCCTTGTAGAACTGGTCGCACAGGCCGCGCCGGCGCAGGCTAGGATTGTCTATTTCCAGGTAGCGTGGGTTGTTTACGCTCTCCTCCTGTTTGGGGTCAAAGTATGGGTTCAGCTTCTCTGCACGGAGCTTCAGGGAGAAGCGGCCACCAGTAGTACTGGTGCTGACATCAATCTTGATAGGGTCGCTGTTTCCCTGCTGGACAAAAGCGAACCATTGCAGTGTCAGCAGCGTGTTACTGCGCTCCCATGAGCTACCTACTTCTACCAGAAGATTCTTCTGTGCCCTGTCGTACTCGAACATCTGGGCACGTGACATGCCACTGAACTCCCTTGCATAGTATGCCACCAGCTTGTAGAAGTCAGTGCCTGCACTGATGTTGTCCTTGGCAAACAGCAGGCTTACTATCTCGCCACTGTCATCGCGTACGCTTTCGACGAGGGAATGAGAGATCCTGGTCGTTGCATCACGCATGGTAGAGCCGCTGCTATATATAAGGTCTACATTGCTGTATGGCCATAACTGCTGCATGGTGCTGATGGCCGATGCCTTGTCAGAGACGGTTATTCCTTCGTTATAGTCCCACTCGTTACCACGGGCGTCGCAGGTATCATGATGTGATATGGCGTATTTTCCTGGCAGTATATCCCATGTCTCGTTCTCATTATCATCTGGATCGTCAGCATAACGTACAGTGGCATCACTACCGCTACTACGCATAACGCCAAAACACAATCCTGGGTCTGCTTCGTCGAATGGTGTACCGCCATTGCTGACAGCGTAATTGTCCTCCAGTCTGATACCGAATCTCTCACAGGCATACAAATCGAGCTTTCCTGTTATTCTGTAACTGGTACCCTCAATGCTACCCTCTTTGACAATATCTACACTGTTGTTAGACAATCTGGCAAACGTTGCAATCTCTGTCCATGTGCCAGCATTATAGTCTTGCAATGGAGTAGGAGCCTTCATCTCTCCGCTGAAGAATGACGCATAGGTCGCACCGACATCATTCATGATGACAGGGGTCGCACCGACCTGCACTTCCTCGATGGTTTCGCCATCTTCTTCGAGGGCCGAACAGTCGCCATCCTCCGCATCCATAAAGCCTGCATACTCGAACAGTGAAGGAAAGAGAACTTCCTCGTCTTCATCAACCCTGATGCCGTAGGCGTTGCCTGTAACTGGAGTTACGTAGCATATTTTGTTAAACGCAGAGACATACTGCTTGATTTCGTCGTAGATGGCATTGAGATCCCATTGGGAATAGTCGTGCTTGTCCGTAGTGTCTTTCCATGTGGTAGCCTTGCGGGTGAATAGGTCTGCAAATCCCTTATAGTAGAAGCTGGTATCGTCCTTGCCTTTGCCATAGGTCATACGGAAACCGCGTTTGCTATTTTCCACCTTGACATCATCGTCCACAATGTCGCATTTTATCTCCTGTACTTCGTTGTTTCTGAAAACATTGCGCAGCAGAATGATACGTACTGTCGAGTAGTCGCCGTTGAACAACAGCCTGACACCAAACATCGACTTCATGGCGTCTATGATGTTGCTGATTTCAACGTTAGGGTAGTTGTCGCCAGTGGCATAGGCCATATATGCAGAGTACGCTCCGTTAGCCTGCTCAAAAGGTTCGCGCCAAAGTACAGGGTTATATGTTGTCTTATCTTGATATAATCCTTTCTCGTAGACCCATGTTGTTTTTCCTTCAAGAGAGCCAAGCGACAAAAGATGTTGCCCGTTAATATCAATCTCTACATCTCGCAAGAGTATCTTGCCGCCACACGATCTTCTGTTCCCATTATCAGGATTGTATTGTCCTGATAACTCAGTTAATGGTTTTACCAGATAGTATTTGTTGTCCTGGTCAACGAACGGCATGTAATACTGTCCGTAACGAGCCAGCTTGTCTTCTGGAGTGGTGTGCTGTGGAAGAATGCTTCCGTCATCCCCGTATGCGTCTTCTAACTCCTCATAGAAACATCCGTAGTTCAATAGAAAAATGCGGCGTATGTCTTCTACGTCGAGCGCCTCGTTTTTCTGAATACTGATGCCCAAATCCTTAAATAGACGGTCGATAAAGTAAAGAAGGTAGAAGTTCGGGGCATTGTTGTATCGCGTCTGTTCGTCACCTCCGTGAGTGGTTTTTTCTCCATGTGCCAGTCGTATGGTGTAACCGCGTCCAGTCAGCTCTTCTCCGTCTTTGTTCGCTTTCATCTGGTAGCAGATGTTGATGTTGCAGAACGGATGGGATGCGTCGTATGGACTCTGCACATTAGTGTAGTCAATCTCTATCTTCTCGCCGGATTCGTTCCAAACATCTCCATAGCTAACGACTAATTTGGGGTAGCGTTGTGCATATTGTGTGAGTGTGGTCTCGTCGGATATGATATCGTCCCAGGTGTTATTCACGATAGGGTTGAGTGATGGGTGTTTTGCCGCGTATGCTGCCAGCCCATCTAGCGTGTATTCAGCCCCGACGTTGGCCGCTGACCATATAACCCTTCTTCTGTTCAACGCAATACCTATGGGCACGTCACCTACGCTTACCTCACGGGCATTGATGCCCTCAATCATTTCGTCGAAGGTCTTCTGTCCTGACTCGAAACTGACATCTACATTGCCATCCTTATCGACATCTGCCTCGTCGTCCAGTTTCAGATAGCCAAGGTATAGCGGTAAACCCATTACCCAGAGTCGGGCGCGGCGCTTGTTGATCTGCTCATGCAGACGGCTGCCGTGCATGTCACCTGCCGTTCCGAAGATATGGGAGTTGGCAGGAATGTTCAACTTGAAGCTGTGCGACCACACGTCACCACTAGCGAAAACCTCGCTGGTGTCTGTGACGGTAATAGTAGCGTCATCCTCCAGCACGGCAAATTGGCTGGTGGTTGGCTTTGGGTTTTCCTTCGTGGCAATATCGAATACCTCTAACGCTAAGTTCTCCATAGTTATGCTGTTTTATAAAATCGCGCCAGAAAACCACGCGGTCTTCAGCCGCGTGGATGAATGGCGCAGGGTGATTGTGAAAATAATTGCGAAAATATTTGGAAGGTTCAAGGTTTCTTCGTACCTTTGCACCGTCACAACAAAACAACCGATGCAACTGGGAGCCGCATAAGCCCCGACGCACACAGACGTTTGGGGCTGTCTTTTTCCAGAGACGAGCCATACGGCGGCTGCCTCCCTTACATAACCAGTTGCGTTGTGAAGTTGTGACAAACTTGGGGCGGCAGCCGCCTTTCCCGTGTATATACAAGGACTATGCAGAGAGCGTACAAATACAGAATCTACCCGACGGAGGAACAGGAGGTGTTGCTGGCCAAGACCTTCGGCTGCGTCCGTGTTGTATGGAACTGGGCGCTCGATGTAAAGTCCACGGCATACAAGGAACAGGGCGAGAGCATCAACACCAACACGCTCATTAACCGCATGAAGGCCGAGTTGAAGGCCGAGAAGGAGTGGCTGGGCGAGGTCAACTCGCAGTCGCTCCAGATGAGCGTCCGTAACCTTGGCACGGCCTACGACAACTTCTTTCGCGGTACGGCCAGGTTCCCTAAGTTCAAGAGCAAACACGACCGCCAGAGCTTCCAGTGCCCGCAGCATTGCAGCGTAGATTTCGACCGTGGCACCATCAGCATACCCAAGGCGAAGGACATACCCGCCGTGTTGCACCGCCGCTTCCGTGACGAGGTGAAGACCGTCACCATCAGCAAGACGACCACCGGCAAATACTACGCAAGCGTGCTTGTCAGCGACAGTGTGCCTACGCCTCAGAAGCCTACCACAAGCGACGAGCAGACCACCATCGGCATCGACGCAGGACTGAAGACCTTTGCCGTGCTTTCCGATGGCAGGGAGTTCGACAGCCCGCACTATGCCCGCAAGGAGGCTCGTAAGCTGAAGCTGCTGCAGCGCCGCCTGTCGAAGAAGACCAAGGGAAGCCGTGCCTACCGCCGCACGAAGCAACGCATAGCACGGCTGCATGAGCACGTCGCCAACCGCCGTACTGACTACCTTCACAAGATTACCCACCAGCTGACGCACGAAAGCCAAGTGCGCACCATCTGTGTGGAGAACCTGAACGTGAATGGTATGCAGCGCAACCGCCACCTTGCTCGCAGCGTCAGCGACGCCGGCATCGGCGAGTTCATGCGGATGCTGGAGTACAAGTGCGAGTGGCAGGGCGTGCGCCTTGTCAAGATAGGCCGTTTCGACCCTTCGTCTCAGTTGTGCCATATCTGTGGTCATCGTTACTCTGGTTTGCGGCTGTCGGAGCGTGAGTGGACTTGTCCGTCGTGCGGTACTCACCACGACCGCGACCTCAATGCCGCCATTAATATCAAAAACTTCGGCCTCGGTTTGTGTGAGGCCCTACCCTCGGTGCGAGGGAAAGTCAAGCCTGCGAAGCAACCTCCTGTGGACGACCGCTGCCCTGTGCAGCCTAAGAAGCAGCGTTGCGCCGAAGCAGGAAAAGCGAGGGTCAATCTGGACCCGAAGCCACGAAGTCTTTAGCTGCGTGGTAGTTCACACTGCAAAAATACATTGCGCCAACCGCGATTGCAAGGGCATTGCCCTTGATAATGCGGCCGTGATAGTGTATTTTTCCAAAAAAAATAAAAACAGAAAACTATGCCTCGTACATCCCCAGTACATTATATCAATCCATCGGCCATTAGTCTGACGGCCAATGCCAACGGATCTACTAATGACATTGCAGTATATATTGACCGCAATGCGAAGATCAAGGTATATTCTCCCAAGGTAGGACTTAATCTTTCTTCTGGTGACTACCAGGAGTGGTCGCTGAGAGGGCGTAACCGCCGACTGGCAAACAGTGCGAAGAAGTATGCCATCTATGCCCGTCTGAGGCATAACGACCATGAGGATGGATATCTGGTGTTCGCTGCCATGGAGCAATACACCGAGGGGCCGCGAGCAGGCCAGTGGTACGAGAAGTACTGGCACGTAGGCCCTGAAGGATGGGAGGGCGGCTATGAGGAAGAGGATGGCTGGGCAGTCATAGAGCCTGACCCTACCTATTGGTATATCAAGCTGGGCGAGGTGTCGCTGCCTGAGAACCATCAGCGCACGATAGACCTCGACACAGGTATTCTTGGTACCGAGCAGTTCAACACCGAGTGGGCACTGAACCCAGACTCGCTGCCATTGCGCATAGAGTTCAGCTGTACCATCAACGATGACGATGCAGGGCCTACACCTTACGTCTATTGGGGACGGACCTTATTGCTTGTTGCCATGCTGACGGAGGGGTGGAACGGCACGGACATCGAGCGCTTTGACCACTGGGAGATAGCACGCGACACGGGCAACGTACAGGCTGATGCTTGGTGGGCCGATGCCGTCAACCTTACAGACTTCCGTACCACAGGCAGCATCAACCTGATGCACGGACGTGGTGCTGGTCAGGGTGTGCGTGATGACTTCAATAGTGCCGTAAATACTACATTCATCATCAATGCAATGGAACGTACCGACGATCCAGAACAGGGTGGCACACCGACCTATGCAGTATTGAAATCTGCCAGCATCTGTATCATGGCAGAGACATGGGAGAAGTACGAGCTGTCGCTCGCCGCCCAGATGGTGACATACAACCCGATTTCACAGTCGTACACTCCCAGCGATGGCGTGACATTCAACGTTCGCGCCACCGACCAGAAAAGCGAGGTATTCCTGATGACTAGGCAGCAGGTGACGGATGCAGGACTGGTGGTGGAGTACGCCGCCATTGACTCTTCGTCGTGGACTGCTGTGGCGATTTCCGGTCAATCTGGGGCTGTGGCCATAGGTAAAATTGCCAAAGAGGTGTTCTATCAGCAGAAGAGTATCAATATACGTCTTCGCAATAGCGATGACACCGAGCATAATACCGGCACAGAGCTTTTCCGTACCACCGTCGCCTTCCTGCGCGACGGCGAGGACTCGAAGGAGCGTGAGTGGATATTCCTACGCTCTGCCACGGAGATTACCTTCGGCACACAGGAGCACCCCTACCCTGCCAGCATTAGCGGTGGCCAGGTAAACCCGACGGGTGCTGCTACCGGCAGTGACACCAACAAGAACCAGGACGGCTGGGTACCTGAAGGATGGTGGGATGAGCAACAGGGCGTGGACGCCACCAACCGTTTTGAATACGGTGCCTACCGCGACTACGATTGTACCAACAACCAATGGGGCGCATTCACCATGCCGAAGATATGGCACCACTACGGTACCGACGGCGACGACGGCCTGTACTATGTGGACGACTACGGACGCGCCAGCAGCCGCAGTCTTGTCAGCGGATTCCCCGGCGGCTTCGACAGTCAGACTGGATGGCAGGACACAGCCCCCGCCACCAGCGACACCTACAAGTACATCTGGAAGCGTTCGCGTCAGTACAACCCGAACACGCGGCAGTACGGCACGGCCAGCTATACCTGCCTGACGGGTGCTGAGGGCAACAATGGCGTAGATGCAAAGGACGTGGAATGGGTATATATCCGCACCAAGACGAACATTCCTCCCGTGATAGACGGCGACGACACCTATACCGACAGCAACGGTCATGCCTATACCGCCGACGACCACCTGCCGAAGGTAGTTCCCGGTACTGGTGGTTCGGCGAGTGACATCGAGAGCGACAACAGTGGGAGCGGTAGCAAGCCCTATGAGTGTACCGACGATCCGAAGGGCGTGGACGACACATGGAAGTACGAGTGGGAGATCAAGCGTACCAAGGGTGCTGCTGTTGACGGCCATCGCACGTGGAATTGTTACTCCGGCGCGATGACCCTGCACAACAACCTTGCCGAGAGCGCTTTCATCATTGATACCGACAACGACAACGATCAGTTTGGTACGGACAGCGACGGCAAGGTGCTGGTGAGCCAGACACGCAGTACAACGGTGAAAGTCTATGACGGTTCGACACCACAGGCGCTGACATCGCTGAGCGTGGAGTTGAAGTATGACGACGGAACGGCAGTGCCAGCCACGGTCGCCACCTATACCGCCACTCCCAGCACCGGCGTGGTTGCCGTTACGATTCTCCAGAATACGACTACCGCTTTCCCGCATGAGGCGATACAGACAATGATTACCGCTTCTGTCACTGGCAAGGGAAGCAAGAGCACGGTCTTCACCATCCGAAAGGTGATGAGCGGACAGCCTGGTCTGTCGCCCACCATCTACCAGCTGAACCCGACGAACAAGACATTCACGTTTGGACGCGATGCCAGCAATAACCTCACTCCATCCAGCCGCTCCACTGTCGTAAACGCCTTGAAGACTGTCGGCAATACGACAACCCCCGCTTCTTCGTCGGACGGGCTGACGTTTTCATGGGGCTTCGACGAGGAAGCTGCCACGGCAGGACATACGGGACTGGCGCTAGACAGTACCATTACGGTATCCAATTCTGAAGCCAACGCCCACTATCAGGTATGGGTACAACTGAGCACCGGTGACCGCGAGACACTGCCTATCATCAAGGAAGGAGCAAGCGGCGCAAAAGGCCAGGACTCGCAATATGTCTACCTTAAAGGTACGGCACGCGACAACAACAGCAGCGTCACAACAGCCGTAGACTGTGTTGTCAATATCAATGGAGGTGCTAACCTTGTCACTACCGAGGCGCGTGGTCTGAACCTCGTCACCATCAACCGGCAGACGCTGGCAGTGGTGGAGAGTATCAACTATGATACCTACGGAGAGGCGGCAGAGACGGGGACTGGTATCACCAACTTGATTGCAAAACTGAATGCACTCGACAACAGCGTGTTCGTGTGTCTTGTTTCTTATGATGCCGTTGGCTGGAGTGCCGGACTGATTGCCAAGTTGCAGGAGTATGGTATGGGCGATTTGCCTTATACTGATACAGGCCGTCATCCATTCCTGTTCATTGGCTACAAAGACCTCGGCAAGGGTAACGGCTTGATGCGTATGCGTGATGTCGGTGCTTATACTGATGTCGTGGAACTGAGCGTGTATGTGGCCAATGGTGCGCTCTCTTCGCATGACGGACAGAATGGTGCAGGCGGAGCCAAAGGCGAGGATGCTGTGAACGTAGTGGTGTCCCCTGCCTCGATGATTATCGAGCAGGACATCAACAACAAGAACAATATCGAATACGCTGCCAACAAGAACCTCGGCATGTTCTCCATACAGGTGCTGAAGGGTATTGCTACGGCATGCACCATCACCCGCATCGTGGCTACTGCCAGCAACGTGTATGTATATAACAGTGCTTCTACTGGACCACAGCAGGCTCCCAGTTCCTGCGACTGGCAGCCGAACAGTCAGATTGCAAACTTGTACCTGAAGGGTATCGCCAAGGACAATCAGAATAACTACTACACCACCGGTCAGATTGTGCTCGCCATCACCTATACCGATCCTGACACAGGCGACAGCAAGACCATCACGAGCATCATTGCAAGGGTGTATGTCAACCTGATAGGGACGTGGAGCGAGGAGGTGGTAGGCGATGCGAAGACAGAGGTTGCCAAGTCGCTGAGCTATGCTTACGATCCGTCGGGACGGAACGTTATCTCGCTGGAGAATATGGGTAAGTTCATCAAGTCTTCTACACAAGATACTTCTGAGCTACGCCAGAAGGTGTATGTCGATATACTGAACCTGACATATCCTGCCACGTCAAGCAGCATAGACGGAATGACGGTGAACGTGTTGGCAGGTACATACAAGGTGGCTGGTGAGTTCAACCTCGCCAACCTGCCTACGGGCAACGGCTATCTTACCTTTGTGGGTCCTGGCGTTAACAAGACGTGGGATTTGACGGGTGGTCTTGTCGATTCTATTGACGACGAGGTGACGTTTACCTCTGCTGGCGTGTTGACCATTAGTGCTGGCGACGACATTAGTAGCGGTAGTGACTACGACATCTTGAATCTCGCTATCTACCAGTCGCAGGACAAGATAGCAAAACTGGAACTGACGGCCGACGGTCTGACGTCAGACGTCAACGCCATCAAGGCAGGCAAGAACCTGCTATCTGGAACGCTTACTGGTAGTGGCTGGTACAAAGGTACTGCTGGTAGTCGTGGTATTGTAGTAGAAGCTATTACAGATAACGATGTTGATAATGGTCGTATCAGTGTTGGCAATAAACAATATTTGCTGTCTACAGATTGTAATTTCGTTGCAGGCAAGTCTTATACGCTCTCGTTCCAGAACGACGATGTTACTACGCTATATGTAGGTATCGCCTACGGCCCTCTATCTGCTTCGCCTTTTGAATATTTTGCCATTACGAAAAACAGCGATGGTCGTTTTGTTCATACCTTTGCCATTACCCAAAGCAATTCTTATCGTTTATGCATAGATTTCGACGAGAATAGTATTGCATCTGCTAATCGCTACATCTATCATCCGATGTTCGAGGAAGGCACGGAGGCTACAGCTTTTGACGCTGGCGATACTGAGGTGTCAAGTCAGATAAAGCAGGAGGCAGACAATATCGAGATGAAGGTCAAGAACGGCCTTTCTGATGTCGGTATCTCCATTCTTGGTACTGAGAATAAGATTGTGCTAAATGCCGACACTACGGAGATTAAGAATGGCTCGCAGACTACTGCGATGTTCCGGAATGGAAAGATAATGGCAGCTTATATTGATGCAGTAACAGTTCTGGCCAATGCTCTCGTTTCGTCTACCATCAACGCTGATAATGCAACTATCAACAACCTCAAACTCGTCAATGCTGAAGTGTCAGGAAAGATTGTCGCAAACCTGATGTATTCTCCTACCAATATTATTTCACAGACTGGAAATATAGAAAGAAAATATACGATAGATCTTGTTTCTAACCCATGTTCGGCATTTCTCTGCCATACAGAGAACGCAGGACTTAAAATCATGCTTCCCAAGGCTGCCGACTATGACGGAATAGAATTGAGTTTCTATTATGACAGGAACTATCCAAGTTCTTATGGGGGTGTTTATGTTTTTCAGAACTCTAACGAGACATCTGGTGTAAAGAAGATACGTAGCAGGAAATGGAATGTCCTTACGTCACAAGAAGGGGTACAATTTGAAGCGCCGAATCCAGAGTATTATATTGACCCAAGCTTCCCGTCAAGCAACAACCCTTTCTATGCAAACGCTGTATTGTTGGGTTTTAACCAATCAATAACATTTAAGTCAATGGGTTCGACTTGGTATGTGATAAATGGTAGAGTAGCAGATGCTTCTGGAACTTCATGGTAACAAAAAAACAGATATGATAACAATAAAGAATAACATCATCCCCTTTAAGGGGTTTACGGCACTGACACTATGGCCTTTTATATTCGTCCGTAAGGATAGCGAGAAATACTATACGGACATAGTAAATCGTCATGAAACTATCCACGGAGAACAACAGAAGGAGATGTTTATCCTGCTGTTTCTTGTATGGTATGGCATTGAGTGGCTTGTGAAGCTGTGCTACTACGGCAATGCGATGACTGCCTACTGGAACATCTCGTTCGAGCGAGAGGCATACCAAAATCAGAATGATTTGGCGTACCTCGATATTCGCAAACACTATTCGTGGATTAAATACCTATAGGACATGACAGTAAACAAACACACTCCGCCATAAGTGCAAGAGTAAAACAAAAAAGTCCCCGCCAGTCTGCATACGATTTCGGACGCGTATATGCATACTATCGACTGGCAGGGGACTTCTATAAGCCCTCATAAGAATAGTATGCAACAATATAAACCCGAAATCGTATGCAAAGTTACAAAGAAAAATTCGATTACAAGAAAATCAGTAGCATAAGTGGTTATGCATGGTTATTTCTTGTCCTAAATCAAGAGGAAGTAGGGACACGCCTTGCCCTGTCAAAGAACTATGTCAAGCATCTTCCTATGTTCAGGGATTTCCTTGAACTACAGCGACATAGCTATAAGATGACGTATATCTACCAGAAGTTGGCAGACAAGTACAAGATGCACCATGATTCCGTCAAGCGCGTGATTTGCAGGATGTTACGCACCGTGGAATTGTGACATCCCAATCAGGTCAAAATTTTTGCAGGCTGCTGTGAATAGTGGTAAATTTGTAACGGAAATCCTTCGGGACGACCGTTACAGTTAACCCTATTTATTCACAACACAAAAACTTCAAGATTATGGCTTTAGATGCTAATGATTTGATGATGCTCCGTGGCATGGACTCCAAGGACAGTCTGACA
>Ga0326511_10003808_pt1 | contig 12105 bp, 6 predicted proteins | sample 0_2496_0518_D_FD_203701 | JGI IMG/M metagenome (GOLD analysis project Ga0326511, IMG submission 203701) | Bovine rumen microbial communities from UC Davis, California, United States - 0_2496_0518 | ecosystem: Host-associated > Mammals > Digestive system > Stomach > Rumen | place: USA: California...
CCTGATTCACCCTCTTTTAATGTCACTCTCTTAGCCCATGAACTGTAAGGTACTATTTGCGTTGCAGATGCGTATAAATCACGCCAATGGTCTTGCTCCCACTTTTGATCATTCGGAACAAAACTATAAACACTTTCCCAGTTCGGATTTGCAAAACCTTTTATATCAAGTAAATCAAAATTACTATACCCTACTTTTTTCTCTTGTTTCAGAAGATGTGACGTTCCACCTACGCTTATCGTTGATTGTAACTCCTTCGGATCTGAAGCTAATAAACTACCTTCAGATACAGTAAAACCATTATGTGATAACTCTTCTGAATTTGGCGTCTCCAAAATACTCTCATAATAAGATGATACAGAATATTCAGGAATAAATGTTACATATGTCTTAGAACCCGAAGCTAATGAACTAAATGTAGCTGAACTTGAAGTATCTATAACATCTGTCACTTTTATATGATAATTATAGCTTACTTCAACTACATATTTCTTTGTAGAATTATACCCCAAATACCCATCTATAAGATTTTCAACAGCTTTTCTTGTTTTAACAGCATCATTAAGAGGATTTGCATTTATAACTGCATCAAATTGTGCCTTGTATTTTGTATATATCTTATTACGCTTTGTCTGCATATAATTATATAAAATATTTACAAAATTATAATTTACTAACTCATCACCTTTAACAGTAGTAGTATATATCTGCTGTCCACCTTCATCCCGAATAGTTACAGTCGCATCTTTTAATGTTGCCAAATTTTCCGAAGATTCATTCTCAAAATTATAGCCTCTTGCTTTTATTTTACTTTTATCCTCTTCAGTTAAAACATATTCTTGAGCATGACTACTATTTCCTCTCAAAGGTGCATTATCAGCTGCTCTGATAGCAAACGGAGACTGATAAGTTGTTGTACTAAATAACTTATACTTTGCCACATAATCACTTACATCGTTTGATTTGTTTACAGAATCAAATAACTTACCATTATTAGCATAAAATTCTGCATTAGTAATTAACCTGAAAGGCTCATCTATAAGTTCATTCATAGACATATATGGTGTTGTCTGACTTTGATATGGAACAGACTTTACACCAGACATACTTCCCTCATCGCTTCCTTCTATACCCCACTTTTCTCCTTTTGAATTACCAAAAAGAACATCACAAGTATAATTAAATAACTCCCAATTATTAGTAATAGCATTTGTAACTGTAGTACCAGGAGTAAATACACTTTTCAAACTATATGCATCTGATGTTCCCAATATTATTGCTTTATAAGAATCACAATTCAATTTACCCAACTTATTGTTAAATTCAGTCTTCAAATTGACAAAATTAGAATATAATTCATTGTTTTTCGTTACCTCAGTCTCTGCATTAGTAGTCATATATGACCTACTATCTAAGTCTGAATACTTTATTTTATTCTTTCCATCAGTATCAGTAAAATAAAGATTATTGAAAAATGACACACTCAATAATGCCTTTCTTACTTCATCTAATTGATCCTTAGCCGTATTATTGCCAAAATCTAATAACTTAATTAATTCAGCATCAGGTGAAGAATAAATTCCATAAGCATCTAAAATCTCAAAGAAATTAGATGTTTCTGTAATAAATTTCACCCAATCATCTTTACTCTTGTATTTACTACTAACACTATAAGAAGAATACCCACCATAATCAAGATATAAATCGCTCACATAAGCTAAATATAATGAACCTAAATCATTTACTTTCTGACTCTCTCCATTTACTATAACACTACTTAAACTCTTTTCAATATCTGTATCAATGTTTATAGTTGTAGGTATAGATTGCAATAAAGTTTTACATGCTCTACACAAACTCGTTATATCAGCATTAATCTGAGTATTGACATTATTATACTTACTCTGATAATAATCTTTTAATTCTTGCAAAGAAGTAACTGTTGTAGTTTCCTCATTAGCATCAGTTAACGTTATTGAAATAGATGAACTTGAAGACGATGTCGAAGACGAATATGAATATACAGTTTTCCACTCACAATCCTCTAATCCATTATCAACCAACCATTTATTCAATTCATCCTGAGTCTCAAAAACTTTTGTTTCTGTTACACCATCTACTGTGATTGTTGCAGTATAAATCTCAGTGTTTGTAACAGATACCTTTGCATCTACAGGAGCGTTTGTTACTGCATTCCATACTTCTTCAGCTTTTTCTTCTTCTTGCTTATAATAGTTACGTAACTCATCATAGTAATTCAGTGTATTGTAAAAATAGCTATTAGTGCCTTCATCACCATATGCATCCTCATAAGCATCTACTGCATTCTGATAAGCCGCAAATAACTTTGAATCTTCTGGTGGGTTCCTTACAAAACCCTTATTTACTTTTGCAAAACCATACATTTGATATGCTAAGTTCATATAAATAGAAGCTATTCTTTGTAATTCATCAGCATTAGTAATCTTTGTAGTTGCCTTCTCAGAATGATCCATTTCATACATAGAATCTATTAAACTATAATACAATTCTGACAAAGTCGCATCATTTAAATTTTTCATATTTGCACGAGTTTCTTTAGTGAAATCACCTATTATATTTGCATTATCAGACTTATACTTAGCCCATGCATCAGCATCCTGCATCATATACTTATATGCTTGTAATCTATCTCCACCACTCTTCTTCATATAATAAGCCACTAAGAAATGCAAATTTTGTTTCCTTATATTAAAATTCGTAGTGTCTATATCTTTTGCATTTGTCAAACTTTTTAATGAAGTAAAAATCGGCTGTGAATTAGCCTCATTAAAGGAACCTTCCCCTTCACTACCCTCAGTCTTTACATATGAATCTACATAAACAGTATCTCCATCTGTCATTGCTACAAAAGGTTCACCCTCTACACGTGCATACATAGCTTCCCAAAAGGCTACAGGAAAAGTACTTAAATCAGAACCAGTTAAAATAAAATTTTCCAAATCATCTGAATCAAAATCCGTACCATTTGAGGGTAATGTTGCAAATAAATCAGAATTTGTAGCTGTACTTCCTGATTTTCCTTTGCTTACTGTATGTCCACCATTCGTTAATTGCTTAACATACTTTTCATAAATGTCACTATTACCTGAGGTAGTAAATTCGCCTTTCATTGTTGCACTACTATATTTACTACCCGTAGTGTCTGCAAAAACAGACACTGGCAATGCAGACAATGACAAAATTAATGATAAACCACAAGCAACCACCTTATTTGCTTTCTTCAAAATAATCACTCCTTAAATTAAAACTCGTCTTTTACTTTTTCAGTAAATACATAAAGTATAAATGATTTATTCCAATCTTCACTACTAAGACCTACTTGCTGCAAATCTACAACACAACCTGTTACCCGATTCTTCACATTTTCTAACATATCAAAAAATTCCTTATTGTTTGTGTTTAATATGTTATCTTTTATATTACTGTAAACATTCTCATCAGATACAAAAACCTCTATATACGATTTGCCGTATATATTTATATTTGTTACAAGTAAATCCTCAATTTTTTGTAAACAATCTTCTGAATCAATAGTATAATTATAACCACACTTATCTTTATACAATAATTCTGAATTATCACATTTTGGGTATGGACAAAACTCTAAACCATCATCTTCAGTAAATATACTGTACTTTAAAACATTTTGTAAATAATCTTCCGAATACCCAAAAGTTCCATGTTTACACCAATTGTTTGCTGAAGAATCTATATTATCCATAGTGCAATCTACAAACATCCAACTTCCTTCATATGGAACTGCATTCCATATATGAGATGCACCAGCATCACCTCTAACACAAGCCGTTGTAATTCCAAGATTTCTACACAAATAATTGTATGTCATAGCAAAAGCATTGCACATACCATAACGGTCGATTAAACCAGCTAATACATCATTATGCCTTGCTAAAGGGTCTGTCTCATATTCAATATTTTGAATTACAAAATCATGTAACCAAACATATAAATCGTAACGCGATAAATCTTTCGGAATATGTTGTTCTATCTCAATAAAAGCATCATTCATAGACTTATTAAAAGTATCTACTGTCTCCCTATTATACAAATAATTTAACTTTATATTCAAAACAGGTACAAAACCTAAATTTAAATTCTGCGTTTCTATTGTATCATCTAACAATACTTTCCATGCACCATTACCCTGTACATAATAAAAATCAGGATTATCATACAGCATCACAAACAATACTTTGTTTAAATCATCGAGAGAAATTTTTATATCATTAAATTCAATAGTTTCTTTCATGTCATATATACTATTGTATAACAATAAGTAGGCTTTACTTAAAACCTCGTCATCTTTAAAATAATAATAAGAATAAGGATAAAGTTTACCATTAACATCTATCTCAGTATAATTATTTTCTAAAACATTTTCAGTTTCTTTATCTACCAAATAATTTATACTTGGATAAACAAACGCATATTTTGACTCACTTTCAGTACTATCAATCTCTGATACCTCAGGTATTATAGCATCTTGTAATGACACATAAGTTGTCTGTGCAATATTCTCTTCTTTAACCTCACTAAAATTCTTTGCACTACCACAAGATGTAAGTATTAACATACACAATAATAACAAAACTGCTTTTTTTCTACTTCCCAAGTTTACAACCTCCTAATTTTTAAAATCTCCATTTAAACTATCTTCTCTTGACCAAAACTATTAACAACTCTTTGTAAAAATATCTAAATGAATACTGTTTACAAAATACACTTCAAAATATCGTTAGACATAACTGCTATCTTATTACCCACATACTTTCCATCATTATCATATCTATAAATACTTATTATAATACTCACTAAATTTTGCATAGTAGAGATATCAATATTACTTACTTCTATAGCACAAATCAAATCGGTATAAATACCTATTGTATCAACAAATACCTCTTTCTTATAACATCTCAATATTTCTGTATCATTATATTGAATTATATAATGTAAAGTGTCACTATTTACATATATTACTTTCCATAATTCATTTGTATAACTTTTACCATTTGTTTCGTAATTCCTTTTATAATCTTCTAAACAAACAATCAAAATATCTAAATCTTCTTTCCTTATATCTATCACACAAACACCTCACGTCATAAAAACGATAAAAATAATAAAATATATTAAATATTTTATTGAAAACCATTTTTCTTTATTGTTCAATATAAACTTCATCCCACGAGCAAACCCGTGGGTTTTTCGCCGCATTTATATAACTATTATTCTTCTATTTCTTCATGAAACAGTTAATGTAAACCACATTATTCTTAAATTCAAAATCATATCTGTCATCCAAAACATCATTATCCATGTATAACACATTATTTTCTTTTAATAATGCTTCAACAAACTTTAAAAACTTCTTATCCAAATGCGGAGGTGACCACAAACCACTTTTACATACAAATATACCATCAAATCTTAATGTACTTATATCATTCAAACTGCAAACCTTCAAATCATATATAACATTTTTTACATCTGATGTCTTAGTCTTTATCCATACTGTATCAGCATTAAAATCTTTTTTAACATAATACACCCAATTTCCACTATTTAAACCTCGAATATCCAAACTTTGTCGACCTTTATAATTATCATGATGAAAATCTATATTATATACAGTTATATCTGACCTCTTCTTCAATGCTTTTACAAAATAATATATATTTTCATGATTATTACAAATCATGACTTTTGCTTTTTTATTTAATTTAAATATTTCTTTTGTCAACTGTATTTCTTTGTTTTTTACACCTATTCTTGTTAGTTCAGGTGAATTATAATGTGAACACCATATAAGTTTTTCTAATTCCACTTTATATACTCCACCATCAGGAAAATACCTTGTACGCGTATCTAAAGTTGCATTTATATAATAATCCCAATCTACAGAAAGAATATTCATAGCATCACTTCCAAGCAGCTTTACTTAAAACATGAATATCAGCATTTACAGCCGTTCGTTTCCATGATTCATACACATGATATACTTCCGATTTTTGATTTGTGATATCTGAAGGATTTTCAATATACCAATAAATATCTTTCAAATCATTGCAATTATTAAATAAAGAACTCAATACTTTTGCTTGCTTTGGTATAAATGGCGGTAATACTATTTCAGTTATTGCCGTACCTTCAAATGCTCCTGCACCTATACCCAAAACTTTTTTTCCTTTCGGAAGTGATTTCGGTAAAGTTATTTTAGTAAGTTTTTTACAATCCTTAAAGGCATTTGTTCCTATCTTCGCCACATTTGTTAAATTTACTTCCTCTATACCCGTGTTTTCAAATGCACTTATACCTATATCATAATTAAAATCTGGTTCACTCTGAATAACAACAGTAGATAATTCTTCACAATTTGCAAAAGCAAAATCACCTATACTTTGTACATTTACTAAAAATACAGACTTTAAACCTTTAACAACATCCTCTCCTGTTCGTTCTACACAATTCTTAAATGCATTCTTACCAATATTATTAAGTTTGCTTATATCTGCATTTTCTTCTAACTGATTAACCGTTGAATCAATTTTTTTACGCTTACTTATATTCAAACTAACCTCTTGCAAAGAAGGCATTTTTATATATACTTGATTTAATGAACCACAATTCTCAAATGCAGACTCACCAATATTCTTAACACACAACAATTTCAATTCTCTGATACCCGTTCCTTTGAACGCTTCTGCTCTTATATCTAATGGCACATTCGATGCAAAGTTCACATAACGTAAATTACTACACAACTTAAATGCACCACTATTAATTGTATTTGTTCTCACAAAACTTGCACCATATAAATGCTGATTTGCTATCCATGCACCAGCTCCAATTTTACTTGAAGGCGGAAAACATATATATGTAAATCCTGCATTCCCTAACTTTTGTGCATACTTCGCATCATTAGCATCTATAAACTTATAATCTAATTTGTATTTATCATTGATATCTTGTGCATTATCATTCTTAACATAAACTGCAACAGAAAAATCTGCAATAGAATCAAGTTGTTGTTCTGGAACTGTAATGTTATCAATTAATCCATTATAACTTTCATCTATATCAAATGTAATAGGTCCTATCTTCATTACTTGCTGTAAAACCAATAATGATAATTTTTGTAATAAAACATCTGCATTATTTTCACTATTTGAATTAGTAGTACCCATCAGATTTACACTTCTTGTAACAACTTTTTGTAATGAACCTTCCAAATTACTTTTTTGTTCCGCTTTTGTATTCACACCTATATCTTCATGATAAGGTAATGTCATTAATGTTCTATAATCCACTTTTTCAAGTTCATTAATAAAACGATACTGTGATAACCACTTTGTAATAAATTCCGAATAAGAAACTTTAAAATGTCTAAAAGAACTATCTATTACAATCACACCAGTACTATTTTCAGCTATTGCTAACATCTTTTCTTCTTTTGCTTTATCGTTTTCATCAAAAATTAAATACCCATAATTCTTTGACCTTAAAGTTCTCGGTAAATTACCTACCTTTCTTACTACAAATGTACAATCAGTAACAGACCAATAAAATACATCTTCATTCTTTAAATACTCGTAAGTATCTACCAATACTCTGCTATTCTCTATATCAAATAAATATAATCTCAAATCATTAATATTCTGCTCTTCACTATTCACATTCGATAATGTACCTTCACTATTCACATTCTGTAATGTACCTTCACTATTCACATTCGGTAAAGTACCTTCACCATAGCCTAAAAAATAATACATATAATCCCTCCTAAACAAATATGGTGAAGCAGAACACCTCCACTTCACCACGAAATTACATAATTGATATAATAATTACTGTGACATACGCTTCAAAGTATAAGAAAACATAGAATCTACATTCTTATCAATTACCGCCATTGTCTTCTCTGTAAAATTAGTATGGTCGTATAATGCTTTGAATTCATGCCCATTTACTACTTTCAAATCATTGACTTTGTCTCCTGCCTTAATAACTATAAAATCCCCACCTGCATGACCTTTAGGAATCTTTGGATTGTTTATAACTGTACCATTGTTCCACTGTATTGCATACTGTTCAGGAACACGCAATGCATAATAAGATGTATTACGAGCACGTTCGTTTAAATATATAGTCATAGTCTGATTATTAGGATTGATACCCCACTCTTTTTTATTCCCAAAAGTATCTACTAAATCCTCCATAGTTAATTTAGTATCAGTATCAGTAGAATTAGTGTAAATACTCAAACTCTGTAAAGGTATATTAATGAAAAAACCTTTAAATAACTCTAATACAAAAGGCTTCTCTGAACTCGTTACAGCCTGACAACCTTTATACGGATTTGTAACTCTTGTACCAAACTTCGGTAAAAATAATTTATACGGTACTTTATTAAATTTAGTTTTTCTATACAATTTCGTATTCGAAAATACAGGCAACGCTAAAGTCGCAGTTAAACCTACATATGCCATAAAACATCAACCTTTCTTGAATTCTATTGTTATATTAATATAATATCAATTCAAGATAATAAATTAGTAATTGTCAAACCAAGATAAACGTTTATCAAGTACATATACATGGCGCATCTTATTAACTACAGACTGTCTGCCTTCCACATCTCCTATCAGATAACAACAAGACTGTGCTCTTGTTATTGCTGTATATAATAAATTGTTACATAAGAAATCACCACAATAACTTAAATCGAGTAATGGACAAATAATTATACGCGCTTGAGACCCTTGCATTTTATGAGCTGTTAAGGCATATGCCAAATCTAACTCCGCTAAATCTATACCCATTACATACTTTCTACCTAAATTACCATCTAAAGCACTATCTTTCATTAAAGGATAACATATCAAATAATTTACATAACTATTGGTTTCAATATCTACATCTTTGTATTCAACAAACATATAATAATAGTTTTTCTTACCCTTAGTTACAGTTTCATCATCATTATGAAATGTTACCTCTGAACCATCAAGTATATACTTTATCTTGCCAACATCACCATTTGTTATACCATAACCCTCTGCTTTAAATATCTTTGATGAACTATCAGCATAACGTGTTGCACCCACATGATTCTTTAAATTTATTACTCTATCACCTATACTATAATATTTATCAACATCAAAATCATTATAGTAAACACTATTTAAATCACCATACTTATGAGGATTAAATAATTCACGTAATACCTGATTTAACTTTGCACTACCCCACACATACTGTTCTTTCTTTACAGGCGTTACTACAAATATATCATCCTGTGTAACGTTACTTAAAGATACATAAAATGAATTATCTGTACTAACATTATTGATATAATACTTACATATCTGCTCTATCAAACCAACTATACTGTCAGAAGAACAAAGATGTTTCTTAAAATCTGCACCATCTACTAATTCATCATTTAAAGTATTATCTAACAACAAATTAGCATTTGCAGTTATACAACTACTTTCAGATGCACGCTTACTTACTTCTAATGTCACACAAGGTAAGTAATGCATCATATTATCAAAAGGCTTACCAAAACCAATAGGTAATAACTGTGCAGTATCACCTAAAAATATTATCTTCACCTTAGATGTATCTAATCTTGTGATTAATGAATACATTAAATCTGTAGTAATCATAGAACACTCATCTACTATCAACACTGATACATCCTCAGGCAACATTGCTTCATCATACAAAGAAAATAATGTTCTACTTTTTCCTATACCCAAACGTAAGAAACTATGAATTGTTGAAGCCTTACGCTTTACAACCTGCTTTAATCTATTCGCAGCACAACCTGTAGGTGCTACAAACATAATCTCATCCTCTGAATACCCTTCAAGCTTTATCAACTTGTATAAAATTAACTGCGCCGTAGTTGTTTTACCTGTACCTGCTGCCCCAGATAATACAAATATATTAGAATCTATCATTGCAGCTTCTTTCTGCTTCTCTTCGAGTTTAATATTGTTTTCCTCTTCAAAAGCTTCTATTATCTTTTGTTTCTCTTCATCAGTATAAGTCTTTACTTCACGCTCACAAATCTCCTTACACCTACTAAATATTACCCATTCTTTTTGAATCAACATATAGTCAGCAATACAAACAACACCATCATCAAGTATTATACCCAAACCCGAATTTACATATGCCTGTATTGCACTGTTTATATCATAACTTCTAACATAGAGTATCTTATTATTATGCTTTACATACTCGCAAGACGCAAACTTGAAATTATCATTTGATAATCCTAAATAAGCTCTTGCATTTAACATAGTATCATAATCAACAGCATAACCTTTGTTATTCAATAACTTGTTATGATACATTTTAGTTACTTCATAACCATATCTCAAGTTCTGTAACTCTCTTATAGGTACACAAGTTCTATAATTAATCAAATAATCATTCTCATCTGTCATCATTGCATGTAAATAAGCTATACAACGACTATCTTCATAATTAATATTATCAAATACACCCATTAACATTGCAAGTTTATCTAAATCTGATATACTCAAAAAGTTATAAATAAATACAAGATTATAAACATTCGTACTCATAATTCTAAATACTGAATCAGAATTATCCATCTGTTCCACTATTCTTGCATTGACTGATAATAACACACATATAAAAAGCATTAAAAACTTGTTACTTCTTATATGCAAAACATTGAATACAGAATCGGTCATTGGCTTATTGTTTAACCAATTTTCCATTACTTCTATTACAGTGTAACTTTCCTTTAACTGACCTAATACAGACTCCCTATCTTGTGCCGTAATTATTATTTTATCTGTACCCAATGATATTGCATTATCATTTTCATAATACTCTGCTATTTCATCACCTTTAACAGAATCAAATAAACCTGTTTCCATTGCCATATTAAACACTTTATATATCAATGAAAAACCTGTTATACCTTTATTTGGTTCAGGCTTGAATTTCAAATTCGTGATAATACCATTTACTAAATTTGTTTTTAAAATATTTATGTTAGTATTATTACACGACTTTATACTTATATCTATTTTATTGACAATACTTCCAACTTTTTCTGCACTCGACTTCATTAAAGTCTCCATGCTTTTAATAAAAGTATCGTTATATCTGAAAGACTTTCTATTATAATACTTTCTTCCATTTTTCACAACATAATCTTCATCTAAGTTAGCTATTGTATCTGACTTTTGTCCAAACAACAAATCTGTACTTGATGCTCTACTAATAATATTATCATTATCATCAACAATAATTTTTGTAGAATGAGTAACTGCAGGCATATTCACCACATTAGATGAATTACCACAAAGCTGAATACCCTTCATATCAAAAATATTCTTCTTAATTAAATCATTCATCGAACTTTTTCTTATATTATCAAATACTATCCTTACATCTTCCTGTAATGCCATATAATTAATCGGAGCTGTCTTACAAGGTATCATAACGAAATTATTAAAAGCATCAGGCTTGCTATAATTGCATAGCCTTATACTGGATTTACCCTTCTCCAACCTAATTACAGGATTTGTAAGCATAATATAAGCATCATTAACAAATAATTCATTGTTATTGGGAAGTAATGCAGTTGCAAAACCATAAAGATAATGATAACGTTGTATATTCTCCATGTATAATGCACTGTCAATAGAACGAATTTTTGTCTCTAATACTTTTTTATCAACATCCGCCCAAAGCAAACCAACCTGTGCCCAAACATTATCACCATCGGTCTCTACAGCACGTAATACTTTCACAGCTAAACCTATACCCTTTAATGTTCCATTACATAATTTACAAAAACCTAAAAGATCTAACATTGGACTAAGTTCTATTACTTTGCTCATCTTTTACTTTCCTTTCAATTACAAACCATATTCAAGACATTCATTAACTTCAAGTAAATAAGTCGAAATATGCTTCAAAGTGCCCTGCTCTATTTCTTGATATATTATACTATTGACTTCTACTATGTAATTTTCATTGCTTTTTTTC
>Ga0326511_10003809_pt1 | contig 12104 bp, 16 predicted proteins | sample 0_2496_0518_D_FD_203701 | JGI IMG/M metagenome (GOLD analysis project Ga0326511, IMG submission 203701) | Bovine rumen microbial communities from UC Davis, California, United States - 0_2496_0518 | ecosystem: Host-associated > Mammals > Digestive system > Stomach > Rumen | place: USA...
GCAAGGGCCGCAACAATCTACTACAACACGAACACGCTGTTTATTACACCCGTCTGGGATGATTACGGAGAGATCAGCGGCATCTTCACGCCTGTGCCTGAACGCTGTGAAATGGTTCAGTTTAACGGCGTTCCTTATCTGCGCTATGAGTTCAGCCGTGGGCAGAAAGCCGCTGTTGAACTTGAATACTGCGGCATTATGACACGGATGCAGTACAAGAATGACTTCTTCGGTGAAACGAACCGCGCTTTGATACCAACGATGGATTTAATCCACATCAATGATCAGGGCATCAAGGAAGGCGTGAAGTCTGCCGCAACCTATCGTTTCATGGCGAAGATGACAAACTTCGTCAAGCCTGAAGATTTGGCGAAAGAGCGCAAGCGGTTCACAACTGAAAACCTTGCAACGGAGGCCGACAACAACGGCCTTCTTCTTTTCCCAAACACATATTCGGACATTAAGCAGATTGAATCAAAGCCGTATGCCGTTGACGCTGACACGCTGAAAGAGATCCGCGCGAACGTTTTTGAATACTTCGGCGTAAACGAAGATATTCTTCAAAACAAGTTCAATTCTGACACTTGGGCGGCGTTCTACGAAGGCGCAATTGAACCTTGGGCCATTCAGTTCAGCGAAGTCATGACGCGAATGCTGTTTACACTCCGTGAGCAATCGCAAGGCAACTATGTCATGGCAACGGCGAACCGCATTGCCTATATGTCAAACGCCGACAAACTGAACGTGTCGGCGCAGATGGCAGACCGTGGTTTGATGACCAGAAACGAAATTCGCGAGATTTGGAACTTGCCGCCACTGCCTGAACCTTTTGGTTCGCAGCTACCGATTCGCGGCGAATACTACAACGTTAACGAGGTGAATGACGATGGAACCGAAAACAATTCAGAAGAAACTTGACGAAGGGCGGCAGTACCGCAGCTTTGATGTTTCCCGCTTTGAACGCCGCACCGAGGACAGCGGCGAAAAAGTAGTTGAAGGCTACGCAACGACTTTCAATCAGCCTTATGAACTGTGGCGTGACACATGGGACGGCAACGTTTATGTGTTTATGGAACAGGTTGACGCAAGGGCCTTTGATGACTGCGATATGACCGATGTGATTATGCAGTACAACCATGAAGGCCGTGTATTTGCCAGAACCGGCAACAACACGCTTGCCCTTGACCCTGACGCGCATGGCCTGCACATTCGCGCAGACCTTGGCGGCACTGAGATCGGCAGACAGCTTTTCGAGGAAATCGAAGGCGGTTACACCGACAAAATGTCTTTCGGTTTTCGCGTGAGCAAAGACAAGCGCGAAGAAACCGAGGAACGCAACGAAGAAACGGGTGTTAGAACTGTGACTGTTCTGCGCACGATTCTTGGAATTTCCAAACTGTACGATGTTAGCGCCGTTAGCCTTCCGGCTAATGACGCTACTTCTATTTCTGCCCGTAATTACTGCGAGGGAGTTATCGCAGAAATCAAGGAGGAGTTCCTTGCCCGTGAAAAGCGGGAGCGGCAGAAACGCAAAATCAGACTTTTGATGGAGGTAAAGTGATGGACTTTACGAACATGACCGTTGATCAGCTTCTTGAACGCCGTTCTGCTATTGCTGTGGAACTGGACAAGGATGACGCTGACCTTGACGCGCTTGAAGCTGAAGTTCGCGCTATCAATGAAGAGATTGAGAACCGCAAGCAGGCCGAACAGCGCAAGACCGACCTTCGTGCCGCCGTTGCAAACGGCGCCGGCGAAGTGACCAACAAAATTGAGAAAGTGGAGGAAAACAAAATGACCTTTGACGAGATCCGCGCTATGCCGTCCTATGTGGACGCTTATGCCAACTACATCAAGACCGGGCGTGACACCGAGTGCCGCGCTATTCTGACCGACAACGCAGGCAACATCACTGGCAAGGACGGCCCTGTGCCTGTGCCTACCATCGTTGACGAGATCGTGCGCACCGCTTGGGAGCGTGACGAGATTGCCCGCAGACTGCGCCGCACCTTCTTCCGTGGCAACCTGAAAGTCGCCTTTGAACTGTCTGCTGACCCTGCTGTCATCCATGCCGAGGGTTCTGGCGCTGTTGCCGAGGAGAATCTTCAGATCGGCATCATCAACATGGTTCCCGCAACCGTGAAGAAGTTCGTTCGCATCAGTGACGAGGCCGTCACGATGGGCGGCGAAGCCTTTCTTCGCTATGTGTATGACGAACTGACCTATCAGATCATCCGCAAGGTGGTTGCGACTGCCGTTGCCGCCGTTGCTGGCGCTGGCACTACTAGTTCCGCAAGCGCTATCGGCGTTCCCGTGGTGACTGGTGCGCCTTCCCTGACCATCATCGGCAATGCCTTCGCGAACCTGTCTGACGAGGCCGCGAACAACGTGATCGTCATGAACAAACTGACCTATGCCGACTTCCTGACCGCGCAGGCCGCAGGCAGCTTCAACTTTGATCCGTTCATGGGTATGCCTGTTCTGTTCAACAACAGCCTTCCCGCTTACAGTGCCGCCGCTTCTGGCGCTGTGTATGCCTTCGTTGGCGACCTGAACGGCGTTCAGGCCAACTACCCCGAAGGTGACGGCGTTGCAATCAAATATGACGATCTGAGCGAAGCCGAGGAGGACATGGTGAAGATCGTGGGCCGTCAGTATGTGGCGGTTGCCCTGACTGCACCGGGCCGCTTCTGCAACATCGCAAAGGCGTAATGAAGGCGCGTCTGCTTACGGACGCAAGAATTCACCACAAGGCAGGGGACATCGTTGAGGTGTCCCCTGTTGAATTCAACTATCTTGCGTCTACCAAACAGGCCGTTCTTTATGTGGAGGAACGGCCGGCGGTTGAAACGCCTGAAGAGAAACCCAAGAGAACCACGCGAAAGAAGGTTTAACCGACAATGTGTGTAAAGCCTGAAATGATGTTAAGCGCGGCAAAAATGGCGCTGAGAATCACTACAACGGCGTTTGACGCTGAAATCCTGAGCCTGTTACAAGCGGCGCTTCTTGACTTGGGCGTTGCCGGTGTTGTCATTCCTGACAATGTTGACGCGCTTGTTCAGCAGGCTTGCATTACTTACGTTCGCATGAACTTCGGTCAACCTGACGATTACGACCGCTTAAAACGTTCTTATGACGAACAGAAGGCGCAGCTTTCAACGTGTACTGGTTACACTGACTGGGGGCTTGCCTGATGGACAGAAGCGAAGTAATAACCCTGTTGGGCGAAACGCAGACACAGAACGAATTCGGGGTTTGGGCTCCTGAACGCACCAGCAAAGATGTTTTCTGTCAAGTCAATTCTGTGACTAGGGCAGAATTCTTTGAAGGCGGCAGAAATGGGTTGAACCCCGAATTCCGTTTTACTGTGTTCTTCGGCGACTACAACGGCGAACGCGAGGTTATCTTCAAAGGAAACCCCTATTCCGTGTACAGAACCTATCACGCACGAACTGATGAACTTGAGCTTTACGTTGAACGAAAGGGCGGTTCCAATGGCGCGCAAAGTACCAGTTGACCGACTTTCTGCCGAAGTCGAAAAGATTCTTGCTGAATATGGGGAGAACGTGCAACAGAATCTTGGTGACATTGTAAAGGCGTTGTCAAAGAAGGGTGCGCAGACTTTGCGCAGCCAATCGCGCGGCACGTTTGGCGGTTCTGGCAAATATGCAAAAGGTTGGACTTCGCAAGCCGTGACAGGCAGGCTTTCAGCACAAGGCACGATCTACAACAAGGATCTGCCGGGGTTGCCGCATCTGCTTGAACATGGACACGCAAACAGGGGCGGCGGCAGAACGCCCGGAAGGGTTCACATCAAGACTGTCGAAGATGCGTTAATCAAAGAGTTTGAACAGAAGGTGAAAAGCAAGCTATGACATATAAACAGGTTGCGGAAATGGTTTCTTCTATCGGCGTTCCTTACGCCTATTACCAGTTTCCGAACAACACAGGGATAGCGCCGCCTTTTGTGTGCTTCTATTTCGACAGTTCCAACGACTTTGCCGCCGACAACACCAACTATCAGCGAATCAGGCCGCTGTCAATCGAACTGTACACAGACAACAAAGACTTTACCCTTGAACAGACCGTTGAAAACATTCTGAATCAAAACGGCCTTGTCTATTCAAGGGAAGAAACCTATCTTGATTCAGAAAAAATGTACATGGTCACGTTCATGACCGAAATCATAATTACGGAGGGTGAATAATGGCTGACACCAATAAGATCAAATATGGCATTAAGAATGCCACTATCTTTCCCGCTACGATTGCCGCAGACGGATCTGCGACCTATGGAACCGCAATCCCTGTGCCGGGTTCCGTTTCCCTGTCTCTTGATCAGCAGGGCGAAACCAATATCTTCTGGGCTGACAATATTGCCTACTATACCGGCGTTTCCAATAACGGTTACGAAGGCGACTGGGAGGTTGCAAAGATTCCTGACGCTGTTCTCACGGAGATTCTGGGCTTTGTCGATGACACCAACGGCGTTCTGATTGAGGACGCGAATGCGCCTGTCAAGCACTTCGCTTTTGCGTTCCAGTTTGAGGGCGATGTTCACGCAAGACGGCATATCCTTTATAACTGCACGATGAACCGGCCTTCTGTGGCAAGCGCCACCAAGGAAGAGGGCATTGAGCCGCAGACCGAAACTGTCACGATAACGGCAACCAGCATTTACAACGCCACGCTTGACAAGGATATTGTCAAGGCATCGGCAACGCAGGCCGACAGCAAAACGCAGTATGCAGCGTGGTTTACCACTGCATACCAGCCCGCTTAAACCTGAAAGCGTTAAAAGGAGGCTAACGCTATGATGTACAAGAAAATGAAGGTGGGCGCAGAAGAACTGAATTTCTGCGCCTGCGCTTCTGTCAACGTGTGCTATTTCAATGTTTTCCATGAAGATTTCATTAAAATGATTTCTTCTGACGAAGGCATTGCCGCCACATGCATGATGAAGATGGCTTTCATCATGGCTGAGTTCGGCAGACTGAATGACAGAAAAGCGGTCAACAGATTGACCGAGGACAATTACTGCGATTGGCTTGACCAGTTCACCACTGGCGAATTGGTTGCAGCTCTGCCGGAGATCCAGACATTTTACATGGCTTCGACCGGCACGACAGTCGGCAGTAAAAAAAACAAAGAAGAACCGAAAGAGTAATGACAACGGCGCTGTTCTTGCTTCGGGTTTTCCAAATCGGCATGAAACTTGACGATCTGGATGACCTTGAAGCGGGAACAGTTTTTGACATTATGACCGAATCTGTCAACGATGACTACAAATACAAGCAAGTTGCCAGTCAGGACGATTTTGACAGGTTCTATAAAGGGGTTTTATAATGGCAAGCAGAATTGCAGGCATTACCATTGAACTGAATGGTGATACTACAAACTTACAAAAGTCACTTAAAGGCGTTGACAATCAGCTTAAACAGACGCAGAACGCATTGAAAGATGTGAACAAGCTTCTGAAGCTAGATCCGGGCAACACCGAACTTTTGACACAGAAGCAGAAGAACCTTGAATCGTCTATCAAGCTGACGAAAGACCGCTTGAAAGAGCTGCAAGACGCGCAGTCTGGCGTTGCAAAGGGATCTGCCGAATGGGACAACCTTCAGCGTGAGATTATCGCAACGAAACAGAACCTTGAAGGGCTTGAAAGTGAGTTCAAAAGCTTCGGCAGCGTAACAAAACAGCAGATTCTAGCGGCAGGCGAATCGGTCAAGGAATTCGGCGGCAAAATCAGCGAACTTGGAAACAAGATGAAACCGCTGTCAACGGCGGCGGCAGGGCTTGTCACTGGTATGGTTGGCCTTGGCGTGAACGCTATGACAACCGCCGATGACCTTAACACGCTTTCAAAGCAGACAGGGCTTTCCGTTGAAACGCTTCAGAAAATGGAATATGCGTCTGACCGTGTTGATGTGTCCGTTGACACGATCAGCGGCGCAGTGACCAAGCTGAAGAAAAACATGGGTTCTGCGCCTGATGCTTTTGCGAATCTTGGCGTTTCCGTTACTGACGCAAGCGGCAACATGAGAAGCGCCGAAGATGTGTTTTTTGACACTGTGAAAGCGCTGTCGCGGATTGACAACGAAGTTGAACGTGACCAAAAGGCATATGCAATTTTCGGCAAAGGCGCTGACGAACTTGCCGGCATCATTGATGACGGCGGCGCAGCTTTCAAGGCATACGGGAAAGAAGCTGAGGATCTGGGCTTGATTCTTTCCGGCGACACGCTGAACGCTATCAACGAAAGCAATGACGCAATCGACAAGAGCAAAGCACAACTGAAGGCCGCAGGGATGCAGCTTGGCGCAACAATCGCGACGGCGCTTGCACCAGCCATTGAAAAGATCAGCGGCGCAGTTGAAAAGCTGGTTCAGTGGTTGCAGTCGCTTACACCGGCACAGGCAAAGACGATCATGATTATTGCCGCCATCGTTGCGGCTATTGCGCCGCTTCTGATGTTTGTCGGCAGTCTGGTCACTGCTATCGGTGCGCTTGCGCCTGTGTTCGCGTTTCTGGTTTCCCCGATTGGGCTTGTGATTGCAGCTATTGCGGCCTTAATCGCAATTGGCGTTGTCCTTTATAACCATTGGGATGAAATCAAGGCATGGGCGGTTGAAGTCTGGAACAGCATTAAAGAAACCATTACCAGCGCATGGGACAGCATCAAAGAAAAGTGGAACACGTTCAAAGAAACCCTGACCAATTCGCTGAAAGAGTTTGGCGAAGCCGCAAAGCAGAGTTTCGCGCAGACTTGGGAAAGCATCAAGAACACTGTTAACAATGTTTGGGAAGGCATCAAGAACATTGTACACAACGGAGTTGAAAAGCTGAAGTCTCTGGTTAACTTTCAATGGAGTCTGCCGCACTTGGCCTTGCCGCACTTCAGCATTCAGGGGCATTTCTCCCTGAATCCTCCGTCTGTGCCGTATCTGTCTGTTGACTGGTATAAGAAAGCATATCAAAACCCTGTCATGTTTACAAGCCCGACTGTGCTTCAGACACCGGCAGGAGCGAAGGGCTTTGGTGACGGCAGCGGCGGCGAAGTCGTGCTAGGCATGAACAAACTGCGTGAACTTGTCGGCGCAGGCGGAAATGATGTTACCATCAATGTCTATGCGACACCCGGCATGAATGTTGATCAGCTTGCAGACAAGATTCAAGCGAGATTTGTCGCGCTGAACGGTCAAAGGAGGTTAGCTGGTGCGTAAATCAATAACATTCGGCGGGGCGCCGCTTACACAATGGGGAGTCTATATCAGCGGGCAAGGAACTTTTGGAGCGCCGAAAAAAGCTTACACCTTCCAACAGATTCCGGGCAAAAACGGTGATATGATTTTCAGCGACAAAAGATTTGAGAACATCGAAGTAAAATACCCGGCGTTCATCTATTCAAATTTCAAGGAAAACATTAAGAAACTGCGAAATTACTTATTGTCGCGTGATGGGTATGTAAAGTTAACCGATGGATACCACACAGACGAATTTCGCCTTGCGGCTTATGTTGGAGATTTTGTGCCAGATGTAACAAAAAAGAATGATGCCGGCAGTTTCGATTTAGTGTTTAACTGCAAGCCGCAGCGTTTCCTCAATTCTGGTAATAGTGTGATTACCGGCAGTCCGGCGAACGTGTACAACCAGACACAATTTCCAGCTTTGCCGCTGATTAACGTGAACTTTACTAGCGAATTCAATCTTTATGTCGGCGCGTACTTCATCGTCAGCAGCGGTTTGGCTGATACTGGAATTACCAGTGCCGTAATTGACTGCGAAACCATGCAAGTATATAGCGGATCTACAAACCTAAACAAGTACATTAGCGTTCAAAAAGGTACAGACTACACAGTAGATTTTCCGTCACTAGCGCCTGTTGCAATAACAAGTATTCGGTCAACGTATTCTGGCGTTACTTGGAGCATTATACCGAGGTGGTGGCAGCTATGATTCCAATTCTGTACGAATCAAGCGAGACGCACTTCAACGGGGCTTTTGTTAAACAGGGCATCGGCAGACTAGACGAAACGATTTCTTGCACGATCACAGAAACGTTGACCGGCGTTTATGAATTGCAGCTTGTTTATCCTCTTACTGGACGCTATGCGAAAGAACTGATGTCAGGCGGCATTATATCTGCCCTTCGCCCATACGCAAACGGCGGCGCATATATCCGTTATATGGAACCTTTTGAGATATACAGGTTTGATATAGCTGATGACCTGTTAACTGTTTCAGCACATCATGTGTCGTATAAGCTGGCATTTACAGCTGTTGGCGCTTCGCAGGATACTGTCGTGACAGACTCTTATGCGGCCTATCTTGAATTAGGCACACGAACGACAAATATGCCAAGTATAGCGCCAGGCAGCATTGCACAGATACCCGGGACTTTCAAGTTTGAGAGCGTGAAGTCATACCGCGAATATTTATATGACGATGTTTATTCTTTCCGCAAGGTGTATGGTGTAGATGTCTGGTTTCGCGATATGCAGATCAACATTGGCACACGGGGAGAAAACAGAGGCGCAGAAATCAGGTATGGGAAAAACTTGACAAAATGGGCCGTTAGAATTGACAGAAGTGACGCTTACAACGCAATTGTTCCGTTTTGGCAGACAACAAGCGGCGGCGACATCATCACGATATACTCAAACCCGCGCATGATGCAACCTATACCACCGATTGAACCTGTTATTGCAAGGGCAGTTGACTTCGCTTCGTATCTCAAAGAGCAACCGTCAACTGAAGCGCTGTCAACTGTGGCATGGAACTATCTTGTCAACATGAAGCCTTGGGAGCCGCACGTTCACGTTGAAGTTGATTTTTTGCAAGATAATAGTAACAGCACCGAAGCGCCGATTGACCTTGGCGACACAGTGACAGTTTATCACGAAGTGCCAGAACTGCGCGGGAAGAAACTTCGCGTTGTTGAAGTGAAGTATAATCCTATTTTGGAACGTTTTGAGACACTTGGCCTTGGCGACCCTCGTGACGGTTATGCCGTCACTTCTGCCCGTGGCCTAGACGCAACAAGAAAATTCATGGCATAGGGGTGAAACATGAACACAATTAACGTTGAAAACTGCAAAACGCTGTTGATCGGCAGGCGCGGTGAAAACGAAGTCACAACTGTTGCGTTTGACTTTGCTGAATGGCAAACGGAATTCGGCAGCGGCGTGGTTGACCTGTATGTCAAGCGCTTCGGGGATGAATCCGCATATCCTGTTGTTCTGACGATTGACGGAACTGTTGCAAGCTGGCTTGTGACGGAGACAGACACGAACGTTGCAGGCTACGGAAAAGCAGAATATGTCTATCGCGTTGACGGGAAGATTGCAAAAAGCGCTGTCTTTCCGTTTTTCGTTGCGGAGGACATTGGACAGCCTGCAAGCGAACCACCTGACCCTTATGAAAGTTGGCTTGAACAGTTGACCGCTTTGGGCGCAGAAACCGAAGCGAACGCGCAGGCGGCAGAACAAAGCGCAGAAAATGCCGCCCAGAGCGCCGAGGATGCCGCAGAAAGCGCCGCAAGCGTTGAAGGTGCAGTGGAACAAGCCGAAGCCGCAAGAGATGCGGCAAGGGCCGCACAGACGGCAAGCGAAGCTGCTAGGGATGCCGCCCAGACTGCACAGGCAAGCGCTGAATCTTCCGCAACTGCCGCAAGTGGTTCTGCCGATTCTGCCGCTGGCTCTGCTACTGCCGCCGCAAGTTCTGCATCTGATGCAAGCGCGTCTGCATCTGCCGCTAGTGACTCTGCGACTGCCGCTGGAGATGCCGAAACACAGGCTGAATCCGCAAAGACTGCCGCACAAGCCGCGCAGAGTGCCGCCGAGGATGCCGCCGCTGATGCACAGGAAGCCGCACAGCAAGCGCACGTTGAGTATGAGCAACTGTCAGGTGAAGTAGACGATCTGTCTGATGAAGTCGCTCAGCAAAAGAGCGCTATAAGTGATACAGTTGGCTTTATCAGAGATAATTTATATGACAATGTTTTGTATTATAAAAATCTGAATAATGTTCAGCGTAGCACTGCTTTAACTGGATGCACCGCAACCACAGATGGTAATGCAATTACACTGACCGCCACAGCAACTACAGTTAGAGTCGGAGCGGCTGGAGCTAGTAATGAAAACTATAACGACTATGGTTATGGTTCGCCTGTTAGCTGTGCTGGATTAAGCAAATTGCGTTTCATATTGCCTTCTGAATTTAGCCGAAATTATGTTAGTTTCTGGAAAAGCACAGGTGAATTTGTATCAAGAACCGAAGTACAACCTGCTGATTTCGTGGTTGATATTCCTTCTGATGCGTTTATCTGTTCGCTCCGAATTGATCTGTTCAATGCGACCGTTGGAAATACATACAACTTATCTGTTAAAGCATTCTCGTATGTTGGCGAGCCGGTAAAAACAGTCCTTGATGGAGTTATTGAAGAAGTGGAAAATTTCAAACCCATTTCGTTCAATGTATATGGTGGTTATTTGTCATCTAACGGAACTGTAGTAGCCGCAGGGGACACAACGAAAGAAGTATATACAGAGTTCATCCCTTCTGATGCCGGATATTCATATAGTATTTCATTAGAAACGGACGAAGCTGTATCTCAGTGGATGGCATTGTGCCTTTTCGATAAAAACAGGGCGTTTATTTCACGGACAAACTTAATCGCAAACATAACAACAGATACGTTTGAAACTACCATTAACATCATAAATCCTGATGTTAAATTTATCGCATTGACATACAGGACATACGGGAATGCTAAAGTTAGCATAAACACAGCAAGGTCTGTAAGCACTCTCTCTGATGTTATTAGATCGGTTGATGTTCAGAAATCATCATTTTATAACGTCAAGGGGGTCAACCACAGGGGGTTCAATACGATTGCTCCCGAAAATACATTGCCAGCGTTTGCAGAATCAAAGAAACACGGCTTTGCTTATGTTGAAACAGATGTATCAATTACCAGTGACGGCGTATTTGTACTTCTCCATGATGCCACAATTAATAGAACTGCAAGGAACGCAGATGGAACACCAATAACTGGGACTGTTAATATCTCTGATATTACGTATGCACAGGCACTTGATTATGACTTCGGGATTTATAAAGGCGCTGAATATGCGGGGGTTAAAATCCCTACACTTGAACAGTTTATTAAATTCTGTAAATATACAAACCTCAAAGCATACGTTGAACTCAAACAGACAGCAGTATATACACAGGAACAAGTCACCAGTATGGTGGCACTTGTTAAGAAGTACGGAATGCAGAAAAGTGTATCATGGATTTCTTTTAACAAGGATTATCTTGTATATGTACTGAATGCGGATAACAAGGCAAGAGTCGGGTATATTGCCGATGGGGCATATCCCACAAAAATAGCTGATGCGGTTTCTTTGATGACATCCGTGAACGATGTGTTTATTGACATGTATATCGGCAATATGTATGACGATGCGGTCACGCTTTGCGTTAATGCTGATTTGCCCGTTGAAGTGTGGACACTTAACAGCACAACACAGCTGATAAACATGAATCCATATATCACTGGTGTAACCACGGATTATCTCAATGTTGCTGAATCGCTTTATTATTCACAGATATAAAGGAGAGAATTATGGAAGATAAAGCGAAACCTCCTATTGGATTGGAGCCTCGTTATGTCCATGATGCGAAAAGAATTGACGAGATACTTAGTGCTATCGAAAGATATACGGATTCTAATATGTCGATTCCTGAAGCGTGGATTAACGAGTTGCGTGACCTTATTGAGACGCATCTGAGGTAATTTATTGGCAACATTATTCTTGTACCAGTGGAGGCTGAGTGATGGACAAAGCACAAATCACCGAGTACATCAAATGGCTCTTGTCTCAGCTTGACGAGATTACCAGTGATGAAATAGATAAAGGGACGGTCAAGACCATGCTCCTGTCTGTTATCGGTGAGATTTACACGCATTAAAAGGGGTATATACAAATGAATTACCTTTGTCTGATCTGCGGGTTCATTGCAATCATCATTTCGATTCAGCTTGGCAGAATACAAACACAGCTATATCACATAGCGCATGCGCTTAATGATATAGCA
>Ga0326511_10003810_pt1 | contig 12104 bp, 21 predicted proteins | sample 0_2496_0518_D_FD_203701 | JGI IMG/M metagenome (GOLD analysis project Ga0326511, IMG submission 203701) | Bovine rumen microbial communities from UC Davis, California, United States - 0_2496_0518 | ecosystem: Host-associated > Mammals > Digestive system > Stomach > Rumen | place: USA...
TGCTTCTAAAAGAAAAAGCGACAAGGTTATAGGCTACATGGCATACATGAAGACTACAAGTGGATTTGAGAAGTATTACTATATGTCAAAAGAAGATGCTCTTGCGCACGGAAAGAGATATAGCAAATCTTTTTCTTCTGGAGTTTGGAGTTCTGACCCAGACGCAATGGGACGCAAAACGTGCTTGAAACTTCTTTTATCTAAGTTTGGTATTCTGTCTATCGAACTCCAACGCGCAATCAAATTTGACCAAGGTGTTGTTAAGGGCGATTTCTCGCAGATGGAATCTATTGAGGATATTGATGCCGTAGAGGTTGATTATATAGACAATCCACAAAACGGTGTTGACGAAAAGAAAGCCGCAGATGTGGCTGCAAAGTTCCAAGATTTCGATAATACCGAAGAGGTTAAAGATAAAAAGGAGAATAAATAATGAACGATAAGTTTAATAGCTTACACTCCCATAGCGGAATTGAAAGGGAATTAAAGTTCCCAAAACACTTGGTGCTTGTTGACGAAAAATATAAATCACTTTTCCTTCAAGACACCATAACGCCGTTCAAACATAACGGTAGGGTATATTATAAAGTTCCAGTGCTTTCCTTTGTAAGAAAAGGTGGCGTGTTTAAAAATTTTTCAGAGTAAAACGATATGGACGTATTTAATAAGATTATCAACTCATGGAAAAACAAAAGACGTGAGTCGCATGAAAAGAATATCGGAAGACGTGCGGAACTTATGTTCCAAGTCACAGAGTATAATCATGAACTTTGGTTCACTCATAACGGAATGCTTTTCTGCCCGTGTAAGATGATAAGTGGTGAGCCTACGGATGTTTTATCGGAACTTAGGGCACTATATTATGCAAGGAATATTTGAAATGGCAAACAAAGATAATACATATTGCATAGGCATACAATGCCCCGTAAAAAGACAGTGCCTGCGGTACACAAAAAGGGTTGCCGCAGGACACTATGGGTTTATTAGGAAATGCACAAACCAAAGATTATACGTTCAAGATAAAGATAAAATAGTAGAAAGTATAAACAACATATTATGAAAGTAGAAAAAAATAAAATCATCCTCGAACACGGAGATAAGTTCACTGGGTGTGGGTACACCATCGAGGTGCGAGAGAAAGAAGAAGTAGTGCCTACACCGACACCGCCAAGTGATGAACAAGAAACGGATAAACAACAGATGTTTCTTGAAATGTTGTACAAGTTCAACCAAGTTCTTTTTGACACTGGTCACAAAGTCGTTTCGGAAGGCATGGACATCTTCGGGCATCTGAATTGGGTTTATGGAGTGGCAACAAAGGAATGGGAGACAAACGAACAAGGATATTTTACACCAAACAACTATCCTGACGTGTTCGACTTCTATGGCAAAGATGACTCTACACTTGACGTAGCTTACAACGCAATGCAAGCGTGGCTGATGGCTATGTACCTCGCACGCATCTGCCCGACGTACGGTGAATACACAAACACACAGACGGAGCTTTATAAGCTGGCATACGAGTTAGGTGGTGGTAAGAAATTCCCGCTTTTTGGCGGCAAGACATTCAAAGCAAACCCATACATCGCACGCATAATCGCTGGTAAACTCTTTGCGTACACAGCAGGTAACGAAGTTGACAAAGCAAGATGGGATAGATGGCGTGAGGAGCTTGGTGGCCAGATGATACCAGCGTCTTGTTGGGATGAATTGGGGTATGAGTACACTGAACTGCGTGACGAAAACGGATGGCGCATTGGATTCCGTACCGACAAAATCGGTTGGGCTGTCAACACCTCACTTTTCCTTCCGTCTGCACCAGCCCCCCGCGTCCCAGACACCATCGTTAACGAACAACCCTATCCTTGGCAAGAAGGGCAGGCAGAGGCACAGTTCAACAACAAGACTGGCAACTATGTCATGGATGAGCTTGCCTATGATTATGTTGTTAACAATTACAATATGATGGCGCAGACACCGCTTGCAGTGTGGGAATCGTATTCTAACGAGAAGAAGAACCGCCTTATTAACGTCATGGCCACACCTCCATGCACCTGCCAGTACATGTTTAGCGAACCCAAGTATGTACAACTCGTTCTTGATGAAGACGGAAATCTACCGATAGTAGATGGCTACCCGCGCTTTGTGTTCGAACAGTGCGCCTTGTCGCCGCTTGTAATATATGGTGCTTTTGGTGATTTGTCGGGTATCATCCGATACAACTGTGACGGCCAAGAGAATCCACGAGAACTAACGCTCAAGAGAGGATTAGAGGTCGCTGACAACTTACGCCTTCCTACCCAAGACCCCAACTATGGTAGATGCAGACCTGGCTGTGCGCCAACAAAAGAAGGAGGCGAAAGAAACCCAATCCACGGCGCAGCAGAAAACGAATTGTTTAACGTTTCAATAGCGTGCATAGTGGCCGACTCGGACGCTGAAAAAGAGAAGTGGTCGAATGAAGACGGTTTTGCAGCCGACTCCCCGAAGAGCTATGTTTCAGGCCATTCTGCACAGATTATTGCTATGGCACTTTTGCTCGGCGAAATGTGCCCAGATAAGCTCAACGAGTGGGTACACAATGCATTTAAATATTCCGCCAACCGCTACATTGGTCGCTACCATTGGCTTTCGGATGTCATCTATGGCAGAATCTTTGGTACTATTGCCGTATCTACTATCGGTGCGATGGAAGGTATGCAAGACGGATTGAAAAGTATCAAAGAATGGATTGATAACCCTACACCACAACCAGAGCCTATCCCCACTGAAGACTGTCGTATTAATATCGTTATGCACAATCATAGTGGTAGGACGGCAACGCTGAACGGTGAGATGTGCTTAGTGTTGGCAAACCCAGACATTAATGGTGTTTACTATGGATGGGACGGATGCTACAACCGCACAGGCCATATCACTTATATGGATGGCGGCGTAGTCTTGCAGAATGGAGATGAATGCCGAATAGATAATGTTAGCATGGCAAATGGTGAAGTGACAGTACGTGGACGAAACCTTCTTGGCGCAGACCTTCTTCCAATTGCAGGCAAACCGTCTAACGTATTGCTTTACGACATTGACGGCAACTCAGAAAACTTTGTACCTACTCCATTGGATTCAAATATCATTTTTGAAGACGGTGTTACAATAGAAATTGTTTTTTGATTATGAGTACTAATTGGATTTACGAAAGCAGAAATACAACAGAAGCTGATGTGGCCGCTGCAAAAAAGGCAAACAAGATAGAAGCGAAAAAAATAAAAAACGGATGGAGATGGGTAAAAATTATCCCGTCTCTATCCATCCTTGTTCCATGCAAAAAAGGCAAACCAACACCAGAGGGACAGGCGATGATTGACCACATGAAAGAAAAGTTTTATGTAAAATAAGTTAAATGATTTGGAATATTCCAAATATTACATTATCTTTGCACCAAAGTTTAATCAAACGTATTTAGAACATGGTAGAATTTGAAAAAGAGGTTATTGCTTATCTGAACATTCCAAGCATACCCAAAAAAGAATGGAATCAACAAGACTCGTTTAAGGATGGTGTCGCAGTTGTAGGTCTTTCGTTAGGGCGCACGGCTTATGCTGTTTGTACCTTTGACAAAGAAACAGACAAAGAACCAAGAATTACCAAGGTGTTCGGTGTAGAACCTTTTAATGGTATCGAAAAGGTGTTTGTTGTTCCATCGTATATGGATAATGACACAACGAACGCAGACCTTGATAGTGAGTCAAAGAAGCGTGCAGAACAACTTGTCGCAGAAGCAAACGAACTTGAAAACAAGGGTGTCATTGAAGAGGCTGTTGAAAACGCAAACAAGCTACCTGAGTGGATTTTCCCAGAAATACAGAATATTGAGCAGGCGCAGGCGTATTTACGTGAGTACAACCGTATAAACCGCATTAAGAAAGGTAAGATTCCAACAAATGAAGAAACAATCAAGATGCGTCTGTACAACATCTATATGTCAAACAAGAATCGCAAGTAAATGGATTGGGAATTGCATAAACTTAGGGCACAGTTATCGGTACTTAGAGACGTTGAAAAAGTATATCCTACGGCAAGCATTCCATGTGTAATCAAACAAATAGAGGCACGTATAAAACATATTGAATCAACAAACAACGAATAAAGTTTATGGAACAAAAGAAAAAACCGACGAACGCACAACTGCAAAAAAGATTAGAGCGTGCTGTGTTGCATCTTGACCGCACAAAGAATACGCAAAGTATTTATTGGTCGGATAAAGGTTGTAGATTAACCGCAGATGATGATTACGCAATCATTGCTTTCGGTTATAGCCAGACGGTGTTTAACAATTACAATATGAGTGGTGTATCAAGACCTTGGTTGTACGTTAAGCGCATTATCGAGATTGCTAACGAGAATGATGCCGATATTAAAACAGAAAGTGGCTACTCATACCAAAAACTCCTTGAAGTATTAAAAGGAAGAGACGATAAGTCGCAATACAATATTTGCGTCTATTTTGAGTGGTATCTAATGTGCTTATATAGCCCGCAATTCTCTATCGGCGAAACAGAAATAGAGTCATTCTTGGTCTACGAAGATTACCTGCACAACATCGCACGTAACGCCATTCTTCTTAGCGAAAAGACAGAGGATATGACGAACAAGCAGTTTATCCAAACAATCATTGAAAGCATAAAGCATTTCACAGAAGATTTGGAAGAGCGCATTCTATTCCCCAAAAAGACCGATGAACAGGTGATGCAGGAAGAGATTGCGGCTATTCAGGAACAAGAGCAAAACGATGCGATGGAGGCGCAGGCTAATGCAAATTAAGATTAAGAAACTATACGAGGATTCAATATTGCCGACAAAGGCACACACTACCGATGCAGGCTACGACTTGTATGCGCATTCCAAGTCTTATGACAATAACGGAAATGTAGTGTATGGTAGCGGTGTTGCAATGGAAATCCCACAAGGTTACGTTGGGCTTGTGTTCCCACGTTCAAGCAATGCAAAGAAAGACTTGCTTTTAAGTAATTCTGTAGGTGTCATTGATAGCGGGTATCGTGGAGAAATCTCATTTAAGTTTAAAATCTTTTATCCACACGTTGAACATCACGGTTTTATACACGACATATCTGCCGACTATAAAGTTGGTGAACGTATAGGTCAAATAATCATTATTCCATACCCAGAGATTGAATTTGTCGAGGTTGATAAACTAAGCGATTCAGAACGTGGCGATGGTGGTTATGGTTCAAGCGGCAAATAATATGAACGAACAAAATTACGATTGGGTTAGCGTCAGCGAGTATGCAAAAATACTTGGCAAGTCAAAACAGACCGTCTACAACATGGTCAAGGCAAACAAACTCGAATCAAAGTCTTTTAAGCGTGGCTCAATGATTGGATTGCTCATTAAATGCGAAAAGATATGAACAAGGCACATAGAGAGCTTTTGAACAAGAGGTACAACGATGTATGCGAAGAGTACTTGAAAGCATTCTGTGACAACTATAACAGGATATACGAAAAGGACTCTTGGGTGGCTGGCGATGCAGGAACTATCGCATGCGTCGGTGATTATTTCTTTGATTTCATTGATGTTATCAAGTACTCCGTTGACAACAACCTTACAGACTTTGATGAATTGATAGAGTGGTACGACTACACGTTGTTTGCACACGAATACGACCAGACCATACCAAACTATCAGTCATGGCACAAAGGTTGTCCAAGGCTGACAAACGAAGAACAAGAACGGCTTATAAAGCTCAAAAAGGACTTTGAAGATACTATAAAAGAATATAAAGATAAAACCAATCCATTTTAGTTTTTACAGATATGAATAAAAAAGAACAACAAAAGTATCAAGCACAAGATGATGCTTACACAATGGCACGATACCACGAAATTATGCAAGATAAAGGTCGTGCTGCGCGTGCTATTAAGGTAGCAAACGAACAGGCAAAAGGAATGCAGATGCAGGCAAAAGCAATGCAGTCTGTTGCCAAGACTAAAATACCATCTTCGACTACCCGTAAAAAGAAATAACTATGGTTTCAAGAACAGCAAAATACTATCATACGCATCCAGCCGCACGAAAGAAAAAGGCTGAGTATGACAAGAAATTCAACGAGAAGAAAGAACAGCGCGAAAAGCGTGTTGAGTTAGTTCAGCATAACCGCGAGCACGACAAGAAATATGGCAAGGCATCACGCAAAGGCAAGGATGCAAGCCACACAAAGAACGGAATCGTCTACAAGAAATCGTCCGTCAATCGTGGCAGCAAGTCTGACACTGCTGGAGACCGTCGTGCGCGAGGAGGTAAGAAAAAGAAATAGCTATATTTAAATGTTTAATAATTTGTTTTTTTGATTAATACTAATGAACCGAAAGTTTGTGAAAATAAGTAGGTTCTTTTTTTTAAATGTTAGTAATATAATTTCTTTAGCCGAATCGTTGTGAAACGTGGTAGGCTATTTTAATTAAATTTATTATGGCACAACAACCAAAGAAAAGAAAACGTAGGGTTAGGCGCAAGGTGAAACTCAAAAAGAGCGTCGCCATCGTAAGAAAGGATAGCGTTTCAAACGATACCCTTAGACGTGATACGTTGCCAAGAATGCAAGGAAGACCGCCAGCAAATAACGTAGCAACTTTAAAATTAAAAATACGTAGAAAATGAACATCGTTTATAGAACAAGGGTTATACTTGTTAATATGGGCAAGATGTTACCTTTTGTTTTATGTGGTATAATACTTGTATCTTATTCAGAAACGATGTTTTCGTTGGCTACAAGCGATTTTGTTGAGTGGAGTGGGTACATTATACCTAACACACCTGTTTCATGGTTTGTGGGCAATTATTTTGAATATGATTTAGTTACGTTATTTGCGTTACTTATAATGAGTATATCAGTGCAAACGTGCTTTTGGAATAAACTTTCACTTTTATATCTATTTTTGCAACTTAAAGAAAAAGAATATTTATCATCTATAGAACTATACCAAGAATACATCTATGCAATCTGCATTGCAAACATACTAATTTGCGGATTCTTCTGCTACAAAGGAATAAATATTTTCTTAAAAAGTGCAAAATAATTTGGAACTTACAAAAAGTATATGTACCTTTGCAAACGTAATCAAAGTAGAGGTTGATTGCAGACATGTTGATACAAAGGTACAAGTTCATATAAACGACACCAAAATCCCTGCATTCCGTCCTCTACTTTAGGTTGCAGGGATTCGTCGTTTTTTTACGACTTTTGCAAATAGTTCCATCCGTTGCTACTAAAGAGTAAGTAAAATCCAAAAGATAAAAAGCACCGTAAGACATAAATTTGTAACAAGACGCTAATCCTGCAACGTGCCACCCCTCACGACAGGTCAAAACCGAAGCCAGAAATGGTAAAACGATAAAGCGAAAGGATGAAGACGAAAGTTCGAGACTGCGAACAAACAATACGAGATATTGATAGTTCTATTGGAGGCATCCCTACTTGTTGCTTAGTTAAGTGGTAAATCTGCTTTTCAATGCATCCGTATAGATTTCGGAGGTAAAGGGGTAGATAATGTGTGTATAATAAACATTAAACAAAATAATTATGACACAAGAAGATTTTGAAAGGCTTGATGCAGCCATCGAAACAATCAAAAGACTTATGCCAGAAGTTGAAAAAACAATTAAAAAGGCAAAGGCTATTGTAAATTACAAAGAAATGCCAAATGGTGATATTTTGTCGAAAGACCTGTTTGGATTTCTTCAAGTAAACAATGCAAGCGTAAGACTACTAAGCATCGTAAAACAAAATATTTACAAAGGCGGCTGCATGACAAAATACAATTCAATCCAAGTCTGGGATAGTTATTGTCCCATATACGAGTTCTTGACAGAATATAGAAAATGCGATTTTATGAAGTTTAGAAACTGTGGTACTCTTACAGTAAAAGAACTTAATGGGATTTTTGACAGAAACGGTATTGATTGGGAAAATTTTTATAAGTGTTAAACAATGATATTTGATAAGATTATGTTATACGACGAAGAAGGAAAGGCTTACGTAGAGCGCCCGATTATCCCAGAATAACAAAACCTATTGTACATCGTTAAAGACTATAGACGTATGTATGGTGAGTATTGGAAACTAAAAGAACACAACAAAAAACTTGGTTCTACAAACACAAAGATTGCCAATCAGAATTTTGCATTGCGTGGCAACAACCAAGAACTACGTGACGTTATTAGACATTGCTTAAAGTGGATGAAGAAAAAAGGAATAGAGCCATCACCATTTCTTGAAAACTACATAAAAGAAAATAGATTATGAACGATTCAGCATACACTATATATCTTGAACCAGCAAACAAGAAACGTAAAGGGAAATTCAAAAAAGGCAACGTTCCTTGGAACAAAGGTTTGTCTTGGGAAGAGCAGGGAATAGTTGGAGAAGAAGCCAAAAGAAGAAAAGAAGCTTTCCAGAAAGCATCACACAAAAACGGATATAGCCACAAGCCTACACACTCAAAACCAGTCATACAGATGGATATGGATGGGAATAGGCTACATTGGTACATATCAAGCAATGAGGCTGCAAGAAAACTCGGCTTGCACGGACGCAATATACGCAAGGTTTGTGACGGGGAAAGAAACCATACAGGCGGCTTCCGCTTTAAATGGGATGAACGGTTTTTAACTTAAAGATTTATAAAAGTAAGCGAAAAGTTTGGTGTATTCCAAATAAAAGCATATCTTTGCAATGTGTTTTATCACATAACATATACATATATTTTTTCCTCCGAAACTTGGGAAAGCAGTAGGAGGTTTTAAGATTCCCCAATAGCGTAATGGGAGCGCAACGGATTTTGGTTCCGTATGTCTCAGTTCGATTCTGAGTTGGGGTACAAATTCAAACTTTTAGTTTTTCACGAAAATATAAGAATTATGGAACTGAAATTAAATTCTAAGGACTTGGCTGCACGTCTTAAAATGGCAGCGAAAGTAATCAATTCCAAGAACCCACTACCTATACTTGGGGATTTCTTGGTTGAAACAAAAGGTGACGTGATTCTTATCACGGCAAGCGACTCGGAACAATGGCTATCGTTAAAATGCCCTATTGTCAGTTGTGACTGCGAAATGCGGTTCTGTGTACCGTCAGCCGACTTCTTAAAGGCAATAGACAACCTAAATGATGTTGTCATTACGCTGACACTTGACGAATCAACACACACAATCACATGCGACTACGGCAACGGAAAGTTCACAATGCCATACGAAAACGCAGACGAGTTTCCATTGGCTAACATGGACACAACAGATTCCAAAGATGTCATCATTGACGGAAAGAAAGTGCTAAAAGCCATAGAACTAACAGGGTTTGCCACCGCCAACGATGAACTACGCCCAGTGATGAATGGTATTCACTTCGATTTCCTTGCGAATGGTATGGTGAGTGCAACATCGGACGGACACAAGCTTGCACGATACAAGGACAAGACGGTCACAAGAGAAGATGACGGTACAGTTCCCAACTTTACGCTTCCAAAGAAGCCATCAAACATCCTTATGACCATTCTAAGCTCAATAGAAGGCGACGTAAAGCTTTCTTTTAACGACAAGGCAATATCCGTCAACAACAAAGATTTCAAGCTTTCTGCAAGACTTCTTGAATTTAAATATCCAAACTACGATGCCGTTATTCCAAAGAGTAGCCCGATAACTATTACCGCAGACAAAAACTCATTGCTTAACGCCCTGAAACGTGTGCTGCCAATGGCCAACGATTCAAGCTATCTTGTGGAACTTGATTTCTCAAATGGACAAGTTGTCGTCAGTGCAAAGGACGTTGATTTCAGCAAGTCCGCAAGCGAAACGGTAACATGCGACTGCGACACGGAACTAAAGATTGGCTTCAAAGGCTCTATACTTATCGAGATTCTACGTAACATTAATGATGACAACGTGGTTATCGAACTTGACAACCCAAGCCGCGCTGGCGTGTTCTTCTCTGCCTTTGAATACACACACGACGAATACCTTTCACTTTGTATGCCGATGCTAATCCAGTAATGCGTATGAATAACTACGATTATCCGATGGGTAGCGACACTAAAGATGCTCCTTGGAACGAACCAATGCCACAAAAGCAAAAGGATTTTTCTTGCGTTGTTCTGCATGAACTTAAAAAGATAATGAAAGTCCCTACAGACCAATACCACGAATATAAGGAAAAAGGTGAGGATGGTGAGTATATTCACGAAATAGATACTGAAGATGTGGACTGGAACGATGAATATGAGCAGAATTGCTACACAATCAATGATTTGCTGCGAGAACTTGAAATGTACATTCAGGATGATTTGAAACGCTACAAGGGTTCGAAAAGCAAAGAAAAGCAACTGAATGAAATGCTTGAAGCATGTAAAGGCTGGGAAACTGAAAACATATACGTTGAGCAAGTATGAATGATGACTACATAAACGGTTATGTTGAACGCAGAAAGGATGGCACTTATGGCGGCAGTCTTACTATTGAGGGAATTAACCTTCAAGGTGGGATTACCGCCACTTATTTCAAAGATGACGGAGAAAGCTATCTTTGGCTAAGACGAAAGAAAGTTCTTGAATACGATTTTGAATCACAGGCATATCACGAACGGGATGCAAGGCCACCATTTGAGGCATACCTAAAGAAACAACTAAATGATGGCACTGTTGCCTATAAGGGCGAATTTGCTTTCATGCGTTTCAAGTATTCCATAACTGGCATTTGGGATAAAGTTCTCGGAAACGAGAAACATAGACTCAACCTCTTTGTTGAACGCCTGCCGTTGTCACAACAGACCATTATTAACAGCATTAACGAATCAAGAAAGAAAAATGACGGAAGAAGAAATTAAACAAGAACTTGCAAACAACGAACAGCGTATGATTGAATGCGTCTGCGATGCCCTTTCAAACTACGAACTTGACATGAGAACACATCTTGCGAGGTTTGTTTCAGCGTTATGTGACGTGGAGATAGAAAGAATGTTCTCGGATGACAACCACCTCGATGTTGCACAGGCACGGTGGCTTTTCTGGTACGCCTATCGTTATATGACTGGTGAAACATACGAGAAAATCGGCAAGCTGTCGGAAAGGATATACGGCAAGTCGTTCACAAAAGTAGGCGTGGCATCAAGCGTAAACAAGATGTACGAACTTATAGAACAACAACCGATATGGCGTAAGCGGTGGACTATCATCAAGAGAATCATAAAGCAAAGCGAAAGCCTCATTGAGGAAAACGCACAAAAACCCATAAAGATTATCATTCCAAAAGATGCAAATGTAGAACTTAAAAGAGAATAAAAGTATGTACGAGATTCAGATTACATTTACGGAAATTGACAAGAAAGGCAATGACCGAAACAGGAAAGAATGCCTCATTCTTGAACACGCAGAATCGTTTGCCGATGCAGAACAGATTGGCTACGACTATGGTAGTGGACTAACGGCTATTGATGTGGTAAGCATCAAGCGTAGCAAGTTGAAAGAGATTGTCAACGAAAGACCATTCAACGATGATACGTGCAAGATTTACATTGCACAGATTGTTGACCACTTTGTTGACTTGGAAACAGAGGAAACAAAAGACATAAAGTATTCCGTTGCCTTGTTTGCGCACGATATGAAAGAGGCACACCAAGCCATCGAACAGTATATGAAACAAGGGCTTGAGGATATGGATTTGGTGGGTATCAAGGAAACAAAGTATAATGACGTGCTGAAATGAAACATGAAGTGGTGATATACGGGTCTGTGCCAAGTAAGTCCAATTCGTACAAAATTATCACGATTGGCGGGCATGCAAGTCTGGCAAAGACATCGACAATGAAAGAGTTTGAAAAACGTTTCTATTTACAATGCGGCTACCGTAATCGCAACATACAAGGATTCTTTGAACTCTATGCCGACGTGTATTTCCAATCAAACCAACCTGACCTCGACAACTCACTAAAAGGGTTACTTGACTGTTTACAGACTTGCAAAGCTATCAAGAATGACAGAAACTGTGTCAAGATTGTTGCCAACAAGTATATAGACCGTCACAATCCTCGCATAGAGTTTAC
>Ga0326511_10003811_pt1 | contig 12103 bp, 12 predicted proteins | sample 0_2496_0518_D_FD_203701 | JGI IMG/M metagenome (GOLD analysis project Ga0326511, IMG submission 203701) | Bovine rumen microbial communities from UC Davis, California, United States - 0_2496_0518 | ecosystem: Host-associated > Mammals > Digestive system > Stomach > Rumen | place: USA...
TTCTTGCTCGGAGAGCTCTTCGCTTCGCATACGTGGATCAGAGTGAGTAATCGATTCAGATGCCACTTCTGACATTCCTCTATTGGAATCTCGTATTGTATCATCCAATAATATATGAGTTCAGATGTGACCACTTGACCACGATGCCGACCGCTTCCTTTAGGTTTGTTTTGTTCATTAAACCAGGTGGCGGTCATTTTGTTATCAATATACGCTGCAATTTCATCAGCGTTTTGTTTTGTAAGTCCAGTGCAATCTTCGTATTTAACGTTTGAATTTAAAGACATACATCGAACGTAATCGATGAATTCTTCATTGGTAAGACCTTTTTCCAGCTTGTCCAAAAAAGGTACTTGCCATTTCATCTCCCATTTTGAAATTGAGATAAGAGAATGCTCCAGAGATAGCGTTTGTTCTTTTTGTTCAATGAACTCCTGCTTCAAATCATCGAAGTATTCTCTTCTAGGAATAGTGATCTGAAGCATTCTCTATCACCTATCCTTACTTAGCGGCTTCAATCGCTGCGAGCTTTGCATCTTCGGGAGAGACGGGCAGAACAGCGCCAATAAACTTAGCAGCCGCATCTGCGTCAGTAGCAAGCTCCATGAACAGTTCAGAGTAAGCCTCGGTAGCGGCAAATTCATTAGAGATTTCAGGGCTCTTATAAAAATGCTTCCCATCAGGGGATTTCTTACCGTATGCCTTGAGAATAATTTCTTTGAAAATCTTAACAATATTCACGTTGTCCTTTTCAGCCACAATACGCTGGATCATCTGCTGCATACCGCCACTGGTAGACAGTTCCATTTCCATGCATTCGGCCTTGCTAAGATTAAAGTAGAAATCCTCAGTGCGATCGTTGCCGTCGTAATCCTTGTAAGTGATAGTCTTCTTAAGCATGTTCGTCTCCTCCTTTTATATTAAAGAAAAGGCGAGGCCAGCCTTACTGAATACCTCGCCAGAGTAGATAGTTGATTTAGATTACGGATTCGGGTTGAGGGTGTCGTCATCTTCGTCACCGCTGACACCGAAGAACGCCAGCACCTCGTCGGGAGTAGGCAGAGTAGCATCGCCCTCAGTATCGCCATACAGCTTGGCTTCCAGTTTAGCCAGAGCAGCCTTACCTTCAGTATCCAGCTTAGTAGTGTCGATAGTGATGGTAGAAGTGGGCTTCTGGCCAGTCACATTGACAGGAGTAGTGGTAATTTCCCAGCTCAGAGTAATCGCATCGGGAGAGTCATTGACAGTCTCGTAGCTCTTCTCAGAGGGAGAAGCAGTCGCGTTGTAAATGATATGGAGCTTGTAGCCCTCATCGCCGTCGAAGTTCATGGTATCGCTGCCGACCTCGGTGCGGAAGCAGAAACCGAACGCCCTACGAGTCTGCTGACCAACATACACGCCAGCCACAGGCACGTAGGAACCGTCACACTGAGCGAATTCATCCGGATAGGTATACGCCTCGATGGTGCCGCCGAACGTCTCAGCAGAACGCAGAGTAGCATACTTAATGTTATCAGCCCACAGATCGTTAGGCTCAGCACCATCAGGGCTCTCACTGACAGAGGTCAGACCATTCCAGACAACGCCCTTGTTATAAGTGCCGTCAGACTTCTGAACGTACAGAACGCCCTTACTAACACCAGTTTCGAAAAAGTGTTCGCCAGCCTTATCCCAAATAAGCTTAGCCATAATATAATCCTCCTATAATCGGTCGTTAAATGAAAATCGTATAGGCATAGTGATGTAAGTTATCAGAAGAATAGCTCCTATCAAACTTACATAGAGGCAGCATCACAAATTTTCGAATGTTCTCGTCGTCGGGATCTCTTGTGATATAAGTTATAGAATATCTGTCATGTAGACGGTATGGACCGTTATCCGCGTAAAGAACATTCAAAGCGTCAAGCGAATATATGATGCATGGATAGGTCAGTTTTTTATCTGCTGGAGGCTGAAAATATACATTACTGCAAAACGTATGAAGTAATGAGCTCAGTTCACTCCTTGGTCTCGCCATTGTATACACCTCCGAGAGATAAAATAAGGCGAGGAGGCTCGACATCAACATTTGTGACTTTCCAAGCCGTTCCTCGCCACTTAACGTAACGCATGTCGTGTATATGGTTGTTTGCATATGCATCGGCAACGATACTGATCTGATTGCTTATGGAAACGTTATCGTTTATGTCTACGCCGTTTTCAAGGCGACGATTGTTTCTCACAAGATCTCCTTTATACATGCGTTCAACAGGTTTATTCTCGATAACGTCCACCGCAGTCTCAACTTCAGTAATGTAACCTACAGGGCCATAGAATTTTGGCATGCGTTATTCACTCCCATTTTGAATTAATTAGGGTTTATCAGGATCGGTGTTATCGCCATCAGAGGAAGCGATGCTCAGCACGATAGCGGAGTAAGGCTTGATCAGAGCGCCGGAGCAGCGGGACTCAATCAGATACTTGTACTGGTTGTAGTCGATGTCGAAATCGTCGAACAGATTAACTTCGCCGCCCTTATCGGTACCAACGTTGTAGTCCTTCAGATTGACGATAATGCCCATCAGCTCATTGCCGTTGGGAAGCTTATGGCCTTCCATCACGGGCACAGTCACAATGCGACTCACACGCAGAGCAGTAGCCAGTTCAGCCTCACTCTTGTAGATGTAATGACCAATGCCATCCTCGATGAGCAGCATGCTGGTCAGCACGTCCTCAGTGGTGAACAGGATCGGATTACCGGAGCCCTTATAGTCCTTACGGGCACGAACAGCCGCCTTCATGAAGTTCTTAGCGGTAGCTTCCTCAGTAGCACCAACCGGCACAGTCTTCTGAATGCTGAACAGAGCCACGTCGTTAGCAATAGGACGAATGTGCTCCTCAGAGATCTTGTCGTCCTCGCCAGACTGACGGCCGTCACCGATCAGGAAAGCACGAGCGGTCTCCTCGTCCCACATAACGCGCATCTCAGCACGAATCCAACGAACCACGTCGAAATCAGTGATATCAATGATGTCGTCGCGGTCGAGCTTCTGCTTCTTGTAAACGGTCTGCGGCACAGTCACGCGCTTCATAAGAGAGAAGAACTCTTCTTTCTTCATGTTGCCCTTCAGGTAACCCTTCGCGCGAGCCTCGTCCTCGGTAATGTTAGCAAAAACAGACTTAATGCGGCTGAACGGAGTGCGATGGACACCGTCCCAAACAACCTTCGCCCAGCTAATGTCACGCTGGATGAACTCGGGAGGGGTATTCAGGCTCTTAGCGTCCGGGAACAGCATCTCGGGGCTATTCACGCCATAGCCAATATCAGTGCCATATTCAGTATTAGTCATGGTGGGCAGATCCATACCAGTGGTGTCGATAGCGTGAGCAATAGCACCTTCCTCCGTATGGAACTTATAAGATTCACGCAGGCTGCCAAAGCGCTTGCCATCGTCGATAACAGCGTTAAAGGCATCGTGGATCAGAACGGCGTCGTTTTCATTGTTTTCGTAAGCGTGCTGCATCATGTCGGAATCCTCCTCGTCATCATCGTCATCGTAAGCTTCCTGGAGAGCCTGTTCCACAACGTAGACCATTGCGTCCCTCTGAGCTTCATTCATGGTATCAATAACATCCTGAATAGTAGCATCCTCGCCAAGTTCCTCAGCACTCATATCAGAATGCTGAAGCGCCTGATCGACAGCATAAAGCATAGCTGCATACTGATTGTCGTCCATAGTATCAATGACTTCCTGGACGGTCATGTTGTCATCCATTACTTCTTCTACCTCCTCCTGAGCCTCTTCACTTTCATAGTCGTCAGAGTGATAGAGCTCAATGTTTTCGCCGTTATAAATCTGAGCTTCGAATTCAGCGCCGTCATCATCAAAGTGAACGACGGCAAGGTCTTCAATCTCAGCACCAGGATTTGCACCGGCAAGGCACAAACTGACTTCACGAATCATACCGTGAAGAACATCTCTGCCCTTCTGAATAAGCTGATTCGCATAAATAGACAGGGCCCTAACATCACCGTGGTTCACAAGCTCTTTAGCGTTCTGACCAGATTGAGTGTTGTTGAATGACCCGTAGGCGTAGACGCCATCCTCACGATTTTCAAGAAGTGCATGTCCAAGAACATCACCAGGTTTGCCATGACTATGCTGCCATACAAGAGGGACAGTCTTGCCATCACAATCCTTAAATGCATTCCTTCGAATCGTTCGGCCGTCTGCACACAGCAAATCGTTTTTAGTAGCGTAACCACTAAAATCATACTTTTCGGCCATAATCTGCTAACCTCCAAACTCTTTATGCACTGTTTGCGTAAGCATTAGGATCATTCGGATCAATCATTTCTTGACCAGCTATGTTGTCTTGATCGTATGGTTGCTCCTCGTAATACTGTTGCTCATCATACGGTTGCATAAGCATATTGCTGCCATTTTGATTTATATTGCGGTTTCTAAGCTCGTCGGATTGAGGATTCTCATTAGGCTTGAAACCAATGATTCCACGAACTTCATTCGGGGAGAGAATCTCATTTCTGGTGAACCTATCTGCAATATCAGCAATATTCGAAATGGGTACCAACCTGAACGGATCATTGTTGAATATGATAGAATGCCCTCTGGTCCGTGCGGTTTTAGAAAGGAATTTCCGCTTCATCTCATCGGTGATAGCGGCTAATATAGGCTCAATAGTTCTTGTATTATAGTTAAGCATTGTTTTCTCATCAGCAGTACCATTCAGAATTTCAGCTGTAATACCGAGCTGAGAATATAATGTGTTAACCAAATACTCGATCTGAGCCATAAGATTGTTTTCGAGCGGACGATTGAGCTGTGTAATTCGCTCAGTGCCGTCAGTATAAGCAATTCCGTATTTTGTTTCTGAAAGCTGGTGTTCGATGTCTTTCCTTCTGGCTTCAGCCTGAGCTTTACGAGCATCCGACTTAATAACGTAAGGAAGCTGAATAATGAGATCGAGCTTTCCGGCTCCTGCTTGCTCATCAATCTGGTCAAGCAGCGCAAGTTTCCTTATCAATCTCTGAAGGATCGAGTTGGGCTGATTCATTACGGCATAGAAAGGGTTTTCAATAATTGAAACGACTTTCTTTGAATAAACTCTTTCCTGTTTTCGTCCGGTTTGATCATCGTAAATCTCAACTCGAATATCTCGTGGATACCATTGAGTAATCTTACCGACTCTCATAGATCGAATATCGAATGAAGCGGACTGTTCGGGGTCCATATCTGCATCAACAGGAACAATAGCCACATTGCCTTCGTCAAACATAGAAAGAACCACGTCTTGAAAGAAGGCGCGGCTCGTTTGATCTATATTAGCTTCAAGAGTAAGGCACTCATTCAGCCCGTCATCAACATTACTCAAATATCTTCCATTTTGATCGACTATAACATGCTCAATTTTGTGAGAGGCTACATCCATAGCAATTCGATTGTAGATTGCTGTGATGATGGTTCGATCAATTCCTGAACGCAACTGAACACGATCGGGTCTTGACCAGCTGGATTCACCATAAGAATAACTTAACGGTCGGTCCCTTCCGCGAAAGGCATTCCAAGCATGCGCTAATCTATCAAGAAATTTAGGCATATGTCATCACCTTTCACTTTTTCTTCTTTTTCTTATTTCCAAAGAAGTTCTCTATAAACTGCTCAGCACGACGCTTGGATTCGGCAGCTGTGGTTTGAATCTGACCAGCGGCATTAGAAGCAGCTTTACCAACGTTGCGGCCTGCATTTCTAACACCTTCGATAATTGCTTTATCGGATTTTCCGAGAATAGAATTACTGTAAGCATCTTTAGCTTTATTAGCGGCATTAGAAGCAGCAGTCTTAGCTTTATCAACCTGACCAGCAAGAGAATTGTTATATTTTTGTCTTGCTGTTGCAGCACGACCAGCATAAGCTTTAGCTCGATTACCATATTCCTCATCGCCTTGACGGTTTAAATTAGCCCAATAATCGCGCTCTTTTTTATCTTTTTTAGCTTGTGCATTTGCTTTAGCAGCATCACCGGCAAGTTTATTAGCAATACTTCCGATCCTTTGAGAATCTTCTCGACCAAGAGATTTGCTATCGTTTGCTGTAATTCGATTATTACCCCAAGAACGAGCATAATCGCTTGCTTTTTGAGATGCACTTTTTGCAGCCTTCGCGCTGTCGGCGGCTTTCTTGTTGAGAGCATTTTGATTTACATGCGGAGGTCCTTCTCTTTGAATCTTTGCCAAATATCTTTCGTCATCTGTATCGTCTTTAAGCTTCTTCTCATACTTTTCTGCTTCAGCTTGATACCGTCGCCCTTTAGTCGCCCAATCACTCACATCGGAAGCAGCTTTCTTCGCTTTACCAGCCGCATTACGGACGTTATCACCAACCTGATTAGCTGTGTTACGGACTGTATCACCAGCCCTATTAGCCGCATTACGGACGTTATCACCAACTCTATCGGCAGCTTTCTTAACGTCACCTATTCTTTCAGTAAGCCAGTTACCAGCATTACCACCAGCTTCACGAGCTTTATCACCAGCTCTATCGGCTGTTTCCTTAGCTTTCTTAGCAGCGTCAGAAGCAGCTTTACTAACATTATTAGCCGCTCCACTTACTGCTTTCTTAGCATCACCTATTCTATCAGTAAGCCAGTTACCAACGTTTCGACCAGCTTTTTCAGCTTTTCCTTTAAACGTTTCCTCTTTAGCTTTTTGACGATATCCTGCTTCTTTGCTTGCATAAACCCTATGCTGATCAGCAATCTGCTGGCTATAATCTCTGCCCGTTAAGCCTGCATCCTTATCAAACCATGTGGAAGGTCTTGCCGCATCTGTATCAGATATATATCCCATACTTCTGACTGGATTCTTTGCTTTTCTAGCATATTCATCGGCCTTAGCATTATATTCATTTCGTTTGGATTCGGAACCTAAAACGGCTTCTCCAACCTGATTGGCTGTGTTACGAACTGTATCACCAGCTCTATTAGCCGCATTACGGACGTTATCACCAACTCTATCGGCCGCTTTCTTAACGTCACCTATTCTATCAGTAAGCCAGTTACCAGCATTACCACCAGCTTCACGAGCTTTATCACCAGCCCTGTTAGCCGCATTACGGACGTTATCACCAACCTGATTAGCCGCCTTCTTAACGTCACCTATTCTATCAGTAAGCCAATTACCAGCATTACCACCGGCTTCACGAGCTTTATCACCAGCCCTATCGGTGGCTTCTTTAGCTTTCTTAGCAGCGTTAGAAGCAGCTCTACCGACATTACTGGCAGCACCTCGAGCTGCATCGCCTACAGAATCGGCAGCTCTCCTAGCATCGTTTACGCGATCACTAAACCAGCTGCCAATACCGCCCTTCTTCTTTCCTTCATTAGACTGAGGCTTGGAAATATTAGGCTTCTTAGGAGCTTTCTTCTTTCCCTTATCCTTATCTTCTTCCTGATTTCCATTTTGATTAGGGAAATTATTCTGCTGGCTATTATAAGCTAATTCACGCTGATACTCTTCACTCACGTAAGGAGTTCCGCCACCGCCAACAGAAAAAGTAGGCTTGTAAGGCTTAGGAGCCATGTTACTGCTATTACGATTTGCAGTAGTAGGAGTTCTTTGCGCAGCCGGCTTCGGAGCAGACTTATTAGCTCCAGAAAAATTATTCTTCTGACTATTATAAGCTAATTCACGCTGGTATTCCTTACTAACATAAGGCTTAGGTGCTTGCTGTGTAGGACGTTGGAAGCGCTGCGGCTGATTTCGCTGTGCCTGAGCTTGGGCCTGTTGCTGCTTAAGCTTTTGCTCGGTCATTCGCTTCTGCTGCTCAAGCTTCTGCTGGTAATTAGGATCGACATTATACCGAGCATAGCCAGCAGCGGTTAGACTACCGTCAAGATTCTGGTATCGACGAATACCGTTTTTAGAACCCTTAGTACGATAGTGTTTAAGCTCACCACCGTATCTTATTCTAGGAGTGTAAGGCATTTTGAATTCCTCCAGTTTACTCAAAGTTTTCTTTATAAGCTTTATAAGCCACATATGCGTCAAGTAACGCGGATACGGAGTCGATCTTTTCACTCCGCCTTGCTTTTGAAAGCTTGCGATTACCGTTTGTATCGGAAAGAATGACACAATGGCCCATGCAGAATGTCATTAAATTCTGATCAAATCGCATAAGCCTGTTTTCGGTCATCTTCTTGATCTCGCCAAGAGGAACCGTTTCCGTCTTAACACCTTGACGCACTTTTTCAATAGCAAACGGTCCGTTTTCAGCTTCCCATCGAGTCATAAAGTCTTTAGCGTTGTAAGGGTCATAACCGACCGCTCGAACGTCGTATTGATTTTCCTCTATGTATTTACACAGATCGTCGTATACTTCATCGAGATCGAGAACGGTGCCTTCAAACACCATAAGACTTCCTTCTCTAATGAATTCCTCATACTTATTTCTCGTTGCAAGAGTAAGATTCTGGAAAGTGAGAGAAGAAATGTAGCATCGAGTCTTTATGCCAAACTCGGAATCGTTTAACGGAAACAGAAATGTGAATGCGCAGAAGTCGTCGCCTTGAGAAAGGTCGATACCAAGTGCGCAAACCATTTGCCAGAAGTCAAGCCTACGATCAGTTGTAAGTGTCTCTTCGTATGTAAAGAAATACGTATTACCTTCAACGGGGATTCCAAAGCGCTTAGCTAAAATATCATTCTTCGTAGCGGGTTCATGTTCCATTCGTTCCTTATCAGACTGGTAAATCTCCCATGACACGGTTTTTCCTATATTAGGATTCGCCTTGAGCCACATATTAGGATCGGCAACTTCTTTTACGTCGTCGAGCCTATAATACCAGATGGAAACATGATCGTTCTTGTACTTACCTCGCAGTATGTCCATTAATTCCATTTTGATTGTATCTCCAATAGAATTTCGGACCGTACCTTCTGAACTCATTGCGAGTATAAGATAGTCGTCTTCGCCGCCTTTAGCCGCGCACTGTTCGGCAGCACCAATAATGTTCTCTCGTATGTCGCAAGAAAGCCATTCGTCGATAGTTGCGCATTTAATGTTTGGGCCCTGAAAGCTATCGACTGTCATCGGCGTAATCGTAAGCTTTGAATTAGTCAGAAAGTTAACGATGCCTTCTTTTGTAGAGGCCATCTTAACTCGATTAGCTCTGGAACCAGTGGTGTTCTGAAGAGATCCTTCTGTCAGATACTGAAACCACGGTCCGTGAGCTCTTGCTAATGCGGTTCTTATCGGAGCAAGAACCTCATCAGCTTGCCTTACAGTAGGAGCTGTAGTAGTTTGAGAAGTTGTTGAATTATCAACAGCCAAGAAATAGCTTTGGAGGCATGAGCCATATAGAGACTTTGCAGCCGAACGAGCGACTATAAGAAACTGCTTATTGATAAGCCTCTTCTTGACTCTCTTCTGAATGTAGCGACCGCCATGCCCATTCTTATAAGGGCGGTAAACGCTTCTCTCTGCAAAGTAGTACCATCCAAATACTTCTTCTGCCCATAGCTTAAAAGTATCAAGCAAATGAAGCGGACTTCCGTCTCTTAAGCAAAGTTCATTTTCACAAAACCTTACGAAACCTTCCACAGCTTCATCATCATAGTAGTATCTTGGATCGGCTATAAATCCGTCGATCCTTTGCATTTCCATTGCTATTGTTTCACATACAGGGATTTCGCCTCTTAACACGGCGTCCCTGAATTGTCCGTAATAAATTGGAACAGCCGTATTTGAAAGTGACATTTATTTGTGGTCTCCTTTAGTTATTGTTATTGTTATTATTGCCTTTATTTTTGCCGCTACCTAAAGCCGAGAGAGCGTTCCTTCTATTCTCAATCCTCTGATTTATCGCATCAACTTCTCTGTCTATTGATTCGTTACGCCGCTTAAGGTTATCATTAAGAGTACGCAGTCGTTCTCTCTCCGCATTTAATTCTCTCTTTTCTCTAACAGAATCGTCACTGGTGGATGAAGGACTTGTATTAATAGCGCTTATTCTTCTATCTATTTCACCGATACGATGCTCATGATCCGCGATGGCGTTTTCATTATTAACTTTTCTATCGAGCTTGTCGGCTTTACTGTTAACTTCGCTAACGAGATCAGAACGCATAGAGGTAATAAGTTTATCGGTCTTCTTCTTATCCTTATCTTCAAACTTACTTTCTATCAATTTCTCAGCAAGCTTATTTCCAGCAGTTCTCGCAGCATTCGATGCGAAGTTACCGGCAGCATCTTCTATAATACGCTTCGCCTTATACCACATAGAGTGGTTCTTCATCTCTCTGCGAGCTTGCTTAACGGAAATCTCAAGATTAAGTCTCTCTTTCTCCCTCTTAAGTTCTTCATCTGTCATAAGCGAAGGATACCGTCTCTTTAGTCTTCTAAGCAGATACTTACCAGTTGCTTTAGTAGCTTTTGCAGCCGCCTTTCCAGTTGCTTTTGTTGCTTTAATTCCTGCACTCGCAGTAGCCTTGCCAATCCTAGCCGCCGATTCACCAGCTTTCTTAGCGGCCGCTTTAAACTGCTCACTACTATATCGTTTCTTGCCAGCAGGCGTTCTTGTACCATCCTTATTTTGAAATCTTCGAATTCCCCATTTTTGGCCAAGAATGCCATGATGGTACAATTCGTCCGAGTAAGGCAACCCGGATGCGTAGTAGTACCTCACAAGTGAATCACCTCACTTCGGTTAAATACTTGTACCCATCAGACGTTCTGTCTTGATGGATCTACCGCCACGTTCAATCGCCATTCAAGCTCTTTACATGCTTCTGTGTAAGAGTTCATGACTGTTGAATTGGATGGCGGATCAAAAACCAATCGGACCTTCATGTAAATATAAGTCTTTACAGATTCGAGGTCCTTATAGTCTCCTAAAAAGTCATGCCAGGTCTCATCGTTCCCGGTTATTCGAAAACCTTCAGAAGGTCCGAGGCCGAGCTGAGTTAAAGTTGCAAGTGCTCCGTTTATGAAGATTATGATGTCATTATCAAACACAGTGTAATCGTCATCTGGACCAAGCAACGACTTAATTGTTTTAAGAATCGAATCTTCCAATGCCATGCTCTCACCTCAAATATCTTCTTAAGTTTTCCATGGACATGTATCGTTTGGTCTGCGTTCAATAGGATCACTTGGAAGTAATGATCCGTCGCCGTAATGTATCGCCTTATGCGTATTCGGAGAAACACAAATCACATTCTCAAGATCCCAGAGACTATCGGCTCTATTGAGAATATCTTCTCGTGAAATTGGATTGATGTGATGGACTTCAATTTTTCCACCAATCTCTCTACCTTCTATTCCAAGATCGCAGCCATTGTCTCTAATGATTGCTTCTCTTCTAAAAGCTCTCCATTCGGGAGATCCATAAAATATCTGATTTAGTTTTCGTTCGCTTCCAAACGTCTCGTCTCCAATTTTTGCGGAAAGCTTCAAGTACTCGAACCGCTCTTCAAAAGTCTTAAGCTTAATAAGCTCGCTATATGATCTATTCATCATAGTCGTCATCCTCATCACTATAACTCGGAGGCGCATAAGACTTGATGGCACGTAGAACTTCCTGCTGAAAGGCATCTCGACCCTGCTGTGACTGAATTGCTCCCGTCTTAGCTGCAAGGAGCTCATTCTCTTTTCTAAGCTTTTCCTTTTGAAGGCGTTCCTTTGCTGTCCCGAGTCTTAAAATCTCTGCAACAAGCTGATTGCTGGCTGTTCCGTCCATCAACCGCTGTCTGGCAAGCTTGGAAGCTAGTAATATAAGTTCATCCTCGGTTTCTTCAGCCGTAAAGGGAAGTGGAGCCTGGTATTCAACTCCACTATTTTCCTGCTCCACACTCTTCACCTGCACTTTGTACATAGTTTCGCTCACTTTGAATATGTTTTTCGCTTGAAGCAATAGACTTCTTAAGTGTTTCGTACTACTTTGTCTATAGTTTGACCACACTTTTACACAGGTTTTTTGCCGTCGGATTCTACAAAATATGTCAACCCGTAAACCGCGTTCTCGCTCCATGTGCCTCCAAACCAAAATCGCTTAAAATATCACCCAAAAAGTCCCTCAGAATTTTGCCCCCGGAGATTTTCCGAGG
>Ga0326511_10003812_pt1 | contig 12100 bp, 8 predicted proteins | sample 0_2496_0518_D_FD_203701 | JGI IMG/M metagenome (GOLD analysis project Ga0326511, IMG submission 203701) | Bovine rumen microbial communities from UC Davis, California, United States - 0_2496_0518 | ecosystem: Host-associated > Mammals > Digestive system > Stomach > Rumen | place: USA: California...
CTTCATAACATATACTTATGCTCTTTTTGAAAACAGCCTTTAATTTTGAGGACAATTTGCCTATCGCATGCTTGTTCTTTAAAAGGTTGTGAACAGCATCCTTGTGTTTAAGTTTTCGCTTAAACTTAGTTTAAGTTTAGTTTTTTTTATGGTATCGTATCCTCACAAAATGTTGTGTTGCCATTAAGGAAGAAATATGGAAGTTAGTGCCTATAATCTAAAAAAAGTGCCACGGATGATTAAAAGAATGTATCCTCATTTAAATGAAAGATCTAGTCCTGATGGCATTGTGCCAATTTTTTTGTCAACCATTGAAGGAAACATTCTTTTTGTGATTGACAGTCACAATAAGGAGTGTAAATCCTCGTCTATCGACACGGCACTGAGGATAGCCTGCTATAAAGTCTTCTCCCATATCGAGGCTCTAGATTATGATACTAGTGTACATGAGAATGAGGTGATAAATGATTTTGTGCATGCCATACTCTATGCCTTTGATCCTTTTACCAATGAAACTCTTATGGGAATGCTTAAGGATTCACCGGATCTTTTTGCAAAGGATGACAGGGAAGTTCTCAAAAAATATTATGAGTCAGGATTTGATGCTATTCTGCGGATCCTCTTTTCACTTGAAGTACGTGATGACATGTATGGCTACAACGGGTATGTAAAATTTCTTGACCGAGAATTTAGAGGTAATCTTAGTGCGGAGAAACTTAATTATGTGACGATGATCGCCTCATCATCCCTAAGCGAGGAGGAAAGGGCAGAATTACTAAATTAAGCCAATAATAAAGAAGACAGTAAAGAAAGACTGTTCATCCTCTTCAAATATGTTCTAATAAAAAAAGTGAAGGCCTTAAATATTAGACCTTTTTCTCCCTACTAAGACTAGAAAAGAGAATTACTTGGGATTAAAATTACTTTTATCCACAAAGTAAGGGGTTCACTTAAAAAAAATAGGATGAAAATTATTTATGTCAAAGCAAGTTTACATAAGTATTTCGGCTGATTTTATCCATCACGGAATAATCAACATATTAAAAGAAGCCGCTAAATATGGCGAGGTTACAGTAGGCTTGCTTACTGATACAGCAATCGCCGCTTATAAGAAACTACCATTTATGACTTACAATGAAAGACTTCAGGTAATCGAATCTTTAAAATATGTTTCAAATGTTGTAGAGCAGGATAACTTAGATCCAACTGCTAACATTATGAAACTAAAACCTGATTATGTTGTTCACGGAGATGACTGGAGAGAAGGATTTCAGAAACCTTATAGAGATAACGTATTGAAATGCCTAGATATTATCGGGGGGGGTAGACTCATTGAAATTCCTTACACCAAAGGTATTTCAGGAACCCTAATTCATAATACCATTCAGTCTATAGGAACAACTCCTGAAAGAAGACTTGTTTCTTTACGTCGTCTTTTAGATTCAAAACCTCTTCTAAAAATCTGCGAAGTTCACAGTGGACTTACAGGTTCGATAGTTGAACATACAAGAGTAATTACCGACAAACCACATGAGTTTGATGGTATGTGGGCGTCTTCACTTACAGACTCCACATCAAGAGCTATGCCTGATATTGAGGCTGTAGATATTTCCTCCCGTCTTCGTCTTATTGACGAAATCTTTGAAGTTACTACCAAACCGTTAATCTTTGACGGGGATACCGGTGGTATCCCTGAACATTTTAAATTTACTGTAAGACAGTTAGAACGTCTTGGCGTCTCAGCAGTTATTATTGAAGATAAGACTGGGCTTAAGAAGAATTCACTGTTTGGAAATGATGTTCAGCAAACTCAAGATTCTATAGAAAACTTCTGTACCAAAATTAAGGCAGGTAAGAAAGCGCAGATTACTGAGGACTTTATGATTATTGCTCGTATTGAATCATTGATCCTTGAAAAAGGCTTAGATGATGCAATTACAAGAGCAAAAGCCTACCTTGACTCTGGTGCCGACGGCATCATGATTCATTCCCGTAAAAAAGATCCAAAGGAAATCTTTGAATTCTGTGAAAACTATAAACTACTTCCAAATAGAAAACCCTTGGTTGTAGTTCCATCTAGCTTCAATCAGGTTACTGAAGATGAACTGCAATCTAAGGGAGTAAATATCGTTATCTATGCAAATCAACTTCTAAGAGCAGCCTATCCAGCCATGAAGAGTGTTGCAGAGAGTATTCTCACAAATCACAGATCTCTTGAATGTGATAGTTCACTAATGAAGATCAAAGATATTCTAGATTTGATCCCAGGAACAAGATAGTTATTTCAATCGCTTTTTACAAGAATAATTAGGACACATATCGTGACAGCTGTAAATATTTCTGACAAAGATATAAAAATGGAGTGCGGTGAAAATAATTCATGTGATATGAATATGGACTGCATGAACTGTAATAAAGCCAATTGTACCCTTCGCATGTACGACTACGACAAAATGGGAAAAGAAGTCGATCTCATGGAGAGAGTCAGGCTAAAAAAGGCTAATAGGGAAAATCTGTATTCTCTTACACCTCCATTTCCAAAAAGCAATTTCTTAATGGAACTGTCTAATGCCTGTAACCACAACTGTCTGTTCTGTGCACACCAGAAAATGCAGCGTAAACCTCATAAAATGGATAAGGAAATTGGTTTCAGAATTCTTAAGGAAGCCTATGAACTTGGCACAAGAGAAGTGGGTTTCTATGCTACAGGAGAACCATTCTTATCAAAAGAGCTTCCGGATTTTATCTCTGAGGCAAAGCGTCTTGGCTATACCTATGTTTATCTAACATCAAATGGCTCCCTAGCAACTCCAGAGAAAATCAGAGCAGTAATCGACGCCGGTCTTGATAGTATTAAGTTCTCCGTTAATGCCCCAAACAGAAAAATGTATAAATTTATTCATGGCAAGGATGATTTTGATAAGGTCTTTGAACATCTGAAATACCTTAATCAGTATCGTAAAGATTCAGGTCGAAATTTCAAGATTTATCTGACAGGCATTCTTACCAGATTCACGGAAGCATTAAAGGATGATTACTATGAGGTATTCAAGGGATTAGCAGATCAGATTGTTTTTAAGTATGTATACAACCAAGGCGGTTATATGCCTGAGATTGATCCTCTGCTGCGATGTGAATGCGACCATGAGGAACGTCGTGCCTGTAATCTGCCATTCGATGCGATTTCTGTTACAGCAGAGGGGTATCTCTCTATTGAAAATGCCGATTACGACAATATGCTGATAATGGCTGATCTCAACAAAGTATCTCTAAAAGATGGCTGGTATGGAGAAAAGATGCAGGATATGCGTCGCAGATTTATGGAAGATGATCTTTGCGGAACAATCTGTGACGGATGTGTCCATCATAATTGCAAGGCTGCGAAAGCAACTATGCCAGAATATAGTCCTATTCAGGGAGAATATTCTTTTAGTGACGAGATTGTTAGAAAAAGAATAGCGGAAACAGGTTTTACAATCTATGTACCGATGTCTGCTGATATCATCCATCCTGGTCATATTAATATTCTAAAAAAGGCTTCCCTGTATGGAAAGGTAATAGTAGGTCTGTTCTCTGATGAGGCTATATCATCGTATAAAAAGCCTCCTCTAATGACGTACGAACAGAGAAAAATTATTGTAGAAAATATCAAGGGTGTCAGCGAAGTTATCCCTCAGATAACCAAGGATTACAGTGACAACCTTATAAAACTCAAACCTGATTTTATGATCCACGGAACAGACTGGAGAGAAGGCCCACTTGCAGATGTAAGACAGAAAGCCATTGATCTGATGAAGACCTGGGGAGGTCAGATTGTAGAGCCTGATTATACTCAGGGAGTGTCATCATCCGCCTTAAAACGCAAGATGCAGGAAGCAAAATAGGATAGAGATTAAATGAATGTAAATGATTTCAGAAAAGCACTTGGAGCAGATTTCTTCACCGGAGTTCCTGATTCTCTGCTGAGTGTACTATGTGACAGTTTAGTTAGAGAATATGGTGAGGATATGAAGCACCATGTCATTGCGGCAAATGAAGGAAATGCAGTTGCTCTTGCTGCAGGATATCACCTTGCAACAGGAAAGGTTGGTGTGGTTTATATGCAGAACAGTGGAGAAGGTAATGCCGTAAATCCTATATGTTCTCTATTACATCCTGATGTATACGGTATTCCCTGTCTATTTGTTATTGGTTGGCGAGGTGAACCTGGTATAAAAGATGAACCCCAGCATGTTTTTCAAGGTAAGGTAACTTATGAGCAGATGAGACTGCTTGATATTGAAACATTTGCTCTAAATGCAGATACAACCGTTGAAGAGCTAAAAAATGTAGTTGAGCATTTCAAAATGCTTTTTTCAAAAGGGAAAAGTGCCGCCATTGTTGTATCAAAGGGTTCTTTAACTTCTGATAATAAGTTTATGCCTCCAAAATCTCAGTATTCACTTAAGCGAGAGGAGGCTCTTGAGACAATTTTAAAACATACTTCTGAAAATACAGTTTTTGTTTCAACCACAGGAAAGACTAGTCGAGAGTTATTTGAACTTAGAGAAAAGCTGGCAGGATTAAATGAAGCCAATGCCAGTACTAATTTAGACAAAAAAATGCAATGTCATAAACATGATTTTCTAACTGTAGGTTCTATGGGACATGCTTCATCTATTGCTCTTGGAATTGCTTTACATAAACCTCAATCTCAGATTATCTGTATTGACGGAGATGGGGCCTTGCTAATGCACATGGGGGCTATGGCAACCATTGGAAACAGCAATATAAAAAATCTTATGCATATTGCTATAAACAATGCAGCTCATGAATCGGTAGGAGGCTTTAAGACTGCTGCAGCCAATACTGATTACGTTCATGTGGCAGAGGCTTGTGGCTATAAGACTGTTCTATCAGCATCATCATCACAGGAACTTGTATCCTTGCTCGAGAGGCTTGATACCATTAAATCAGAGAATAAACCTATCTTTATTGAAATCAAATGTGCTCAAGGTTCTCGTAAAGAGCTAGGAAGACCAACCATTAGTGCAATAGAGAATAAAGAGAATTTTATGAACATGCTAAATGAGCAGTAGTTTTAAAGGCTATTACAAAGTAAAAAAATGAATCAATTAAATATTTTTAAATCCAGACTAGTTCTGTTTTCTCTCTTTTTATGTGCATTTACAGAAGATGCTAATGCATACTTAGATCCTGGTTCAGGTAATGCTCTAGTGTGTCTTTTTCTAAGCTTAATTGGTGCTTTTTTCTACTATCTGAAATCCTTTTTCTACAAAATTGTTTTAAGGCTAAAAGGAGAACAACATATAACCAAGTTTGATGAACAGATTGCACTGTTTTCAGAAGGGAAAAATTACTGGTACACCTATAAACCTATTGTTGAAAAACTGATTGAAAACAAAATCTATTTTATTTACTACACAATGGATTTTGAAGATCCTGCATTAAAGATTGACAATGAATTTATGCACTCAAAATATGTTGGATCGGGTAATAGAGGTTTTGCAAAAATTGGTTCATTAAAAACTAAACTTCTTATTACAACGACACCTAATATCGGATGTCTAGAATATCCTTTAAGAAAACCATCAAGAGTAAAAAAACTCTGTCACGTCTGGCACAGTATATGCGATAGTAGTTGTTATCATCTGGGGGCTCTTGATCATTATGATGTAGCTTTAACTGTAGGTAATTGGGTTGAAGAACCATTAAGAACAGTTGAAAAAATCAGAAAGATTAAAACAAAAGAAGTAATTCCTGTAGGTCTGCCTTATTTTGATGAACTCAAAAAAATATATGACTTAAGGTGTAATCTGAATACATCATTGAAGAATTCAGTATTGTTTGATGATAACAGATCTAAGGTGATTCTTCTAGCGCCATCATGGGGGACTAAAAGCTGTCTTAGAACTTATGGGACAGAATTTATTCATAAGGCAATAGAAAAGGGCTATCTAATCATCCTACGACCTCACCCTCAGACATTGAAGGTTGAAGGTGAATTTCTAAAGAAACTTCAGAATGAGTTTAAAGATACTTCTTATCTTAAATTTGACTTTAATCCGGATGCAACTGATTCAATGATGAAATCAGACATGATGATTTCAGACAAGTCAGGCGTACGTTTTGACTATGCTTTCATATATGAGAAACCTGTCTTAACTTTGGATGTACCTGCTACTTCGTTAGATGAATATGAAGCTATCCTGTTGGGGCGACTTTGGGGAGAGGATGAGGCAAAGCTTATTGGTCTTAAGCTTCTGCCACATCAGAAGTCTCAGATCATGGATGCTATAGAGAAAACTCTGCGGTTTAAAGCGGAGGACATCAAGATGCTAAGAGAGAATGTCATTGTAAATTACGGATCATCAGCAGACAAAATCGTGGAATGGGTAAGATCCGAAATCAGTTAACACAACAACTAATATCGTCAGGTATACTCGATGGATTACTTAATTAATTGCCTTGTTCTTGAGCCATTAACTCAGATCTTTCAGTTTGTTTATCTTATTTTTCATAAATTAACTGCTCATTACGGTATTTCAATAATTCTTTTATCTGTGTTTTCTTCTGTTTTACTTGTGCCTTTAAATAGAAAAATCAGGGAGACTGTTCAGAAGGAAAAAAGAATCGAAGAAATCTTAAAACCACAGATTAAAGATATCAGAGATAAATATAAAGGTGCAGATAGAAATCTTGCTATAAAGAGACTCTATTCAAGATATAGCTATTCTCCATTTTATTCTGTTCGAAGTATTTTAGGCGTTTTGATTCAGTTGCCATTTATGATAGGCGCATATTTAATGCTAAAAAATAACGCAAATCTGAATGGAGTATCTTTTATTGGTATTAGTGATTTAAGTCAACCTGATGGATTGTTTTTTGGATTTAATCTTCTCCCAGGTGTGATGCTATTGGTCAATGTTGCAACTGCATATTTTTCAAGTTGGTTTTCTTTTAAAGAGAAAATTACATCTGTAACTATTGGTATCGTTTTCTTTATAATTCTTTATTCTGCTCCCGCATGTATGCTTATCTACTGGACTGGAAATAACATAATCCAACTGGTAGAAGCCTTATATAAACGAGTATACGTTTTAAAGATACTTCAAGAAAAGTTTAAGCAAAAAATCTCCCAAACAATCACAGGTTTTTCCTTTAAGAATAATGAGGTAAAAAATTTCAGAAAGAACATAATCCTTCTTTATGTCAGAAATCGTGAGTTCTTCTTTTTAATAGGACTAGTAATTTTGTCTATATGGTGGATTGTTCTTCATTACGCTTTTAAACTAGATATGTACTGCTCTGTACATCAATGGGATGCTAACTGTAAAAATGTAATATTTTTTAAAATATTTCAATTAATATCCTTTGACAGTGTATCAATGGCTATGACCATAATCATGATGGGGTATCTTTTCATGATGGTGAAAAGACCTCTTATAGAATATGTTAACAAAAATTCTCCACAAAAATTATTACACTCGGATATTCCCTTTTTTATTTGCCTAATTATTGTTGGTATATCGCTTGTTTTGATTGCAAATACATTCAAATTTCAAAAATTAAACGGCGCTGTCGATATTTTTCTTTTAGGAATCATATTCTGTTTATTTTATTGGAATAAATTAAAATCTATTTTTTGTAAACTGAATCTTTCATCAGATATTAGAAGAAAGGGAAAAAAATTATATTTTCCGTCAGTCCTCATATTAACAGGATTAGTTTCTGTTTACTGTCCAATGGAATTGTATTTTTCTTCAATTGAAGATTTGGGGCTTGATTTTTATCAGTTACTAAAGATTCTTATTCCTTTCTACATTGTCTTATTAGCCGTTTCTTTTTTTGTATATGTTATATCTACTAAAAAAATAAAAGAACTACTGAGTTTTGTGACAGTTGTTACTGCAACTATTGCTGTTCTGTATGCTATGATTTTCGTTCCTAATTTTGGAACATTAATAGATTTTACTTTTACATCAGCAGAGTTAATGAGCACTCCTAGAGTTTTATTATTTCAGGACCTTTCTGTTATTTTAATATCTGCAATTCTTGTGTATTTACTAATAAAATTTAAAAAGTTAAGACTGATTTCTACAGTTGTTTATGTTTTTGTTTTCTATATTTATGCGTATCCAGTTTATCTCGTAATAAAAAATAGTGATGTATTGAATACAAGGACAATAACATCAAATGCTATAAGCAAGGAAGAACAGATTCAGAATATAAAAACTGCATTAACTTTTTCTAAAAAAGAAAACATACTTGTCATAATTTTGGATGCCTTTACAGGAGGCAATATTAGAGAGCTTGTAAAAACTCATCCTGAGCTGTCAAATGATCTTGATGGATTTACATGGTATGAAGATACAATGACTTTAGGTGTACCTACCGCCGCCGGGGCACAATCAATTATCAGTGGAGATAACGTAGATCCTATTAAAATGCAAGATGACATAGGAATTAAACTAGCGAACAGAATCAGTCATGGTTGGGCACAGTTTATTAACTATTTAACAGATAAATCTTTTGATGTCACTCTTCAGCATTCGGTTTGGCTAAAACCTAATATACTTTATGAATATATATCAAATAGAGAGAAAACACTATTTTTTAGTGATCATATTGGTCCTATTTGGAGACCAACAATGGCAACACCTAACATTGTTAGAGAACTTACAAATGACGGAACTGAGATAGAGGAGAATTCTTTTAGTGTACCTAACTTTGTAAGAACTTATGGTTTTTATTCTATAACGCCAAATTCAAGAAAATATCTTATGTATAACAATGGAAGTTGGCGTGGAAATGGAGGTAGTCTATCCCAGATATCACAACTATTGGATTGGGCTAATTTAAAATTATTAGAAAAAATGCCGACGGTAGACGAGCACAAATCACCTCAGTATAAGTTATTTCATTTTATAACAACGCATCCACCATATTTTGTTAATTCAAGTTGTAAACTTACACAAAAAGATCTAGGTTCCCAAAAAAATGCAGATGGAACTGTTGTTGGTCATATGAATACAGAACTCTGTTCCTTATCAGTTTTAACTAGGCTCTTTAAATGGATGAAAGCCAATAACGTATATGATAATACACAAATATATATAACTTCAGATCATGGAGGTTATACTGTTGATGATTCAAGATTTATACATAATTCGCTTAACAGTGTGTATTATGCACTTTTACTTGTAAAACCCAAAAATAGCAATGGTGCTTTGAAAATAAATTCTGATTATTTAATGAAAAATTCTGATATTGCTCTTTTTATTAAGCATTCTTTTGGAGATGAATTAAGTAAAGAACCATATAAGAATAAAGAACGTGTCAGAATAAGTGTTGATAATGACTGGAACCAGACTGGGAACACTCAGAACTTTACACACGGAGTTATTGTCAGAGGCTCAATGTTTAATAAAGATAATTGGTCAGAAGTTTCTGATAAGAAAGAAATTTTTAATTTAAAATCTTTATTAACAGATTAAGATGCTTCTATAACGGAGAGTAATCATTAAATTTAATAATACATAAGATTTTATAACTATCTTATTTATAATATACACATATATAATATGTATTATTTTTGGGTTGCTTATATGGATTACACGATGTTCGATGTTGTTGTTTTGCATTAGTCATGGTTTGATAAAAAACTTCAAAATTGAGGTGTTTAAAGAGAAGGTATAAATATCACATTGGTCTTAAAGAAAAACTAAAAAAGCATACCTTTTTAAGAGGGTATGCCTTTTTGAAGTGGATCTTGAATTAGCCCAACTTGCAAGCTAACTCATAGGTTGAACTCATAAACTTATGTTTCATATTATTGATGCACTCAATAATATCATAGTGCACAAGTTCACCGCGTTTTAATGCGATGCAGCGACCGGATTCGCCTGCCTTTAACAGTTCACAGGCATAGGCTCCCATACGCGAGGCTAACACTCTGTCCACAGCGGATGGCACACCACCACGCTGAATATGACCTAACACGGTGGCACGGGTTTCAAGACCGGTTAGGGCCTCAAGATCACGGGCCATCTGATGGACATCGGTCTGATTCTCACAGACTACCAGAATGGCATGACGTTTACCGGCATCCACAAAGCGTTTGATGGTAGCGTAGATTTCATCTCTCTCCCATTTAACCTCAGGTACCAGCACGGCCTCCACACCGCAGGATACAGCCGCACATACAGCGAGATCACCGCAGTGATGTCCCATCACTTCCACCACACTGATTCTCTTGTGGGAAGAACAGGTGTCACGCAGTTTATCAATGGCCTCCACAGCAGTATTTAAGGCAGTATCAAAACCAATGGTAGCATCAGTTCCGGCAATATCATTGTCGATAGTTCCAGGAAGACCTACACAAGGAAAACCTAGTTCAGAAATGTACTTGGCCCCCATGTAGGAACCATCACCGCCGATAACCACCAAAGCATCAATATCATTCTGCTTCATGACTTCCACGGCTTCCTGTCTTACTTTTGGATCTTTAAACTGTGGAAAACGGGCTGTTCCAAGGAAGGTTCCGCCGCGGTTTAACATATCTGACACTGAGCGTCTGGTTAAAGGAATAAAGTTTCCTGAATGCAATCCGGCATAACCGTCAATCACACCGGCAATTTCCCAGCCGTAGGAGAGTGCGGTTCTGACTACAGCACGAATGGCGGCATTCATGCCTGGGGCATCACCGCCGGAAGTTAATACACCGATTTTTCTTATAGACATTTGATATTATCCGTTAACTAAAAATATTATGCGTTGGCAGTTGCAGCCTCAATGATGGCGGTAAAATCAGGTACCTTCAGGGAGGCACCACCGATAAGTCCGCCGTCGATGTCTTTTTGAGCAAATAACTCAGGGGCAGTCTTGGCATTGCAGGAACCGCCGTAGAGAATTCTGACGCCATCGGCTACTTCAGCATTAAAGGACTTAAGATAATTTCTAATTCCCTCATGAACGTTCTGGGCAATCTCAGGAGTAGCGGTTTTGCCGGTACCAATAGCCCAGATTGGCTCGTAGGCGATAATCGCATTCTTAAAGGCCTCAATGCCGCAGAGATCGATAATTGCCTTAAGTTCTGCCTGACAGACTTCTAAGGTTTTGCCCTCATCGTATTCAGCCTCGGATTCACCGATGCAGAGTACTGGAATAAGACCATTCTCCTGGGCTGCCTTGAATTTCTCGGCAACGCACTCATTGCTTTCCTTATGATACTGACGACGCTCAGAGTGGCCGACAATGGCGTAGGTGGCACCGAATTCCTTAATCATGGCAGGGGAGTTTTCACCAGTGAAAGCACCTTTGGTATGAACATCAACATCCTCAGAACCGTATTTTAAGTCTGAACCTTGGGCGAGTGATTCTACCTGACCAATAAAGATGGCTGGAGCACATACGGCTACATCCACTTTTTTGTTGTCGCCTGCAACCTTGACAAAGGCTGTAACCAGCTCTTTGACGCTGTCTTTGGTTCCGTTCAGTTTCCAGTTTCCCATTACAACAGGTTTTCTCATGATGTTTACCTCGATTATAAAAAAAAGAAAAACTTATTTTGACAATTATGCTCTTATGTCTTTTTTATTCTATTTAATGTATGTGCTGCATGGTCTTTTTTTGAGAGTCTATTATTTTAGACGGCTTCTAGGACATCATTAGATTTTCAATTGAAATCTAAAGATGACTTTAACCATTAAAGACTATCTTTAAAAAGGAGCGTATTCACAGCAATCCTCAATAAGAACTAAAAGAATTACACTTACACTTTTAAACATACTTAAGGTTAATTCCGCAGGAATAACGCTGTCCTTATAATTTGCAAAGAAGCCTTAATCCTGCAGCACAAAACTGTGTGTTCTCTTTTAGGTTTAAATTCTGTTAATGCTTTGAAATGACAGAATTCTTTTTAAAAGATACCTTACACCTTAGAGTACAGAGTATAATTTTTTTATATTGTCTAATTGCTTTATTCTACTATAAATTATGGCATAAAGATGTTTTTTTTAAAATATCACCAAAAATGTCAGTTTTAAACTAACATGTCAGCCTAAGTTCAAGCATCCTGCCATGATCTTTTTTTTATATC
>Ga0326511_10003813_pt1 | contig 12094 bp, 23 predicted proteins | sample 0_2496_0518_D_FD_203701 | JGI IMG/M metagenome (GOLD analysis project Ga0326511, IMG submission 203701) | Bovine rumen microbial communities from UC Davis, California, United States - 0_2496_0518 | ecosystem: Host-associated > Mammals > Digestive system > Stomach > Rumen | place: USA...
GGTCAGCCGCGCTTGGGAGGGGTGCCCTGCCCCCACTCCTTTCACTCTGCTCCTGATCTGTATTTCGTCCAGTCCATTGATAATGGCAAATCTCTATTGTTTACGACCTTTTGAGTCAAGTCAGGCTTATCTATTATTATTTTGTCTGACTTTGCTCTGTTGCACTTCATGTGTGCAAGCTGGAGGTTAGATAGCGCCGAAGGATCGCCGCCTTTGTCTACTGGGATGATGTGATCCACCGTGGGACTCCCGGGGTGGGGGTATTTTAACGACTTATCCACCGGCTTCCCGCATATCCCACATATCGTCTGGGATATAAGGATCTGCTTCTTGTTCCTCTCGAACTCTGACCGCTTGGGTCCTTCCCTGTCCGGTCTGTTTCTAACCTTCATAGCCCTTCTCAGCAAAAGACCCCCGGGCGCTTTTTGACCAGGGGTGTTATTTTCAGGCCCCTTCTCCTCTCGCGGAGGGGGGCGTTATTTTTCAAAGCGAAGAGCCGCGGGGGTTATCGCGGCTCCTGTCATGAGGAAAAAGTGTAAATGGATTTTCGACGATTTCATTATAGCATGCGCTATGTTTTCGCGTGTGTTATCTTTTCAGCGACAGCTCTTGCTTCTGCAATGGCTTTCCCGTGGAGCTTCCCACGCGTGTGGTCTTCGGAATATCCGAGCTCGTCGGCGATGTCCTTCCACTGCATCGGTCGGCTTCCATCAATGTACCGGAGCCATAGGAGCCTCTTGCACACCGATGTCGGCATCGACATGATGATGTCGTTCACGAACTCGATGTCTTTAAGTAGTTCTTCCTCGCACTTCGTCTCCTTCGCTTCGATCTTCTCAAGTCTCTCGATCATCTTAATCATCGGGTCGTCCGGCGAGAAGTCTACTCTGTCCTTGTCGTACCTGATCGCTCCCGGGAGAAGGGACAGCCTCACATCTTCCTTGTGGAGCCGAATGTGCATCAGCTCTCCTCTCTTGTCCCTGATCTCCCTCAAGAGCTCTTTGATGTCTGTCAAGATTGTCCTCCTTTCCGCGCTACCATCTCAAGGTCTAAATGCTTCTCCGCCCATTCCTTGACCGTGTCGATCAATAATCCAAGCTGACATCCTCCGTGCTTTCTCAGCTCGCATTTTTCGCAGTCCCATGGTCGGTGCTTGTCGCACATCCTTCGGGCGGCGTATTTGAGCATCGCTTCGTCCCAGATCATGCTTTCTCCCTCCCGGATTCGTTTGCGCCGATTTGTATCTTCCCGCTCATAAGATCTGGCAATAGCGCGTCCCGAAACTCTGCAAGTATCTTGTTTTCTTCGTTGTTAAGGTACATTATGTGCTGCTTCCACATTGTCAAAAACATTGTTAAGATTTCGGGAAATTTGTCCTTGCTCCTATTCTCGATCTTGAACTCTGCCGCATTTTTGCTCATCGTTATAAACGCTTCTTTTTCGGCTTTGCATCCGACTACCGAAAAAGTATCTGATATATCATCTTTCCGCCCCATCATCAAGAACGTTTCATACAGCCCAAGGGACTTTGCAAGGCTTTCGTTCACTGTCAGCTTTAATGAGTTTTTTTCTGCAATGATTTTGTTGTAGTCTCTTGTGATGTCTTCGTATGCTCTGTGCGGGTTCTCTCTCTCTTGAAGCTCGATGTATCTTGATGGCGTCAGCACGTAACCGGCAGCTCTAACTTCTTCGATTGTGGCCGATTTTGAAAATTCCGGAATGCTCTTCTGCTCCGTTATGCAGTTGATGGCCTTCTGCATGGTTTCGTCATCGATGATCTTTACCGTCTTGTGGTATGTCCTATTCTCATGGCTTGCTCCTCCGAATTGTCCATTTTGATCTCTTTGGACTTCTTTGTAAGACTGGCGCAAATCAATCATTTCAATACTTCTTGTTTTCTTGTTTTTGCTGAATAGCAAAACACAGCAGGCTATTGATGTTGATTCAAACATTTTGTCCGGTAATGATATGACCGCTTCCAGAAGGTTGTCTTCTATCAATCCCTGTCTTATTTCTCTTTCTTCTTTCACGTCGGAACTTAATATGTTCTGTGGCAACAAGAATGCCGCCTTGTCGTCAATTTGTTCCAGACCCGTCAAGATAAAGGCAAAATTCGCATTGCTTTCCGGAGGTATGCCATAATTAAAGAACCTGGGCTGAATTTGAGCAAACGGAGGAATGCTCCATCTAAGATTATATGGCGGGTTCGATACAAGTGACTTTCCCATATTTGGTCCCTTTCGTGATTTTCCACACCTTGCGCCCTTCGCCTTGTAAGACGTCGCGTTGATATACTGTTGCCGTTATGTTTCGAATGACCAGATTGAATAGCAAGTACGGAATGACGTTTTCGTCTATCTCGTAGCAGCAAAAGACTGTGCCCGGATTCTCCACCCATCTCTGAATGATCAAAGCTCCGCTGCCGCAGCATAGGTCAATCGTCTCTGCGCTCTCTCCTACGAGTCGCGATAAAAATTGCGCCAGACATTGAGGGGTGTAGTCTTGTTTTTTGTCTTTTCTGTCCGCTTCGTAATACTGAAAGATCATCTGCATCCAGCCTTTTGACAAATCGTCGCCAATCAAATCAGAAAAAGCCTGCAGCCTATCTTCATCTTCCATTGACGCCATTAGAGCCTCCCCTAAGCCGTCGACATTCTGGCACTTAAATATTTCAAGCGTCTTGTCTGTCAATTCCTTGAGCTCAAGCATTGCTTCTCCTCGCCCTCGCTTTCTGCCTAAAACAGTAATTACCTTTTTTCGCAGTCCCATGGTCGGTGCTTGTTGCACATCCTTCGGGCGGCGTATTTGATCATTGCTTCATTCCAGATCATCTGCTCCCTCCCACGCCATGAGCGATAGATACTGCTCTAAAGTCAGATAAGGGATATAGGGTCCGGTCGCTACCTCGGCAAGCTCCATCGTCTTCCAGAAGTATGTCCCGCGGTCTCTCGCGCAGTAGATCAGCAGTTCGTCGTTCGTCATCCCGAACACTTCTTTGGCTTTCTTGATGTACTCCGAGATGTAGACGGAGTTGTCTTTGATAATGTCTGAGGGGCTCCTGAACACGCATCCCATGTGGTAGAAGTAGCAGTAGAGGACTACGCTAACCGCGTGATATCTTGAAAACTCCTTCGCCGGTTCGCCCCTCCGCTCATAGTTCTCAATGTAGACGCCTCCGGTCGCTTCGATGTACTCGCCCAGGTGATTCTCAATAAAAAGCCTGTCCTCTTTGTGGGATAGCGAGCTGTTCCACGCATACCACCGATATGTATTCACCGGGCAATAATATTCTTGACCGCCTTCTGCTTGGAGGGCGCACACGATCAGGGTTGAGAGGTAGATATCTTCGTGTGACTTCATGCCGGCCTTGTAGTGAATATGATTCTTCTCCATCCACTCTCTCCGGATGAATGTGCCGTGCGTCCATCCGTAGACCTTCGCGTGATGTCTGAACGGCTTTTCTGTCTCCGGATCCACTTCGTCGAACTCTGTCCGGATGACATTTGCTTCGGGTTTCTTCCGGATGAATGCCGTCACCTGTGAGATGACTCCCGGATAGAACGCATCGTCCTGGTCGGCGAATGTGATCCAATCGCCTCTTGCCGCTTCGAGTCCTGCCTGCCTTGTGTCTGAAGGATATCCGCTGTGAATCTTGGTTGATGTCCGGATGATCTTCAGCCTATCCCGGAACGAGTCCACGATATCATCGCAGGTATCCTCGGAGCAGTCGTCCGATATGACGACCTCCATTCCGGCGTAGTGCTGGCGGACGAGACTGTCGAGGATCCTTTCCAGGTGCTTCCGCCCTTCGTAGCTTACTACTATGACTGATATCATTGTTCCTCCTTCTCCCCGACATTATTGTCGGGAACGTATGAATCCGGCAGCGGCATCCATTTTGCCCCTCCTTATTCACCAAAACTCCACCCCGTTAATGACCGTTGGTGTGCCACGCTCATAGTGTTCACAGATGTGCGAAGGATAAAATATACCGCCTTTGCACCACTGATCGAGATAGTGCTCCCAATTTGACATGAGCGTAACCGGTTTGTCGTGCTTGCTCATATACGGTTTCTCCTTTTCGCGCTTGTTGTCATAGCAGGTCCCGAAGGGGCAGTCCTTATAATGGTGTGCGCACTTATAGCATATACAGTGGGAGCATTGGGAATCGGGGTGCTCGTCCTGATCCTCGATGTAGTCAAAAATGCTTATCTGATCTCTCATTCGCTCTCCCTTGCGGCTTCTTCGCTTTCTATATCTTCATGCCACATTTCACTTCTTCATAGTATTCGGGTAAAATTTTTAATTCATGTGTCATTCCTTATCGCTCCCCTACATCTTCCCTATCCCGGCAATTATCGCCCTCAGGGTCTCGTTTGTGTGGAAGTTTTTGTCTTCCCCGCCTTCCGTGATTATCTCCTGGATGTATGTAGTTATATAGACGAGCACTGTGGTCCGGCTTATGGGATCCACGCAAGGTTTACTGTATTTAATCACCAGGTCGCTCGCGAGAAGCTTGTCGTCTTGGATTTCTTGCAACTCCTCGAAATACTCTTCGGGAATGTTAATTATCGCCTTCATTCTTCCCCTCCTTCGCCTGCTCCTTGCTTTCCGCCTCTACGATCGTCTCGGCGCCGTCTATCTGTCCTATGCTTACCGCGTAGAATATACCATCTTCGTAGTCGCTGTCAGAATAGAGCTTGTCAGCATCAATCAGCCGTCCGTGACCTTCGGGGAGCGGTGTGCCTTTTTTCGATGATTGTAAGTAGACTGATCTGGTCGTATGTCCCCTCGGTATGCTCGATAATGCGCTTGTATCTGTCTTTTGGTATGTTAATCACTATCTGCATTCTCTTCCTTGTCGCTCCCTTCTGCCTTGTACTTGTCGATGATCTGCGATACTTCTTTTCTGTACTCCAAACCAAATTCGTTCTGAAACAAATACTGGTCTATCTCGGCTCTTATCTTGTCGAGAATAGGCTCTTGCTCTTTTAACCGACTTCTTCCCGCGTGTCTAATTGCTTCGTCTAATGTCATTTCCGTCCTCTTCCTCCTCTCTTGAAGTCCTCATCCGTCCATCCGGCGTCGAACCTATGGCGGAGCCCCATGGGAGATATCTGATAGGCTCTCGCCGCTTCGGCGCGAGAAGGATATTCGATGCCGTTGATTGTGGTCGGAATCGCCCCTGATGGCGTGGTCTCCCGATGTCCTCGCTCGTAGTCTTCATCCGTCCAGCCAGCTTTTCTTCTTGCGACGATCGCCGAGCTCGTCAGTCCATAGGCGCTGGCGGCCGCCTTGATGGATGGATAGGTCTTGCCTTGGATGGTGATCTCCTTCTCATTCATCTTCTGTCTCTCCTCCTCGTCCTCTGCCTTGCGCGGCTCTGGCATCGTATCGTCCAGATATTCTATGTACCTCGTCTTTTCTTCCGGTCCGGCACCTATTCCTCTAAAATCCCGGCAGGGGGTCAAATTCCGGTCTCTATGCTTCAAGCAGTAATCCCCCACTGCCCAGGTGCACATCTCGCAGCTCACTCTGCCGCCCCTGCCAACTCTTTGGCGAGCTCTTTGAGCCCTGCTGCCGTGGTCGTGCCTTCGCTCTCTCCTACCGCCTTTTTGCTCGGCCTGCCGGGTCTCTTTCGCTCCTGCTGCCTTTTGGCGGTGTCCTGCTGCCTTTTGGCGGCTTTCGGCCCTTCGGTACTGCCCTGCTGCTTTTCTTTTCCGTTTTCCGCGGTTTTCTGCCGTTTTCTGCCGTTTTCTAATGCTTTTTCGGTTTTTTCTGACGTTTTCGAGGCCGGTCTTGACGATCCGGAAGAAAGCTCACCCTCCCTTACCTCCTTGAATCCTTTCCAAAAGCCGGAGGATAACATGTATTTCACGCCCTTCTCGTCTATCTCTATCTTCACGATCTTCGCGCCCACTTTCACGGTGTCGCCTACTGAGTACTTTGTTTTCATTGCATTCTCCTTTGTTCCGTCTGTCAGATTGACATATTTTTCCACCCCGTCCTCGCCCCTCACCGGCGGGCGGTTGTTTGTACACTCTGGGAAGGGGCAACTAAGGCAGGTCATAGGGCCCGGCGAAAAATTGCACGTTCCCGCTCTACGGTCTTCTTTGCTCATAGGTAGTTTTTCCCGAATGTGCTCATAAACTGCGCTCTGCTATGCTCTTTTTCAAAAATCATCTGTGCTATCTGCTTCAGCTTCAGATCAAAGTCGTTGTCGCCTTTGGAGTGAACCGCGTCCCTGCTCCCGAGGATGTCCCCGGTGTGGTGATGCTTGCAGAGATATACCTTCAAGCCATACTTCTCGGAGAGCTTCCGGTTTGCAACTCCCTCGAAGATGTGATGTTCTTCGAGGTCGCTCTTCTCGCTGAAGTCTCCGAGAAAATTCTTGCAGATGTAGCACTGACGATCTTCTTTGTTTTGGATCACGCTTTTCATTCGATCGCGTCTCCGTCTGATTCTTCTTCAGAGGTCTCGACGGACTTTATCACGATCTTCTCACCCTTCCTGGTCATTGAATACTTCATGCACTCGGTGGCCCTAATCTGAATTGAGAGGATCCTTCCTTCGGCTACTGGCTTGAGCCCTGATCTGAAGATTGCGGCCGCTTTTTCGTCCTTCGTCGCAACGATCTGATTGATGGCGGTGTCGCCCCTTTCTATCCTCTCGTTGAGGGCCCTCGCCCCACGTGCTCCCTCGCAGTTGCATTCATGAGTTGCAATGTCGTCCTTCTCCTTCTGGGTGGCGCTCTCGGAGACGTGTTCTAACGTCCGAATCTGGCGGCAGAATTTGCATGTTCCTGTCGTGGTCATTCCTCATCGTCCTCCTCTTCGTCTTCTTCCTCATCGTTCCCCTCGTAAAGTTCCCAGGTGCCGTCAAGCATCGCGTCCTCTGTCTCGTCTGTGATGTAGCCCATATCGTCAAGAAGGCTATACAGCGCATTGGCTTTGGGATGGTCTTCTTCGTATTCGCCGTTCCAGCGGGTGAGGTCAAGGCTTTCGATGCCGGATTCAAGGCGGCAGTAGAGATAATCCGTGATGTTCACTTGGTTTACGGAAGGGTTGGGCGCCAAGATGTCCCTTTTCACGCTAAGGTCTTCGCCGTGGATTTCCTTCCACGCCTCTCCGTTCGCCTTCCAGCACGGCGGATCGTTGAGCATTGCTTTTAAGAGGTGGTACGTGAGGTCGTCTTCTGCAAGTTCGCCCTCCCGGCTCTTTATGAAATCGAGGCGGCGGTGATAATATTTTTCAAAAATCGCGTTGCGCTCTTCCTCTCTCTTCTCGCGCTCCTCTTCGTCCTCGTCTTCTTCGTCGTCTTCGTATTCGTCCTTGATCTCGTCTTCCGCGAGAGCCCTGTAAAGGGCGATACTGGAATAGTGCACGATGTAGTAATATTCCCCCTCTGCTTGCTCTTCGGGGGTATCGCTATCGGCGCTGTACCTGAAGTAGTAGTTCGTGACATACCTGACGTTCTCGGGCAGCTCACTGACTTTTGTTGCGAATCCATCAAGGATTTTTTCTGCCTTCTCCTTCCAGTCCTCTACACTTTCTTTCTGTACCATGTCGTTGACTTTTTGAATGAATCCGGGCTTTCCGAGGAACTTCGCCGCCTCGTTCCGCCCCTCGATACTCTTGATTTTTTCGAGCTCTATGTAGTCCTTAATGGTGATCTGTGATGTGTCCGCCTCTTTCAGAATTTCCTTGTCGAGCTTCGCGATGTTGAGGCGGTGCTGGATCGTGCTCCTTGAGAGCCCGGTTTTCTCGACGAGCTCTTCGACCTTGATGCCATAGTCCTGAATACACATCTGCATCCCGTAGGCTTCCTCCACCGGGGTTAAGTCCTTGCGCTGCATATTCTCGGTCAGCATGATCTGGGCTATGTCCTTGTCGGTGAGGTCTGTCCTGATGACGCAAGGCGCTGATTCTATCCCGGCTTTTCTTGCTGCCAGAAGGCGGCGATTTCCGCCGATCACGAGGTAATGTCCTTCCTGGGCATCATCCGGGACAACTAGAAGGTTTTGAAGTATCCCTTTCTCCTTGATGGACTGCGCCAGCTCGTCTATGTCTTTGTATTCCTTCCGGGGGTTCAGCGGATGCTGTCCCAGAAGGCTGATCTTAATCTCCTGTATCATTCTCTCTCCTTTCACCCAAGAAGCCTTCTTACGGCTTCTGAGTCTGTCTTTTCATCGATCACTTCAAACCGATTGCCCGCAAGGTTGCAGTTGATCTCCTGCCACATCTCCTTGTGGGCTATATCAGCCCCTTTTGATGTCTTCCAGCCTGTATCCGCCCATTTTTTGAGCGTATAGAGGCACGTGGTCACATAGGGGCTCGTGGAGTGGATCACGATCCGGCTCCCCTTATAGGGGTCGATGTGGTGCTCGTCACCGGCTATGATGTCGTGAAGGGCCTTGACACTTGCCCCGGCATTGTTCGCATTCACCTTGTCCCTGTGCGGGATCCACACCTCCCCCTTCGGGGTTTCGGCGGACAGGGCGGCGTAAATCGTGCCGTCCTTGGGCTTTATCGTGCGGATATCGGTGTAAAAATAAACGTTGATCACCATTTCAAAAATTCCTTTACCTTTTCAATGAGGGACTTATGCGGCTTTCGGCGGGTTTTCTCCCCCTTCGGTGTTAATCCGTGCGGCTCTCCCGTTTTAGGTGTCTCTCCTCTAAGGGGCTTTATGCGGATTTCCTTCCAGTGGATATACGGCATCCCCGTGACCGGATTCTCTCCCCGCCTTACGGAGTCCGGAATGATGGCGTAGCCTTTTGCGGGCTTCGGTCCTTCCGTCATGAGCTTGGCAAACTGCCGCCGGGTAAGGGGTGTCTTCTCCGGCTCTGGCCGGATGAGGTTCCGGGAAGATCGGATCCGAAACACCGCCCTCCTGTCCTCAATAGTGCCGGGAAGATGGTACTGGTCATCATCCTTTTTGGCCTCTTTCGTGATGTAGTCAGCAAGCTGCTCCCTGTCGGGGTTATCGTCCAATATCTCGACATTTGCCCTGCTTGCCTCGGAGGAGATCGCCGCCCAGGTATCGGTGATCAGGGAGAGGTCGTCTCCTTTGAAGGCGTTGCAGATCATGTGAACGTGGATCCCGCCGAGCCTGCCGACTTCTATCCGGGCTATCCACTTGAAGGCCTGCTTGTTCTTCTTGTAGGCAATCCGCATCTTTCTGACGAACTCCGAGAGGTCCCTTGACACTTCCTGCACGCTCTTCCGGGTTCCCTTCCTGTATTTCAGACAGACCCAGGGATCCCCTTTCCCAAAATTCGCCTCAATGAGGAGCCTTACTGCTTTTCTCCTCTTTGCCCGGTTCCAGCGCTCCATCTCCTCCGGAGTCGCCTTCTTTGTCCTACCTCTTCCGGTCCGCTTTCCTGCATACCCCGCCTCAGCTTCCCGGATATCTCCGAGAATGTATTGCTTCAAAGAAAATGCCATATCGTTCCTAACTTTACTGTTACTGATAGTGCTGAAATCAGGGTTTCCCCCATTGATACCAACACAACATCTTGTGTTCGGCAGGAGCATGTGCTACAATGCTTATTGTTGATAAGCAAAGGGTCATTGACTCCCTTCGAAAGAGAAGCTCCCGGGCTTCTCTTTTGTTTTGCGTGGTTTTAAGACTTTCCTTCAGGAGGCGGCCTTTTGTGGTTCATCCTCACTTCCCTCCTTTGGCGATCCAATAGCAGCTTGCTGTATTCTCCATAGCCAAGTATGCGTTGTATTCCTTGCCGCAATGCTCCCGGCAATATTCGCGTCCTTTTATGTTCTCAACCTTCTTCTGGAACTCGTACCCTTGCGGGCAGAAGATCCGGATACCCTTTTCTTCCGGTTGTACCGGTGCAACGTCAGCTTGAAAAAAAGACGTTGCCGTATCTGAAGCACGGGGTTCCAAACCCGTGAAAGTAATCTGTCCTGAAGTATTTGATGTCATAATCGACTCTCTTTCCCGTTAGCTCCGTCATTACTGCATCTATTGTTTCCTGGTACACGGGCTCCTTCCATATCGCCCCCGTACTGATCACTGTGAACTGCCCAGGTGCCAGGATGCAGTCGGTGACTGATGTTCCTTGTGCTTCGGCCAGATTCAGGATTGCGTCTGTGATGAGACGCATCCCTTCGTATCCGAGGGTGTAGCCCTCTGCCTGCACCGTTCTATAGAGAAGATCCAGCTCGTCATGATCGGGCTGTACTTCCCAATAGTCGTCTCCTGCTGCCGGTGTGGCTTCATCAACTGGCGCGACTTCGTCAACTGCTTCATCAACCGGCGCGGCTTCTTCCGGTGCCGGACCGGTCACGGTCGCAATCTCGGGATCCTGCTCCGTGACTTCGGCTTCGGTCTCCTGCCACTTGACCATCGGGAGCTTTGCCGCCCCCGCCGTGAGCTGTGGCGCAATGTCCGGCAGGGGGAGAGGCTTTGCGTTTGCTATGAGGAACGCCGCGAAAGCGACGATCAGCCCCACTTGTAATTGTTTGCGGCGTATACGATCCATGCCCCACCTCCCGCTATCATCAGAATCGGTAAAATAACCGGCGTACTCTCTATACTTGCTATCCCAAGCGTTACAAGCACCACGGACACGCCTGTGAGTATCTTTTCGAATATCTTCATCTATTCCTCCTATATGCACGCCAAAATGTCCTTGATGGTCTGTATTCCGCTGTCATCGGTGACGTTAATATCCTTTTTGTGCCCATTCTCGTAATACAGGGTCGCGAGTTCTTCGAACTCCGTGTACTTGACATATAGGATGTCTTTGAGATTGCGTTGGTCTTTGGTGGCCTTCAGTGCAGCGCACAAAAGCTTGCATATCTTCTGTTTATCTTCGTTCATGCGTCCTCCTCGATCTTTCTCCTTGAAATAAGCTCAGCCGCCACATCGGGGATGAAATAATATTTCCCATCCACGCACTCCAGTCCTGATAAAAAGGCTCTCTTTGCGTGGTTGACGGTCTTGATTCCCATTACCTCCGCGAACTGCGCCGCCGTGATAAAAGCCTGTGTTTCTCCGGCCTTTGCGAGCGCCCGGCGGATGTCCTGCCTCGTCATGGCATCCAGTCCTCGGGAACTTTGATGATCTTCATTCCGCTCTTCATCGCCGCCTTAAGTTCCGTGATAGCTCCGGCTGAATCGTTCCAGTCCGGCATGATCGCAATTGCCTCGTAATACTCCATGATCTTCAGGCACATATCTACAAGGATTTCGTGTCCCGCTTCCTCGCTGATCCCGCTCTCCTTCAGCTTCTTTGATATTTCCAGAAACTCCCATGCGGGATTGAATATCCTTGCCGCCGGATATGCCGTGCGGAGCACCTTCGTAACAACTGCAAATTTTTCAAGATAATTGGGATCTCCGGAGATTCTTCCGGAAAGATATATCGAATATGTTGGTCCTTCTGTGTTGATAAGCTGGCTCACGGTCTCCTCCTTTACTCTCCGTATCCTTCGAATATCTCCTCAAGTGACATCTCGGGAAACAGTTTGATCTGCAGGCCCTTCATTTCCTTGATGTTGAACTGCGTCCGCCGCTTGACCTTATTGTTCATGGACTTCTTGCTTATTCCGATTGCTTTTGCGGCGGTCTCTTCGCTTATGCCGTTCTCGTAAAGCAATACTTCAAGTCTCGTTCTTGATGGCGCTGTCTGATCCATTTTCTGACGCCTCCTTTCTCTTTCCCGTCTTTAGGTGGATTTAATATTCTTCCTGTCAAGGAAGAATATTTCTTGATGCACGTAGTGTATCAAGAAATTCACTGTCCTCGGTGAACTGTTGGGAATAATACACCGTTCTCGGTGTCGTGTCAATACTTTTTTACCTTCCTCGGTAATTTTTTTCTTGTGTTTTGTTTTATGGGGCATAAAATGGAGATATGGAGATGTAATTGGAAAGGCGGTGCGGTATGAAAATGATAAATAAGATTGAGTTCTTGATGCGCGAAGCTGGGCTTAATAGAAGGCAGCTTTCTATAAAAGCCGGGATCCCTTATAGCACGGTTGACAACTGGTTTAAGGTAGACTGCGAAAAAATGCAGCTCCCCACCTTCCGCACTCTCTGTGACTTCTTCGGGGTCACGATGGACTCGATGGC
>Ga0326511_10003814_pt1 | contig 12093 bp, 25 predicted proteins | sample 0_2496_0518_D_FD_203701 | JGI IMG/M metagenome (GOLD analysis project Ga0326511, IMG submission 203701) | Bovine rumen microbial communities from UC Davis, California, United States - 0_2496_0518 | ecosystem: Host-associated > Mammals > Digestive system > Stomach > Rumen | place: USA...
TTTTATAAACAATATTAATATTTTTTAGTATTATATTTGGTAATAATAAAAATAAAATGTGTATCTTTGCACAGTGACGTGAAAATAAAGAATAATATGGAATTAAAAGCTTTTGGGAAAAAATTATCTGATTATCATTTTAAAAAATTTGATAAAGGCCAGCGTTCATCGTTTGATTATTGGTTTAATCATTACAAAGCATATAATCTTACAGCTATTGCATTAGGCGTATGGAAACCTAAGTATCTTTTGCATGATATAGAGAAGCCATGGCTGATGCTATTATGGAAGGATTATAAGCGCGTCCAGAAATGGCACAGAAAGCATAATAATCACCATTTTGGATATGAAGGATGTAAACCACTTGATCCAGAAGCAATGATTATCGATTGGGAATGCAGTCGTTTTACAAAGAATGCTGCACCATTAACAGCCCGTCAGCAGGCAGAAGCAGATATGCATTCAGGAAGAGAGGAATTTATAAAGAATGAAATTATTCCAATGTTAGATAAATTAGGTTTAACTGAATAAATCAAGATATATGGAAATTATAAATGATATTAAAACAAAAGTATTGAATTCTGTTCTTGAATTTTATTCTAATTTTTGTAAAGAAAATAAAATACCAAAGAGAATAAAGTTTAAAGGGGATAAAACAAATATAGGAGATGTCAATGATTATATTCTTGATATTATTGAATATTTGGATAATAAATATCCCGATAATTATTTTGGTGAAGTAAATAATTCTTATATTGAAAATAATTTAGAAAAAATTATAAGTTTCATTAATAATCAGATAATATTTAAATATAAGAAAATCGAGCGTCTTGATTGGGAAAATGAATATGTAACAGTAAATACCATTGCTTCTTATCATAAAGCTGATAAAGCATGTGATTTTGAGTTATGCTTTATTCAATATATGGGATATACAGAGGAACCTGGAGAAATTATAAGATTTTTGATAAAAACACTGTTAGCAGATTTATCAGATAATATAGAATAAATAGAAAAATTCATAATCTGTTATGGAAATAAAAACATTAAAAGATATACAGGAGCATGTTGGTAAGGTGTATTTCAAAAATACAGTAGAACCAGGTGTATATACAAAGCAAGTATATATGTGTGCACCAAGAAAAAGGAAGGAAGAAGGATATAATTACCTTTATGTATTAAAGGGAAAGATTGTATTCAGGACTAACGCGGATTCTCGCCAGACTGGTAGCTATACATTTATTATAGAAAATCGTGAAGTTCTTCCAAAGATAGGTATGAAAACTATTTGTACTATCAATACTTCTTTGGCATTTATAAACAGTGAAGAGAGATGTAAAATGTTTCCAAAATATCAGCCAGAAGAATTGTGTATGGAACACAAGAAAGTATTTACTACTTTGAAAGAGGCAAATGAATATATTAAAAATGTAAAAGAAGGAAAGGTAAACATTGAATACCTACCAGTGACTGTACAGACATATCACTATGAAAATGGTGAAAAAATTTTGGATAGCGAACGGACATTATAAAAGAAATGCTGGTTAAATTAACCAGCATTAATTTTCCATATTTATTTTTGCTATTTTCATTAACCAAATTTTTAAGAATTTATATATATTCCAAACATCTTTATTTATAGGTTTATTAAAAACTAAAAATTTCCTATATAATTTTTGAATGAATTCTTCAGATATTAATAAATCATATAATTCATCTTCCTACACTTCATCTTTCATAATATTATATAATAAATTAGATAATTCTCTTGAATGTATCTAATCCCACTCAGTTAAAGCTATACCCCATCTTTCTGTACTGAAATCATAATAATCTATAAAGAAATTTTTAAGGTTATTATCAGCTTCAGGAAACCATAATGTATTTATATCTTTATCTGTTTCTTGTTGATAACTAATATTATTCTTTTTTATTTGCCTATTTTTATTAATTGTTTCAAGACTATCAGATTTTATATCTTTTAAAGCCAATTTTTCTGCATCTTCTAATGAACCTTTTTTCGGCCTATTTAATTTTCGAGTATTTGGTAATAAATAAAGCATTTTTCTATTATATGCAGCATAAAATAATGCGCTATTTGCTTTTTTCAATTTCCATGTTGTATCTATTTCTGGGTGTGCTTGAAGATATGCGCGTACTTTCTATCCAAGCGGATCATTTTCGGATACTTCATTTAATGCATTTTTAATACTTATGGATATATTTGAAATTAATTTTTCATATAAATTATTGGTATTCATAATAACAGATATACATTTCTTTATTTATTTGTTAAAAAAGTTTAATTTCTAGAAAAATACTATCATAAATTTTTTTATTTCATAGAATATTTTTAATTTTGCAGTAAAATAAAACAGATTAATAACAAATAAAGATATGATAACAGCGAATAAGAAATTAAAGAAGTACGCTTATGACATTTGGGTTATGAAGGGTTCTGCTAGTGTTTTTCCAGCAGGAACATGTTTTGTAGATTTTGATCATTTCCCAACATCCGATGAAATTCTGGAGTATATCCATGAACATTTCACAGATTTCTGTAGTAATGGCAGAAAAGTGGAAGTAGCAAAGTTTTATAACATTAATATGCACTGTGTAAAGTTTTATGCAAGTAACGATACAACCGCTACATATTACCTTATTAATAATATAAGAGAAGTAAATCAGTGATTATGAAAAAACTTATTATTTTATTTGCAATAGTAGGATTGATAAGTTGCAGAGATGGAGCATCAAATGGGGCAGTAACAGTTACTCCATCAATGTATGAAAAAGATCTTATTATAAAAACTGCAAGTTTTAATGGTCATGATTATGTATATATTAAAAGGGTAATATCAGATGAAAGTGGCGATTGGCAACATGATCCAGTATGTTTATTAAATGATTTAGATTCACTTATGAATAAACATAAGCAATATAATGAATATAAAGATCAGTAAAGTATGAAAAAGTTATTTTTTATTTTTGGTATTGTAATAGTAGTATTGGTTGCTGTAATTACATTGAATTCTTGTGACCAAGCACTTACTCGTACAATGGGTGGAACCACAAAAGTTCAACTTGAGCCAGGAGAGAAACTTTTGGAAGTAACATGGAAGGGTGATAATATTTGGTATCTAGTAGAACCGATGGATTCTAATTATATTCCTAAGACAAAAACGTTTAAGGAAAGTTCAAGAGCTGGTATATTAGAGGGTAAAGTTATTTTTATAGAGACTCGATGATAGAATTCAAAAAGAAAATAGAAAAATGTCGTTATTCTCATATGTCTTTTAGAAAAACAGAAGCGGGGGATTGTAGACGTTATTGTGTAAAGGATGGATGGGATGATGATAAAGTAAAAGATATTACAGAAGATACTTGTGAGAATTGCCCACATTATAAATCACGTTTTATTGAGTATCCTATAACTGTTAGTGATATAGTTACGGAGGATATAAAATATAATGATAGTTGGCAATATGAAATAGGTACTTTATGTGCTATCAGACCATGTGCAGAAGAATATGGAGGTAAAACCTATTTAGGTGTATATTTAGGAGATCTTCCTATATCACATCATATTACACATGATCCGGAAACAAAAATATTAAAAGTTAGTACAATGGATAATCCTGCTATTTTTGTACCGGATTTGAATAAAATTATATTTGGATGTGCATCATGGTGGCATAAAATAAAAAATATTGATGAGATTAAAGATATAACCAAGGAAGATATAGAAAATACTTGGTATGTTAAACTTGCAAAAAAATTAGAAAATGAATGAAATCTTAACTAAGTTCTTTGGAAAAAAGAATGCACAGGGTGTAGAAAACATGCTTAACGGAAATTTTGTAACTGCTAAGAATGCATACATGATGGCTCGTCATGGCAAAGTTTGTACACAGGTAGATTTATTGAAAACATTTTTGTCAGAGCTTCGTTCGCTTATTGAAGCCAAATCAGGTCAGTTTGAATTTATGTGCATGAAGCATGTAGAGGAAGATATTGTTGAGATTCTTCCAGTTATTATCAACTACCTGACGAAGAAATTGGGTTATAAGTGTATTGTTCTTGATCCTCACACGACCATTTACAATAATGTAAACTCACAAGATGTAAAGTCAGATGTAAAACTCACAAAAACAACTTTGCTGCTATTTTGGGATGAGGCTGATATTTCTGAACATTTGTTCGAGAATGTTAATCCTGAAGAAGCAGCAGCAGTAGTACATGAGGCAGTGCAAACTGCAGCAGTAGAGAGTGCAGAGACATCTGAGGAACCATCGACGGAAGAGCATGAGTAGTGCTCTTCCTGTATCTAAAAATAATGAATTTTATATATGAATAAAATTAATGAGAGTGATTTTTTGAAGTTTGATTACAAATCAATAGAAAATGTAAAAGTAAAACCAATACAATTATCAGCACAGATTTTGATGATTCATGAAATTTGGGAAACTCTTGATGAAATGATGAATGAATCATCAAAGAATATTATAACTGCCAAATATTTGTATTATAGCGTCTGTGAATATATTCAGGAATTATTGAAGGAATATTTTGATATTAATCCATATATTTTAGATGATAATCCTGATTTATTGTCAGAATGTTATGAAGATTTGAGAGAGCTTATGATGAAGGCTCAAGAAAATGGAGAGGATTTTTTTGATATACTAAATCTTCATGATAGTGAAAAAGCAGACGTTGATCTTAAAAAATTTATCTATATACGTGATTTATACGTAATAGGTAATCTTTTAAAATTAATTATAGAATAAATGGCAAGCAAATTAGATTTTTATAATTTAAATACATCAAACAGAACTGTTTATATTAATGATGAGATTTATACAGAAATTGCAAGAGACATAACAAAACAGGTTGATTCATTAATTGTAAATGATGTAAAAGATACAGAGGCAAATAAAAAGGTTATTGAAGAATGTTATCCAGGGGTTTCTACTGATTTTTTAAGTAAGCGAGATAATATCCCACATGTTACAGTTTATGTAGATAGTCCTGGAGGATCTGTATATTCTATGTTTACTATATATGATAAACTAGTAGAATTACAGAAACATTGTATAGTAGATATTTTTGGTTCTGGTATAATTGCAAGTGCTGCAGTGCCTATATTTTTGTCAATAGATAAGAAACATCGTAAGTGCTCAAAAAATACAACATTCCTTATTCATCAGGCATCTGACTTGGAATTTGGTACATTGAAGGATATAGAAGATCAAACAGTAGAACTTAAACGCCTTAATGATAATGTATTCAATATTATAATGCAGAATACATCTATATCCAAAGAGCAGCTTGATGAGGTATATGAAAAAAAGAAAGATTGGATTATTTCAGCAGATGAAGCAAAAAAGTTAGGTATTGTTTCAGAGATATTATGATAAAAAGTAATAATATAAAAAGAATAGCAAAGAGTAAATTATATAGTGATAAAGATTGGAATGTTGTAAGGGATTCCGCATTAGAATATATAAATAATCACCCAGATATAGACATTATACAGTTACAATATTGGAAAGGTGATAAGTGGTATGCATTCCTTACTTTTTATGAATATACTAAATAATGCTAATAAATGAATTTTTTTGGTGAAATATTTTTTTAGTTACAAAAAAACTGCTATCTTTGCAGTGTAATTAAAAATAAAGAGTATGTATAGAACATTTGAAGATAAGATAAACTTCTACAAAAATAAGACTCGTGCAAGACGTGCGAATTTTATTTTCTTGACAGACGGAAGTATGGTATATGATTACGACCGTTTTGAAAGTGCAGAAGATGCAATTATCGATGCAGTTAAGAATCATGGTGAAGACCTTGATGATATGATTGCAATGTGTTATAGTTCTACAAACTCTTATTTAAAGGAAATTTTTAATAACCAAATTAATTCATAAGATTATGGCACGTAAGACTAATCATGCGTATTTTCAGAAGGCTGCACATAATGCATACCTTAAAGTGAAGGAACAGTTGGGCTTGACAGATGATATGCCCGAAACTCAGAAGGTTAATATTCTTTTGGATGCAGGTGTCGAATATATGGAGATGGTATCATTTATGGATGATCGTTTGAAGGATTCACACCGTCAGGTAAAGAATATCGTTAAGGTTGGTCAAGGTGACTGGAAAGACATGCTTTCTATTGCAGGTAAGGAAACTGTTACCACTCGTGCCAGAAACGCTTTTGAGCGTAAAACAAAGAACAGGGAGGAAACTTCTGCACTTCGTCAGGTTTTCCTGAATTCTTATGTAGATTCTCAGGAAACTGTAGAAACCTCATTGCCGAAGGAATTCACCGCTTCTTTGAATATTGAAGAAACCTTTACTGATCCAGAGTTCAATAATATTTTGGAGAATTCTGTTGCTGATGCAGTAGATCGCCGTTTGGCTAATAAGACTCTTAACCGCTATGCACTTGCAGCTGTATATTGTTCAGATTTCAAGTTCTGTATGAATGATTATATCTGCATGTTGAAGTGGAAGTTGAACAATCCGACAGATAATGGAACTCGCGCCCCCCAGTTGTTCAACATTATTGCCCGCTTTGTTGAGGCATATCATATGTGTCAGCAGTATGATCTGACTGCAATGAATGAGTACCTTTCAGATTTCGGAATGGAGATTAATCTGAAGCCTGTTAAGTATGACGTAAACAATGAGAATATGTCAAAGTTCTGGAAAGGCAATTGGTATAAGCTCTTCAGCAATGTTGAAGATATGCCAGATGAAGTACCATCAGAGCAGACAGAGAAACTTCAGGAAATCGCATAAGATACAGTTAAGGGTTAAACATTAAATGAAATAGCGTTTGTTGTGAAACAAGCGCTATTTTTTATTATATAATATAAAATTGAATTGTATCATTATATGTCAGAAGATAATATAGATATATTTTTAAAAAAGAATCGCTAGTTATTAATACATGATTTTTATCAGTATAATAAAGAACATCCTAATATGGAAGTAGATTCTGATGATTATAAGATAGCACAATACTTATTAAAAGATATAGAGAAATATGATAAGTTTTGTGAATATTATTTTTGGAAGTCATATAATGAAGATACAGATGAATATGTAAATTGTATGGATATAGGAAGTAAAAATGGTTATCCTGCTGGTTCACTTTCAAATTTTGCTCCGCATCCTTTTACAATGGATGGAGTAAAATGTGCATCAATGGAAGGTTTCTTATAGAGCTTAAAATTTGAAAGTCCAGAAATGTAGGAGCATGTATGTACATTAGTAGGATTAGCAGCAAAGAAAAAAGGTGCACCAAAGAAATGGCAAAGGAATCAAACTTTATATTGGAGAGGGAAAGAATATAAAAGAGATTCAGAAGATTATCAGTTATTATTAAATAAAGCATATAATCGATTATTTGAAAATACAGGTTTTAAGAATGCTTTAAATGCAACTAACGGTGCTGTGCTTACACATAGTATAGGTAAAAGTAAAAAATCAGAAACTGTACTTACAGCAAAAGAATTCTGTTCTCGTTTAACACATTTGAGAGATATAGGAAAATTAGAGGAAAAAAAGAAAGTATAGGAGGAATTATTCTAATATGTGGAATATATTTAAAAAACAACATAAATCTTATAAGAGTAATGATTTATCTGTATATGATAGAATTATAAATTATATACAGGCAAGAGGATTCACTCAATACTATAAATTACAACACTTTGATTTACCGTTCTGTTATTTTTATTATTATGAAAAAACAGATAAGCATGGTAATCAATTATTCTTTGGATTTGATGGAGATGAGCCTGGTGCAAAATTTGGAGCATATTTTATTTGTAAAAATCATATGCAGGAATATTTAAATAATTCTCTAATGCAGGTACAACTAAATCCAGAAAAGGCAATAGAATATATAGAATCATATTTTTATAGAAAATATGGATGGGATAATAATTTAGAAAAATAAATCATTAATATACAATGATAATACATAAAGAGCAATAGGATATAATTGATACACAAACAGGTCAGCCATCTAAACAGTTGGTTATTTCTTATGTGAATAAGAATAGTGAAATTTCATTTATGAAATGGGCATTACCATCAACAGAGATGTTTAAGTGGGTTGTAACAAACAGATAGCATGCAGATCCTCCATTTGTAATAACAGATCGTAAAACTGGTCAGCCAATAATGGATGAATTTGGTAATCCAAAAATGGCGCAATGGAAATCTTATGATAATAAATTTGTTAAACGTGTACCATGTAAAAAGCTATCAGAGAACAGGCTTAATGAGATTCTTGACTATTGGGGAGAATTAATGGATCCATTATTTGAAATGAACATCCCAAGTACATGGTTTTGTGATATTGAGACAGATGTTGATGAAGAAGGTTTTCCAGATCCAGAATCTGCAAGAACTTGCATTAATACAATAGCTATTACAAAATTTCCAAAGACTATTGTATTTGGCAGAAAACATTTGGAGCCAGATGAAATTGAATGGATATAGAAAAGTCTTAGAGAATATCATAAATTAACAAAGGATTATGAATTTGAATACCGTGAGTTTCCTGATGAGATTTCAATGCTTAATGCATTTATAGAATTTATTACACCTATTCCTGCATTAACTGGATGGAACTTCTTAGGATATGACTGGTATTACATTTATAACCGTTGTAAGATCCTTAATATTGATTTAAGTGTAGTTTCACCAACAAGAGGATTTACAAACTTTAAGCTTAATCGAAAAGTTGTTATTAATGTGCCGGTACCATTGCATAAGATAGTTTATGACTATTTGATTGTATATCAATTATGGGATCAGACTATTGAAGTAAAGGAAAATAATACACTTGATTTCGTTGCAGAAAAAGTATTAGGTGTAAAGAAGGTACAGCATAAATGGGGATTCGCAGAATTCTATGAGAAACATTTTAAAGAGTATGTTTTTTATAACTCAGTCGATACTATCCTTGTAGAAAAGATTGATGAAGCTATTAAAACTGCAGAAATTTGGTACATGCTTGCATGTCAGTTGAGAATTGAATTGAATACTGCATTCTCTACAATTCAGCCAACAGAAGCTGTTATGTGTAACTTCGTGTATCCACATTATAAGGTTTTACCTGATAAGCAAAAAGCAGATTCAGAAAATGGCGATTATGAAGGTGCATTCGTTTGGCCAACACAGCCGGGAATTTATAAGTATATTGGAGGTTTGGATTTCGCATCACTTTATCCTTCAATTATAAGGCAATTCCAAATATCGCCAGAAACATTCTTATTTAAGGATACTAATTATAAACCAAAAGCAAATGAAATAAAAACATGTTCAGGTGCGGTTTATCGAAAAGATCCGGATGCAATTATTCCTGCAATTCTTACACATTACTTCGCATTAAGAAAGCAAGCAAAGAAAGATAAGAAACAAGCAAACCAGGAGATGGAAGACTTAAAACATATACTTGAAGAAAGAAAGAGAAAAATGGGAGTTGCATAAGTAAAGAGTTTAGTAGTTAATAGGCTACTAAACTTTTTATTTTGTAATTTATATAATATGTAAACATGTTTTTAAATTTATGGATAATAAAATAAAAACTGCCGGAAAAAATAAATCACAAATTGGACCTTCTAATTATGAGATTGCTAATGAGCTTCCATTAACAGAAGAAGAAATCAAGAAAATGTCAACTAATCCTGGTAAAATAGGAAAAACAGGAAAGAAATTAAAAGGTTCAGATGAATGGGATAATATTATAAAAGGTGAATCAAAAGATGATGATCCAAATAGAACAGTACCATATAATACATATAATACATTAAAAGAACAATATTATACTGCATTAAAAGATGCAGAACATTATAAAAGACTTTGGGAAACTGCATATACAGATCCAGAGAAAATAAAATTATGGAGTTGTATTAAACATAAATTGTTTGGTTTCTCTAATGGTTATAATATGTTCAGAGGATTATTCGGACATTTTTCTATATGGAATATTAATAATCATAGGGATTCATATCCCTGGAGTGACAGACCTACTATGAAAACCAGATGGATATTCCATTATTTGGCTCCAGGTTTTATGTCAAAACATTTAGAGTCTATTGATTTTTATAATATCTATGATGTTACTGAAACAGGAGAAAAAGTAACAGAGTTTGTAATTGCCGGTACAGAAAATCTTTATATTCTATATTTACGTAAAAAGAAAGAAGTATGGGGTAAAGGTGATTGGTATTGGTGTTTAAAATTTGAGAAAAGAGAAAATGACCATTGCGGAAGTTGTTAAAGATTATATTGCTGATTACAGAGAACCAGGATATACATCCGTTATAGAAAGTAAAGAATATCTAAAAGAGAGAGACAAAAACACTTGTGACGGATATTATTGGTATGCAGAAGGTAAATATTATTTTTATAAAGGTAAGCCTGATGATATAAACTGTATACCTGCATGGAAAATTTAAACATTATTATATATGGATTTAAAAAATTTACCACAAGCATCAAAGCTTTTAAATTTGAAGAGCGAAATTAAAGATCTTCATAGACAGCTTAATGAACCAAAGAATAAATTAGCTGTAGTGAATACTGAGTATGATGGTCCAGGAATTTCTTATACCACATTAAGTACAGAAATGAAAATAAAGATTAAAGAACTTCTTTATATACTTGACCAAAATATAGATAACGAATTACAGACTTTATGATAGAGAATTTTCCATTAGGTACAGCAGAGTGTGAAGCACATAAATATGCTTTAAAAGTTTTAAATAGCTTAAATACTTCAACAAGAGAAGCAATGTATGATGAAATATATGAAGCTTATATAGAAGGATATAAATTATCACAACAATTAATTAATAAACAATAATATGGATATAGTAAGTGTAATTAAGCCCAATATTTATGATTTGTTGGCACGTGAAGAGCAATCAGTTAGTTGGAATGCAGAAGCAAAGAATCCAGTAGAACCTATTTATATTGCATGGGGAAATCCACATCTTTATTATGGAGAAACTTTTATAGGTCAGTTTGATTCACAGGAAGAAGCAGAACAGGCAATCAGAGAGTTTGGATATGGTGGATATGTTCAGAAAACAACAATGGCAGAATTTTATACAGAAAAATTTTAAATAATGTTAAATTTTGGTATTAAATTTTTTAGTACCAAATTTTTTTATTATCTTCGCTGTATAAAATAAAAATAAAATATATGGAAGATTATCGTACATCAATTACAGATGCATTACACATGATTCATGACTTTACAGAAAAGTCAGGACGAAATATTGATAAGCGTATTGCAGATAATGAACAGTATAAGAACGTAATAACATATGAGAAGTTATTACGTGATATTATTAGCTATAAATGGATGGTTGCATTTCCGAAGAGCTACTTGAAGTGCTATGTTACCGATGAAACATATAGTACATTGAATAATGCTGGATATACATGGGATATGTGTATTATCAATAAGGGTAATTTTAATGAATTACTGCGCTTATACAGATGCACAGATGGTGATGTATATGATCTTATGAGAGAAGAGCATATAGAAAAAGTAGAAGCATCTAAACGTATTATTGAAAGAAGGAAACAATTAGCATTATTGATTTATCAAGAGGAAAATATAGGTATTTGGGTTATTAAAAATTTAAGTATAAATATGTAAATATGCGATATATTATAGAAGACCAACAAGAACGTGATAATTTTATGAAGCTATTAAAATCACGTTTAGATGATTGTAGGAATGAATATAAAAATGTGCAGGAACTTTATAATGCATATCATAATGAACATCCAACTTTAGCATATTCAGAAAATGGAGAAGATAATATATCTGTTGGATATGCTTTAAGATTATGCAATCTTGAAATAGAAATAGAGCACCTAGAAAAAGATATAAAAGATAATGGATAAGAATTCTATATAGTTACTGAAAGAATATCATAATTCGAAAATAAGTGCAGAAGATTTAATAGCATTATATGATTTATGCTTAATCTATAATGTTAGAATGAGTCTTCTGCTTGTTCTTTTATATAAACTTAATATTAATACAGT
>Ga0326511_10003815_pt1 | contig 12092 bp, 26 predicted proteins | sample 0_2496_0518_D_FD_203701 | JGI IMG/M metagenome (GOLD analysis project Ga0326511, IMG submission 203701) | Bovine rumen microbial communities from UC Davis, California, United States - 0_2496_0518 | ecosystem: Host-associated > Mammals > Digestive system > Stomach > Rumen | place: USA...
TGATCGCATGAACCTGATTAAAGTACAGTACCTTGGCAGCGACGGCAAGCCCAGAGGCAAGGCATACACGTTCAAGGCAGATATGCCGGTCAGTAAGGGTGATACGGTCCGTCTGGATGTAGCGGGCAGCACCGGAGTCGTTGTGGAAACGGAAGTGGATGAGAAGGAAGTGGCGGCATTCAAGGACAGGCTGAAGCCGATCCTTGGGAAGGTGGCCGCTGATGAGGAGAAGGATGGATAAGAGAAAAGAGAACCTGATTATCGAAGCGTTGATACTGGTCATCATGATTGGGGCAATGCTTATGAAAATGCCCATAATCATCATGTTTGATGGTTTTTTTCTCATCTGGACAACGATCAGACACGTAGCTGAAGAAGCAGTCGTCATGTCTGCGGTACTCAGTGAAGTAAAAAAGCACATCACAATTATGGATGTAGAAGAGGAGGATGAAGAATCATGAACACACAGCTTGCAGTAAAGCCCAACGAAGAAACAAGCATCTTCTCAAGCAGTGAGAAATTCGAGATCGCCGGAAAGATGGCAGTCTCGCTCTCAAAGTCAACAATCGTACCGAAGGAGTACCAGGGGAATGCAAGCAACGCCCTGATCGCCATCGAACTGGCGAACAGACTCAGCGTATCTCCGCTGATGGTTATGCAGAATCTGTATGTGGTGTATGGCAGACCGTCATGGTCCGCGCAGTACATGATCGCAATGATCAACAGCTCCGGAAAGTACGATTTTGAATTGCAGTTCGACGAGAAAAACGACAAGAATGGCAAGCCGTATTCCTGCCAGTGCTGGACAGAGCGCAACGGTCGGAAGGTCACTGGTCCTGAGATCACGATGGACATGGCGAAGGCTGAAGGGTGGCTGAGCAAGAACGGTTCCAAGTGGCTGACAATGCCCCAGATGATGCTCCGGTACAGAGCGGCGTCCTTCTTCGGGAGAATGAACTGCCCTGAACTGACAATGGGCATCTACACCAGAGAGGAAGTCGTGGAGATCGGACCGGAAGACTACAGAGAGGTTCCGTACACGCCCACAGCGGAAGTCGAAGCGCAGGTGGCTGAGAACATCGAGGCCAATGCTAACAGTGTGGACTTTGAGGAGACTATCCCGATGAACGAGCCGACTCCTGAAGCCGTAGCACAGGCAGAGGCTATGCCTGAGACTCCGAAGCGCGGCAGACCGAAGAAACAGCAGGCTGAACCGGCTCCTGCTCCCACACCTGCTCCTGTTCCTGAAGCAAAGCCCGAACCGACTCCGGTGATGGAGATGCCGGCCAGCGATGACGGTGGTCCTGATTGGATGTAATCGGAGGGATGGTAAATGTCGATGAGAGAAAACAATCCGGTATCGCATCCCTCTCACTACACTGATGGGAATATCGAAGTCATTGATTTCATTGAGGACAAGAACCTTGGCTTCCACTTGGGAAATGCTGTCAAGTACATCTCAAGGGCCGGCAAAAAAGATCCTGCCAAGGAAGTCGAGGATCTGCAAAAGGCTGTCTGGTACATAAACCGACACATCATGAACCTTGTGAAGGGAAAGGTGACGTCAAATGAGGATAGTGAATCAAATTGGTTCGATAGATCTTCTGTATGATCTGGTGATCATGTCATTGGAAGATAACTGCATTCTGGCCTACGTCGTTGGTGAACAGAATGGTGGAAAGTTCATCATGGCTGAGTACTCCACTCCGGAGAAGGCCAACGCCGAGATGAACCGTCTCCACAGGGTCTATGACATGATGAATGCTTCGGTGTTCCAGTTCAGGGCAGATACGGAGGTAGCATAAGGGGTAAGGGTGGTGATGATAAACGGAAGAAAAATGGAAAGCGGTAAAGGATTTTGATGGGATATACGAAATATCCAATTTAGGGAGACTCAAATCTTTCCACAACCGCAAAAACCCCGAGGGAGAGATTAGGTCAGTCAAAAATAATAAAGGATGGTATCTGACAGTCTCGTTGGTATCAGGCGAACAGAGGTCTACACGACGCATACACAAAATGGTCGCAGAGGCATTTATAGGTGAAGTGCCACAAGGATACATTGTGCATCATATCGACGGCAACAAACAGAACAATGTAGTAACAAACTTGGAAATAATTACAAAAAAAGAGCATGCCATGAAGACTTTAGCGCAAAACCCGCATCTTTTCGTTGGGATGAATAATTACAACAGATATGAGCGACCAAGACGTATTAGGCAATATACGTTAGATGGGCATTTCTTAGCCGAATATGTAAATAGCACTGTGGCATCTGAATTTACCGGCATTTGTGGGCGGAACATTTTGCAAGTAGCGGCAAAGGCAGAGTATAAGCCTGGAAAGACGAGATATCAGGCAGGCGGGTACGTGTGGAAATTCTCCGATGAGTGCGAGGACTCGATATGAAACTGGTCTGTTGCGATTCTGGCTCATCGGGAAATACCTACTTGCTTAAAAACAACACAGAAACTTTGATCTTAGATGCTGGTGTACCGTTTAAGGAGGTAAAAATCGCTCTGGGTTTCAATATTCGCCAAATTTCTGGCGTTATTGTTACCCATGAGCACGGTTAGGCGATCACTGCAAAGCTGTCCATGAATATGAAGCTGCCGGTATTCCTGTGTGGAAACCTTACGAGATGGAAAGTCTCAGGAGAGACGCACAGTTTGGCGGCTTCAGAGTACAGTCCTTCCAGCTGATCCACAGCGTTCCCACTGTTGGATACCTGATCGGACATAAGGACCTCGGGAGAATGATCTACGTCACGGACACATCATATATCCCATATCGATTCCACAATCTCAATACCATCCTGATTGAAGCAAACTGGGGCAAGGAATATGTACACAAGGATGAACCGAAGTATATGCACACGCTCCAGCATCACATGAGCATCGAGACATGTGTGGAGGCTATCAAGGCAAACATGTCGAGTGAGCTGAGTCACATTATCCTGTGTCATCTCAGTGATAACAACAGCAACCAGAGTGCGTTCCGGTCAGCAGTGCAAGCAGTTGCGCCGGCCGGATGCACTGTAGATATAGCAACTAAAGGACTGACGGTTGATCTTTCAGAAATACCATTTTAAGGGGTTGTGGTGGATCTGAGCGATGTACCGTTTTGAAGAGAGAAGGAGATAAAGCATGAATGTAGTTCTTTTGATGGGCAGACTTGTCAGAGATCCGCAGACGAGAACTTACGGAGACGCTAATGATAAAAAGATGGCACGGTTTGTGATTGCCTGTGATCGTAGGGGCAAGAAGGAAGAAGGCCAGCAGACAGCAGACTTCATCGGCTGCATCTGCTACGGAAAACAGGCAGACTTCGCAGATCAGTACCTCAGACAGGGGACCAAGATCGCGCTGACAGGAGAGATCCGCACCGGATCCTATGACGATAAAGATGGCAAAAAAGTATACACAACAGATGTACTCGTCCACAATATCGAGTTCGCCGAATCGAAACGCTCGCAGGAGCAGACACAGACACAGACGGCATCCGCAGCGCCAAATCCATCCACGGCCAACGCTCCGGCAGATGACTCATTCATGGACATTCCACGAGACATCGAAGCCCAGCTCCCCTGGAACTGACGGAGGGCAAGCGGATATGAACCTAGCTGAAAAACTTGTGTCAACCGAGTTACTGTGCCTGATGCGCAACGCAGAAGCATCCGATGTGATGAAGGCATTCCTTGACTGGCTGACCGAGATGAAACAACGACAGGAAGACTCATGGAAGATTGTCCTGGAAGAGGATGGCAAGGTTCAGGACTTTCTCCATGAGATGGAGTTCGAAGCAAGTAGTAAAAAGCGTTCCGTGATCGCAACACGCTGGCATGAGAGTCGTGTCCGCAGGAGAGATGCGAAAGACACGTCCACGAAGCTGAAACCGCTGACTGATTTTGTTAAAGAAGCCACGGCGAGAAATCTCATCAAAATGATGAAGAAGTGCGTGACGGATCTGAAGGATAAGGAAATGTTTATTGCTTCGGAGAGAGTGTATAAGCCGAGGACAAGGGAAGGTGGCGAGGAATAAAGGAAACAAAATGAGTAAGCACACAATATCAGATCTATACCAGATGCAAGGCATGAGTCTGAACGACAAGGTAAAAATGACAAAGCGGCGCATTCAGGAATGGGTTGAGGAGTACGGTGTTGACGGTGTATATGTCTCTTTCTCTGGCGGCAAGGATAGCACGGTTCTTCTGACACTCGCCAGGGAGTTGTATCCAGACATCAAAGGCGTGTTTGTGGATACCGGACTTGAATATCCCGAGATCCGGCAGTTTGTCAAAACATGGGACAACATTGATTGGGTTAAACCGAAAATGTCATTCAAGCAGGTGATTGAAAAGTACGGATATCCATTCATCAGCAAAGAAGTTGCGGAATGTGTGTACGGGGCCAGAAAGTACTTGACAAGCGTGATCGAAGAGATGGAGCGTCCTGACAGACAGACAGACAGACAGACAGACAGACAGACAGACAGACAGACAGGCCAGGCGAGAAGAGCTTAACGAAGAGATCATCCAAGCTATTGACGGAAAGAAGTGCGGACCAGAAACAGCACCATGGCGATTCGGAGCAGTCAACGGAATCCTTACATCTCAAAACACTTTTGACCAAAGACTACGAAAAAACAATAGACAACTTCCGAGTTCAACGCCTGATGGGGATTCTTCCGAAGAGCGGCAAAGCGACGATGGAGAGTATCCCTAAATTGCCAGATAGAAGCATGTACTCATGCGAAAGATACCAGTTCTTTTTGGATGCCCCGTTTGAGATTGCTCAGCAGTGTTGCGGCGTCATGAAAAAGTCTCCCATGAATAAATATCATCGTGAGACAGGCCGGCAACCGATCACGGCAATGATGGCATCTGAAAGCAGACTCCGGACGCAGAAATGGCTCCATCAGGGATGCAATGCATTTGATGCAAAAAAGCCCATGTCGATGCCGATGGCCTTCTGGACGGAACAGGATGTGCTTCTGTACATCTACAACAATAAGATTCCGATTGCTTCGGTTTATGGAGAAGTTGTGAGGGATTACAAGGCTGACGGACTCATGGAAGGGCAAATGACATTTCGTGACCTCGGTGGCGATTGGGAAATGTTAGATACAGACCGCCCGACACTGAAAACAACAGGATGCGAAAGAACAGGATGTATGTTCTGCGGATTTGGATGTCATCTTGAGAAACCAGGTCAAGGCCGGTTTGAACGAATGAAGGAAACACACCCGAAGCAGTATGACTACATCATGCGGCCGAAGGAAGAAGGTGGCTTGAACTACAAGGAAGTCATCGACTGGATCAATGAACACGGGAATCTTCATATTAGATATTAAGCAAAGGAGTAACCAATGAACCCAATATTTATTTTTCTGGTAATACTTGGCGCGGCATTACTCTGGTTGATACTGGCATTTGCCTTCAGGTTTATAGGAAGCATTGCGATCCATATGGCTAAAAAAGCTGAAAAGGCAATGAGCGATGAGCCAACAAAACCGGAGATGTTCATGCGAGGGTTCAGGAGTTCGCTTAAAAAGGATGATGAAATGAAAGGAGACAATAACAATGAATAAAGGGATAGTAGGAGCAATCGTAGCTGGCGCACTGATTATCATCGCGCTGATTGTAGGATTTTCATGTGCAAAGAAGGTACCTGCCGGATATATAGGCATCGTGTATAGCATGAATGGTGGCGTCTCTGATGAAATACTCAATCAGGGATGGCATATCGTTTCTCCGACGAAGGAAGTCACGCTCTACTCTGTCGGCATTGAACAGTCATACCTGACATCCGGCGAAGATGGAGATTCGAAAGGTGATGACAGTTTCGAAGTGCCATCCTCTGACGGCAAGGGTTTGAAGGTGGATCTTACATTCACATATAGATATGACGCAGACAAGGTGACAAACCTGTTTACTCGGTTCAAAGGCCAGTCCGGCAAAGAGGTGAGAGACTCGTTCATCAAGCCGAACATCATCTCATGGACGAAGGAGGTTACGGCAAAGTATCCGGTTACGGACATCCTTGGTGATGAGAGGGCGAGCCTGAATGTGGCCTTGTCGGAATACATCTCTGAGAAATTCGAACCTTACGGCATTATCATCGAGAACGTGTCCTTGATTGATATTGATGCGGATGATGAAACGAGGGCGCAAGTTCAGAAGAAAGTGAACGCACAGCAGGAGTTGGAACTGGCAAAGATCGAAAAGCAGACCGCAACTGTTCAAGCCAACAAGGATAAGGAAGTGGCTCTTATCAAGGCCGAACAGGATAAGGAGACTGCGGAGATTGCTGCCGAACAGGAAAAGATAAAGGCACAAGGCGAAGCCGATGCTACGAAGATCAAAGCCGAAGCAGAAGCTGCTGCAAACGAACTGGTGGCGAAATCGCTGACTCCGGAGCTGATCGAGAATAATAAGATCAGTAAATGGAATGGAAAACTTCCGAGCATCCAGGGATCTGGTGCAACGATTGTGGATGTAGGGAGTATCGGAGAGGAGAAATGATCTACATAACCTATTACTCCGGCTGCATGATCATAACAGGAGCAGCAAAAGGCATAGGAATTTACAAACAAAGTCCGTTTGTGGACGGGAGGATTTTATGGATAACACAGCACTAGCCCTCGTCAAAGACTACATCACCGCTCATCTGGACAAATCAGATCCGGAGCCTGAATTCGAGGTCTTCACAGTCTGGAAAGCAAAAATACTCCAGAACTGGAAGTACCTGATCAGCAGCACGTTACCCGATGGGATGTACTACGAGATGACATACAACGGGGATAAGCAGGAGTGGTACCTGGATGCGTACAAGAAATTTGAGAACAGGGTGATACCGGATGTCGTAGAAAGCGCCTAAACAGTGAAGGGAGATCACATAAATGAAAAAAGCAATGATATCGCAGCCAATGGCCGGCAAGACCGATCAGGAAATTGCCGAAGCAAGAGAAAGAGCCATCAAGGTTCTTGAAGATAAAGGATTTGAACTCATAGATACGTGGTTTACCGATGAATGGTATTCCAGGGAGCAGATGGACAAACGTGGCGTAGTACAGATTCCGGTTTACTTCCTTTCAGGGTCCATCGAAGGCATGAGTCTTTGCAATGCAGTGTACTTCTGCAAGGGCTGGGAGAATGCCAGAGGGTGCAAAATCGAGCATGAGATTGCGATGGAATATGGGTTGGAGATCATCTACGAGTAAGCACTGGACGGACAAAGAAGGAGTGATACCCATGATACCCAAGCCAGAAATAGCAAAAGACTTCGACTACGACGCAGCCATAAAGGAACTGCGTAGAGCGAAATCAGATCACGAACAGGAAAATCAGATGCAGAACTACGCAAAGAGAATGTCGTATCTCCACGGCGAGTATTTTATGGAGTTGCAGGCTAACGGCTTCACCCATGAGGAAGCGTTTGAGCTGCTGAAGATATGGAGCAATAACATAACAAAGAGGGTTGATTAACCATGCCACCAAAAGACTACGATCCGCTCGGCAAAGGAACATTGTTTTTCAGCGCTGATGGTGGGGAGACATATAAACCGTTTGCAAAAGTCAATGATGCAGAATTAATTCTTGATGATCTTGTTCCTGAGAAGGTGGTGGAACTTCCTTTTGTAAAACCGGATGAGGAAATTTCGCTTTCATTCAAGTTTGACATAAGACAAAACCCTTCGCTTTTCATGCTTTTGTGGACAGGTAAATGGCCGTCGAATAACTGGCTGAAGATGCACGGATTTCCGATGCGGAGGAGAAAAACGAAATGAAAATCAAAGAAGGAAAGGTGAAGGATTTTAAACACTTCGTCGAGATCAATAGCAACGATGGTTATTCCTACGGTGTTGTGAAGTACATGCACTGGTGGGCTGACTTGATGGAAGCGGAAATGGCGAAGGGTAAGAAGCTGGAAGACATTGCCGAGAAGACTTCCCGCGATGCCGACATAGAAGGTATTACCGGCTTCATGTACGGATGTGCGGTGGCTGCGCTTGCTGACTTCTGGGAGTACGGGGAAGAGCTGAGACAGTGGCATAACGGCAAGTACGGCCATTATGGCGATGGAGTGGTCAATCCGGCAATCTTAACCGTTAGGGAGAAGAAATGAGTATCAGCCAAGAAAACCAAGTTAAGATCACCAACGCTATCGGGCAGTACCTGGCGGACCATGCTGACGAACTTTACCTGATAGAGTGCTCTGACCTGACGGGCAATGATATTTGGATACACCTAAGGAGATGTGAGGCGAAAGATGAGAATCGGTCTGATTGATGTGGACGGTCACCACTTCCCGAATATCCCGCTGATGAAGCTGTCAGCATGGCATAAGGCGCAGGGCGACAGCGTGGAGTGGTACGAACCGCTCCTGTCAGGGCATATGGACAGGGTGTATATGTCGAAGATTTTCAGTTTTACGCCGGACTATCAATACTACGTGGATGCCGATGAGGTGATCCGTGGCGGATCTGGATATTGTATAGATTTATGTGACAGGGGGGGGAATCGTATGACAATTCCAAAGACCACAATCTCCCTGATGAGATCGAGCATATCTACCCTGATTACGGATTGTATCCGGAGCTTACGAAGGATACGGCATACGGTTTCCTGACAAGGGGATGCCCACGGGGATGCGGTTTCTGCCACGTTGCTGCCAAGGAAGGACGCCGGTCAAGGAAGGTGGCTGACCTGTCGGAGTTCTGGAGAGGACAGAAGAACATCGTCCTGTGCGATCCAAACATTCTCGCCTGTCCAGAACACATGGATCTGCTCCAACAGCTGGTGGATAGCAAAGCGAAGGTCAATTTCAATCAGGGGTTGGACATACGGCTTATCAATGACCGGAATTTGGAATTGATACGGCAGATCCGACTGTCCGGCATACATCTGGCCTTTGACCGATGGCAGGACAAGGACGTCATTGAGCCGAAGCTGAGAAGGCTTGCGGAAGAGACTGGCTTTGACAGGCATAAAGGTTCCGTGATGGTGTACATCCTCTGCAACTACGATACGACACTGGAACAGGACATATACCGCATACAGTTGTGTCGGGAACTGAATTTCAGTCCGTATCCGATGATTTACGACAAGCAACACGCTGATAAGGTTTATAGGCAGCTCCAGAGATGGTGTAACAATTTCATTTTCTGGAAAGTGCCTACGTTTGAAGAATACTTGAAAGGAAAAGGGGGAATACGCAAATGATCTGGTGTTACTGCGAGGAATGTAAGCACCATGACGATGACGACACATGCAAACTGGACAGCATCACCGTCAGCAACAGAGAGATGACTGCTGCCGGATTTCTGCCGCAGTGCCAGGAGTACGAGGAGGAATAGCACTTATGCACGAGTACATAAAAATCGAAACTCCTTTCAACAGGGACATGGGCGGAACCAAAAAGTTGGTCGAAGGTGACTGGCGAAACGAGACGGTTGAGTTTCTGAAGGACAATCAGTGGCAATGTACCGAGAAGATCGATGGAACTAATATTGGAATCGTCTGGGATGGCCACAGAGTTTCCTATCAGGGAAGAACCGAAAGAGCGCAAATCCCGGCACATCTGATGAACAGACTGATCGAGATGTTCGGAGGGGAAACAAACGAGGAACTGTTTGAGCAGAAATTCGGAGAGATGCAGGTCATCCTGTTCGGCGAAGGATATGGTCCGAAGATCCAGAACGGCGGGAATTATCGTCAGGACGTGAGTTTCATCCTGTTTGATGTTTATCTGCCTGAAAGCAACATCTGGCTCAAGAGAGACAGCGTCGAGGATATCGCCAAAACATTTGGAATTGATGTTGTGCCGATCATTCTGACCGGAACACTCCAGAATGCGATTGATTTTGTAAAAACAAAGCCTCAGTCGACGATAGGGGCGGCTCCGATGGAAGGCCTGGTGTGTAGGCCGGCGGTCGAACTCTTTGACAGGATAGGACGCAGAATGGTTGTGAAGGTAAAGGTAAGGGATTTCACATGATCATCGCAGTCGACAAAGCCCAAAAAGAAGGCAAGCACGACATGAAGCATAACCAGCTGATCGAGATGGGGCATGAACTTATGTTTCTGCCCCTTCCGGTCGGTGATTATGTGTTGGTGGATGAATCGGTCAGGGAAGTCATAAAGCGGCGTGGAGACAAGCTGAAGAAGATGGATCTGCTCGGAGTGACGAAGCGGTCCTGCGATTCCAAGTATGGGATGACCGAAATTTACGGGGACGTAATCGGTAAACAGCATGCACGGTTCCGTGACGAATGCATCCTCGCCCAGCAGAACGGAATCGACTTCTACGTGCTGATCGAGTCCGCTCCAGAGGTGTCCTGCCTTGAAGATGTGAAATCCTGGAAGAACTGGAAACAGCTCTACGCCTATTGCAAGCGGAATCATATAAAGGCCGGTCAGGGGATGATGGAGCGCATCGAGGACTTTGTCGAGCATGGCGGCCAGAAGCCTCCGGTGGATGGCGAACAGCTTTACAAGGCTATGAAGACTATGGCCGAGAAGTACGGATTTAAGTGGGCATTCTGCCGGCCAGAGGACTGTGGGAAGGCGATTGCCTACCTGCTCACGAAAACATGAGATTTACTCACGAAAGGGTGATGTTTGATGGAGTGGGAACCTGAAAAACCAAAGTATTGTACACTCCCTGACTGCTTCAACTGCCCATACCCTGACTGCATCTTCGAGCAAATGACCATCGAGGACTACATGGCGCAGAGGGAGCTGGACAAGGAATTCAAGGAAAGATCCATCAGTCCGGTCAGCCAGTATCAGCGAGCCTACTACCTGAAGCACAGGGATGAAATCCTGAAGCGGAACCGTGAATGGCGTATCCGTACCGGATTTAAGGATACCAAGGATCACAGTGAGTATCAGCAGCAGTACCGTGCGGACCATGCGGAAGAGATCCGGCTTCTTAAGCAGAGACACCACGAAGAGCATCGGGAAATGGATCTTGAACGGATGAAGCAATACTACGCAGACAACGCTGACAGGATTAAGGCATACCAGAAGCAATACTATCAGGAACACCATGAGCGGATCCTTGAACGGAAACGGGAAGCATACAGGAAGAAGAGATTGGAGTTGAAAGATGTTGCGGGATGAGGACATAGCACTTGTACGAGACTCAGTGACGATGAAGCAGATCGCCGAGATGTACGGATACAGGGTGACCAGATCAGGGTTCATGAGTTGTCCGTTTCATGGCAAGGACGAGCATCCGTCCATGAAGGTCTACGACGGAAATAAGGGCTTTCACTGCTTCGTCTGTCACAAAGGTGGCGACATCATCGACTTCGTCCGTAAACATGACAATCTCGACTTTCAACCGGCTGTGAGGCTGATTGCGAACCACTTCGGGATACCGATTGCTGATGATGGCAATACCCTGTCAGAGGCAGACCGGAAGCGGATTGCTGACAGGAAAGCACAGCGTGAAGCCGCCGAGAAGGAGCAGAAAGCCAATCAGGAACGGCTGAAGGAGTTGGGCTATAAAATCCAGTCAATGAAGCGTATGCAAGCCGAATTCAAGCCCCTTGGGAGCGTCTGGTGTGGGCTGCAGAGAAGAATAGAAGTGCACGAACAGGAATGGGAGACACTATACGAGAAATGCAGTAAGTAGAAGGGAGGGATGTATATGGCCGATGTGTTGGCAGTCGGTCAGGTGTACAAAAACCTGAATGATCTGATGGGGAAATACTACAAATGGCGGAATCAGAGTTTCATGTTTATCGACAAGTTCAGGAACGATCTGAAAGAGGCCGGCAACGAGATGTACAAGAAATTCGGCACTGATTTCCCGCATGAGATGTACGGAGAGATGGCATCGGTCTTGGGAATGTGGTTCCTGTTTGGGTTTGATGGCACGGAGTTGCTTGATACGACAGAGGTCTTCCGGAAGCTGTTCCGGATGCACAAGGAGTATCTGAATGTCGAACTGAATGAGAGCAACGTCCAGGCATTGATTGATCGGTCGGACGAGGAATGCAAGAACATGTCGTCCTACGTGGTGAGACTGTACCGCATCCTGCTGCGGGAGCTTGACAGGAAGTCGAAGTAAACAATAAAGCCT
>Ga0326511_10003816_pt1 | contig 12090 bp, 10 predicted proteins | sample 0_2496_0518_D_FD_203701 | JGI IMG/M metagenome (GOLD analysis project Ga0326511, IMG submission 203701) | Bovine rumen microbial communities from UC Davis, California, United States - 0_2496_0518 | ecosystem: Host-associated > Mammals > Digestive system > Stomach > Rumen | place: USA...
GCAGAATGATGAAGTGGAATAGCTTGATGGAGTACCAATGTTAATTGGTATGCTTCAGATTATAATACAGTAGCACGATGAAATGGAGATATATTTCTACCTGATTGAACAAGTTTAACTATATCAAGTGGAAGTACAGGTAATATGTCAGCAGTAACATATATCTATTATGATAGAGATTTATGAAGTGTACAAACTACTACATCAGCACAAGCTAGTGTATGAGAGAATAAGATATTGCTATGTGTAGCTAGTCCAACTTCTAGTGGTAAAGATGCAGAGTTTCAAGCATTCGGAACTAATAAGCAAAGTACATTTATAACAGCAGATAATATTGCAGCTAATACTATTACAGGAAATGAAATACAAGCAAATTCAATAGATACAGCACAATTAAAATCATGAGCTATTACTACAGCGAAAATAGATGCTTGAGCAGTAACAGCAGGGAAAATAGATGTAACTCAATTAAGTGATATAGACCCGGATTTATGAACAATAACAGCAGGAACTATAAAATGAACAACAATAATAGCATGAAGTGAAACTTGAGCAGCTATAAAACTATATCCATATAGTTCTTCCACAGGTAGATTAGAATACTACTATGGAGGTAGTAGTGTGGGATATATAGCAGGATGAAGTGTAAATGGATGATGAGCAATAGCAGTAAATGCTAGTATATTCTGAATGGCAAGTGGTACAATGGTAGCATGAGGTAAGCTAAGGATACCTGTTTGAACTGATTTATATGATTAGATAGAATGGCAACAAGTGTACATAATTCATGAGTAGGTAAAAGTATGTTAATAGACTGAAGTACATTTTTTACGTTCTATTGACAAGATTTTAATCCTAATGTACCATCACGACCTAGTGAATGGCAGAGTGTAACTACATCTTGAGAAACATCGTATAATCTAAGTTGATTTCAAGTAGGTAATGAAGTATGCTGTTGAGTCTTTGTATTTTTGAATGATAGCCAAACTGATTCTGTATATATTTCATGGGATATGGACTTTCAAAAATCATATAATGGCTCAACATATTATTCAGCCTGATGGTCGGATTCTTCTTGAGGTAGTGTAAGTAAGAATTCACGATTTGCAACTTATTACTATGTAGGTGTAGATGATGATGAGATATGGTTATGAGAAACTTATTACAGATTTCATGTAGAATGGTCATCTACTGATTGAAATTCTTGAACTATCAATACACCATTTACAGTATCCAACTTATCATTTGATGATAGTTTACATAAATCATGATATTTCCGAGTAGAATGAAATTACTTATGCTATACAGATTGAACATGATGAAGTAGAGGTTATAAGCATAAGATAAACTACGATACAGGATATAGTTGATGAAGTGGAGACCCTTGATATGTATGGATACCTAGTAGCAACGATAATCATATCTACTATACATCAGCAAATGGTACAGTAAGGAGAACTCACACATCAAGCTCTTGGTATGGATATTATTGAGGGAATTATGCACCATCATGAGCAAAATCTTGAATGATATGGGTATCAGATGGTGGTTATGAAGATTGATATGGGTATCTATGCTATGTTAATAGTAGAGGGCAATTAAGGAGAATGTGAAATTGAGAGCCATAATTTATATCTTAATGTATCAAAATGAGAGACCATGCACCACAATGATGAAGTAGTTCATCAAGTAAAGAGACCAAACCAGACTTTAATTCATAACTATTTATATAAATGGCAATAGATAAAAATTCAAAAGCATATCAGAGTCTATTGAATAGCTGATATTCAGACCAACAGATATCGGATATGTATAATAAAGCTTCATCATGACAAAGTAGGCAAGAGGTAGTAAAAGATACTACTCCTATAAATCCTGCGAAATCACAGGCGACAGCATCAAATGTGGATAGGTCATGGGATCAATGAAACGGAAATTATGTGTATAATTCTAGCACATGATATTATGAGAAAGAATGAACAGCTAGAGCTACACAAACTACTCCTGAAGTGAAACAAGAAACACCTGTAAAGCAACAAGAAACAGTAGGTAGTACCGTTCCAGAAATTAAGCAGGAGTGAGTATTGAAACCACTATCGCAAGATTATTACAATCAGACTTGAGATGATGCTCAAAATAAAATTAGATACAATCTAAACCAATATAGACAAAGCAATCCTTGATTATTTTCAACTTATGAAGATTTCAAGAAAAATTTTTCATACGATGCTAGGAATGATGAGCAGAAACAAACATTAGATGCTTGGTATGGAGAATATCAAAAATGAATGGAATATTGAGCAATGCCAATAGCAGATTTATACACTCAATATAAAGATTGAAGTATATCTACATCAGATTTAGAGATATTGAAAACATATAATCCGGAGAAATATGCAGAATTACAAGCTCAAATTAATAAATGAAATATTATACAAGCTTACGATGATACAGCACCTGCAGAGAAACAAGATTTTCAAGATTTAGCTTATCAATATGCTTCAGAATTATTCAAGAGATTTATGAGTTGAGATGGAGGAAGTGAAGCTAGTAAATTCTTTGATGAATATAAAGCTAATATGGATAGTCCAGAGATGATGGAATTACAAGATAAGCAAACAGATTTAGTTGAACAAGGTAAAAATATCCAAGACCAGATTGCTAGTATAAGTAAAGATGTAGAAAAAGAGTATGAATGAACTTGAGCTACTAAGAGTAAAATAAATGCAATTATAGCAGATAGAACTTATGATTTACAACAACAATTAAGAACTATCAATAATGAATATGAGAAATATGCTACTCAATATAATAATAGAGCTACTCAATATCAAAATGAATTCCAATTACAGCTACAAGAGTATCAAGTAAATATGCAAGCAAGAAACCAACAAATGCAAGAACTCTGATTTGCTATGGATTTGATGAATTTTGAAACTAATGAACAGAAAGCTCAAAGAGAATGGGATTATTGGGTAAAGCAACAAGAATATGCTAATGGAAATATCAATAGTAAAGATTACACAACTAGACATAAAGCAGCATTAAAGAGTGTAGAAAATTTATTAGCACAATATCCGGGGATACCAACTCAAAGAAGTGCAGAACAAATGGCAGATGATATATTAAAAGCTATTGATAATTGAAGTAATCTATGAGCAGAATTGACAAAGATTAACAAATTTATGCAAGAGAAACCTGAATATAAATATATGTATAATAACACATTCGGAGGTAGTCAATGATTTGGTCAGACTGTAAGTATTTGATGAACTGATTATGTAGAATACAATGGAAAATTATATACAGCAGATGAATTTAACAAGCAATTCTGAAATGCTAAATGAAAAGCTAATTATACAGTAGTAAGTCCAGATGTATTAAAAACTTATTCAGATGGTAGAGCTTGAACATTTGGAAGTTTTATGGCAAATTCTAAGTATGATGATGGTAATTATATATGACAATGTGGTAAATTTGTAAATGATTACTTACAATCAATTTGAGCCGGAAGGCCATTTGGAAGTGAAACTATAGATGTAAGAAAATGATGGGTAAATAGTGATGAATGAAAAGTAGGAACAGTTGCAGTATTTGATTATAACCATTACACAGATTGAAAAAATTACTGACACGTGTGAATAGTAATATCTGCACCTGATAAGAATGGAGATTTTTGGGTAAAAGATGCCAATTTTGGAAGTGATGGTAAGATACAAACAAGGAAAGTAAATCTAAAAGATGTATCATTGAAATGATTTATAGACCCATCATTAGACCAAAATTGAAATAGAGTTAGTGCAGGAACAAGTGCTACATTAACAAGTAATAACTCTAATACAAATTCTAATACAGTTATAGCTTGATGATTAACCCAAGCTTGAATAGAGCAAGAGGCTAAAAATATGATAGATTGAAAGAAAACTTATTCTGAAATTAAAGCAGCTTACGGAGATGAGGGATTAAATCAGATAGAACTTAAAATGTTAGATTTAGCAAATCAGTGATATACTCCAGATACGAAGATAACAGACCCTACAAGATTACAAACAGCAGAAAATAATGCATTGAAACAATATCAAAGTATGACAGAAGATGCACAACAAGTATTAGATTTTGTAGACCAAATGGAAACAGCTTGGTCTTTGATAGATAGTAATAAAAGTGCGGCTGAACAGCTTTTAATTACTACTTATAATAAGATTACAGACCCAAGAAGTATAGTAAGAGAATCAGAATTTAACAGAACTGCAGAATGACAAAGTTTAATGAATGAGCTACGATGAAAATTAGGTAAGTTAAGTAAGTGATGAGCTTGAATTACAAAAAGTGAGTTATCTAAATATATAAATGTTGCAAGGGAACTTGGTAAGAATGCAGAGGCTAAAGTTGAAAAAGAGGCAGGAAGAATGAAAATAGTAATTGATAAGTACTGATATAGTCCAGAATATGTGTTATGATATGATATGGCAGATAAATTATACAAATATCCAGAAACAAGTTGGGGAAGTAATATTCCAAGTCAATGAACTACTGTATGAAATACTACATTAACAGATTGATGGAAAGTATCAGGTAGTTGGAATGATTTTAACTAATTTTATTACATAAATAATACTACAATGGTATCACGAAAAAACGATGCAAACCACACTCTTGGTTCAAAGATTGCAAATTGAATAACAAACCGAATAGAAAGTTGAATTGGGAGAATCCAAGATAAGAGACAGAATTTCTCTGTAAATAACTATAAATCTAATCTTAATCTGCCTACTTATAATTCAAGATATCCTTGATTTGATGAGGTTGATTATAAAAAACTAGAGCAATGAGCTATAAATAGATGATTAACAGGAGAACAAAAAACTCAATTCATGGATGAAGCATATCAATATTACTATCCACAGGTATTAAATAAGCATTGATTAGATAAAAGAGCCGAAGAAATTAACAAAATTGCCTCTGAAAATGGACAATCTATATTGAATTGAGATAAAAATGTTTCAAGAAATCTGAAATTAGTGGATTTAGCACAAACTGCTAAAAGAGTAAAATGATTTGCTTATGATTATCCTGATGAACAGATAATTGAAGCAATGAAAACAGAAATACCAGATGGGGAACAACTAATATTAAACTATCTAAATAATTGAGATGATACAATCCTCTATAAAGCAGGATTGAAAAAGACTGATGCACAAATTCAACTTGATAACTATAATAAAAATAAAGAGAGTATTAACAAAGCTCTTATAGGTAATTGGAAAGAATTATCTGATGATGGAATAAAATATCTCAATAACTACACTACACTATATAATATAGTAGATGAAGCTAGACAGGAATGAATGGGACAAGGAATGACAGATAATGATTTACTATTAAACTTAGCATATCTTTCTCCAGAAATTCAACAGATAGTAAATGAAACAGAAAATCTAACATTAGATAACGAAGATAAAGCTATATTCTGAATGTTGGATAAAGATAGTGTAAGACAAGATTGGGATAATACTAAACAGAATATAAGAGATTTTCTATGATGGAACTCTGAAACTCCTGCTACATTAAATGATATAGCAGAAGAAATGTATGTAAGAGAGAATAGATGATGACAAGCTGTAAAGAATGCTAAAGCTAATTGGAGAACTTTTTGAGATACTTTGGCAAAATTTGGATATAGACTACCAAGAGATATTCAAAATTTATCATTAGAAGCAGACTTAAAATTAGGTGGTAATTTATCACAAGAAGATGTTGATAGGATTAAAACTAAAATCTGAATTAACAAGCAAGAGGTACAAGCATTTAATGAAGCTACAGAAAAAGACCAACAAAGTTATAAAAATCAAATCTGATTAGACCCAATTATAGAGAACTATTATAGTAAACAATGACTATTTGAGAGTTTATTAAATGAGAAATGATTTTGATATAAATCTCTTGGAGAAGCTACTGCAAATATAGATATGTTAGCTTGAATATGATGAAGTATAATCAATCCTGTTCTATGATTGGCAATTATGGGTACAGATACATTTGCTAGAGAAAATCAAGACGCATTTGAAACACTTATGAATGCTCAAATGAAACAGTGAGTAAGTTATGAAGATGCTTATAATAATGCAGTGAAATGAGGTATAGTAGTATGATGATTAAATACTGTAATAGAGTTAGGATTAGAAAAATTCTTATGATGAGTTGAAACATCTACTGCAAGAAACATTAAAGAATTCGCTACAAGAGATTTGAATAAAGAAGTAAGTGAAATGATGGCTAAGAGAGGAATTCTTGAAATGTTAGGTAAATGATTAGAAACACAAGCTCGTTCCTCATTAGAGGAATGAATGGAGGAAGTATTCCAACAATTAGTATCAAATATAGCAGAAAGTGGATATGACCCAGATAAACAAATCTCAGAATGATTATGGAGAGCATTTGAAAGTTGAGCATTAAATCCTATGAACTTATTAGCTTGATGAAGTGAATTATTAAATGGTTGAAGTTTATCAGAAGCAGATAAACAAACTCTAATAGAATGGGCTAATAGTTTAAGTATATCTAATCCAATACAATGAACATATAATCCAAAGAGTATTGTAGAGAATATTAAGAATTGAGTTAGTGATATGTGAAGTAAATTTAACTCAAATAATAAATGAGTTATTGATAGAATAACTGATTGGGGAGCTGAAAGAATTACTAATACAGTTTCAGCTCAAGATAAACTCTACAAGGCACAAGAGCCAAGAATGAATATACTAACTAGAGCAAAAGATTTGGAGAAAAGGAGAGAAAACTCAGATAGAGCTAATGAACTTATAATACAAAATTGATTTATCCCAACAGATACAACAAGTAGATTACAGGCACATGATGCAACTATGAAAAATATTTGGAACAAAGTAGAAGAAAAAATAAATTGAGGTGAGGAAATAATGGTGGATTTATCTCAAATCTCAGATAAATTAGATGAGTATATTGAAAAGCAAAAAAGAACAAAAAGTACTTTAACAAAAACTGATTTAGAGAGGTTAAAAAGAGAAGCTGATGCTTTAAGATGACAACAAGTTACTTTACCAGATGCTGAAGCTTTGAAGCAATTATATAATGCAACAATAAATAACCGATGAGATGAAAAAGTATCAGATGTATTGGCTAATTGATTAAAAGAAGCTACTCATGAGATTTGAGTTATAGAGGATAGCTTATTATCTGAAATACCGTGAGAGTTCCAATGATTAAAGAATGATTTTTGAGCTTTGAAAGATACATATGAGGATGTATTTAAAGCTGATATGAAAAATCAGAGAAGAAAATGAGCATGACTTACTGAAACATATTCAAGAATAGAGTGATTATGAGACATCGCTAATTGAGTGCTTTGAGTAATGACTTGAAAATGAGATTTGGCTAGTATTTGAAAATGAGCTGCAAAATTCTTAGTCTGAAAATCATTAGCAAAATCTTCAGATGTAGATTTCTTGATAGAACAATGATTTAAGTGATTAGCTGAGGAATTATGAATATGATGAGCTATAACAGATAATAACATAACTCCTACAACACCAGCAAATCCTACTGATACAGTAATTTCTGAAAATATCAATGAAATGGCTTGAAACCAAGCACAAGAACTATATAATCAGGGTGATGAAAATTTATCCCCTAATTCAGAACAAATGACAAATGAGAATTTAATCAAAGATGTTAAGAATATGAAAATGTGAGAACAAATTAAATTAACATCTGACCATTGAGAGTGAGGAATAATTACAAAAACACAGAACGGTAATTATAGAATGCAATCTTATTATAGGTTTTCTGAAAATTTAAGTCCAGAAGAACAATTATATACAGAAGAAGATATAGTAGAATATTTACAAGATTATTGAGATAGAATTCATTATGAATTTATGGAGAATAATATAGAAAATCCATCCCAACCAGTAGAAACTACGGATACTTCTAATAATGTTAAAGAAACTACTAAAAAAACAAATAAAGATTTGATTGAAGATGTTAAGAATATGAAAGCATGAGAACAAATTAAATTAACATCTGACCATTGAGAGTGAGGAGTAATTACAAAAACAGAGGGTGGTAATTATAGAATGCAGAATTACTATAAATTTACTGAGAGATTAAATCCAGAAGAACAATTATATACGGAGGAAGATATAGTGGGATATTTACAAGACTATGGAGATAGAATAAATTATGAATTCATTGAAAATAAACCAGTAGAAGAAAAGGAATCTCCAATATGATGAGAAAGATATACAGATTATGATAGTAATACAGAAGAAGTTGGGAATATCCCAATTGAAGAACCTTATGATACTGATGAATGATTTAATTGAGCAGATGAGTGATGGCAAGACCCTAACTTAGATGATGAAGAATTAGAACGATATGCAGATGAAGCTTATAGACCAAGTATAACTATGACAGAAAAAGAAATCAATAAATGGGAAGAAAAAAATTGAACAAATGATACAGATAAGATAAGTCTAAAACGAGATTTGATAGATAAGCTTATGAAAAAATGAAATTATTGAGAAAAAGTAAAAGTGATTATCAGGAAGAATTGAGAGATGGCAGGAACTCATACAATTGAGAAATTCCAAGCAGATGGAAAAACATATTATAATATTGATGTAGGAACTCCAAATTGGGAAGTGTTTGAGGTTAAAGATATGAAGGACTGGCTTATAAATAACGATACAGTATATGCGGAAATCTGATGAGAAAAATATACCACTCCAGAATATAATAAATGGGAAGAAGAGAGAAATGCTCAAATTAAAAAAGAAAGAGAAGAAAGTGGAATAGCAGAACAGGAAAGAAAGATTAGAAATAATTTACTAAGTAAAGTTGGAGATAAGGAAACGATAGAACGATTTAAAGAATATTTTAAATGAGAGTTGGCAAAAGATGGTGGTAAATATGATATGTATAAGGATATACTAGCATTCTTAGAGGGAAAGAAAACAGTTGATGATTTCGTAGAATGAGAAATTGTAATCAATGACTTCCCTAACAGTGTAATACAGAAAGTAAGAGAAAAATTATGACTAAACGCAATTAGTATCAAAGATTTACATTCAATGATAAAAGAGTATTGAATGAAGTAAAATAAAAAGAGGGTTAAATCCCTCTTTTTTTTATACGAAGTACTTTTTAGATATATTTTTTTAGTTCATTATCAATATCTTCTAACTTCTTTCTATTTTTTTCGTTCATTTGATGTAATAGATTTTTGTAGTTCTCATCGTTAGCTAAATGCCATAATTGAGAGTTTAAATCTATTGCTTGGATTATTTTACTTTTCATCTCATTCAACCTCTTTATATCATTTTCTGCTCAATCATTAATTAGGGTATATACATAAAAATATGTTCAGTAATTTGTTATCTCACTCAATTTATTTTTTAATCCATAGATATTCTTCTCTGGTCTGCTTCAACTATCTTTTACACTTCTTTGTCCATTCTTTTTAATAATATCTACTGAATGTCAGTTAGTTAATTTTCAAAAATCAGTTCAATCTATCATCAAATCCAACTTATCTTCGTTATATTCTTTCGTAGGACAATAATTTCAATCAATAGTGTATAATTTATCCAGTACATCTTCTATAATCTCGTTATCAAATTTTGAGATACGGTAGTAAGTGAGTTTTCAGTATTTTTTTACAAGCTTCTCATTTTCATTCCACCAATCTGCTACTAATTTTACTGCACTCTGTACCCACCATCATTGACCTCTTATTCTTCATCTAGTATATGAAAGTTCATCTATCTCTTTGATTTCATCATAAGTAAATTGATAGTTAGTTAAATCAGATGCCATTCATACTGCTGCAAAAATGGTACAGGATACATAACTCCAAGAATATTTGTATTGATTATATTCAAATCTGATTTCATCTTTCTTATAGAGAGTAGGAAGTAAATCACTATCTCCATTACAGAGTACATAATCTGTATTCTGTTCTCATAATCAGATACATCAAATAACTTCTTCTTCCATTGGTTGATATTTAAGATATAAAAGTTCTAAAAAATCTGACCTACTTCGGTTGTATTGCCCCATCTTTTTCTAATTTACAAAGTACGTTAAATAAACATTCCCTGCAACTATCTAAATATAAATTGTAGGTACATTTATCTCATTCTTTACTGAATTCATATTTATCCATTTTGTCTATAATAGAAGTAAATTATTTAATACAATCATCTTTATACCATTCATAAGGGTCGTGAATATTTCTACTTGATAGAGTTTCTAATAACCACTCTCTAATATCCTCTCTAAGAGCCTTTTCACTTAATTCTACCGTAGTTATTAATTGTTCTGCTATCATCTGATTTTGGAATAATGTATGTAATGCTCTATGGGTAGTATTTTTAAGTATCTCCATATTAACAGGTTCAGAGCTTCAGAAACGGCTTTTAGGTAAAATATGGTGTTTAGAATATTGGTCTTCTATTTTCATTTAATTAACTACCATTGGATAAAATAACATTACTAACATTAAAATAATTATAATTCAGACCACGATATCTTTTCTCTGACTTCTTCAGATTTGGATTTTTTTGTGGAAGTTGTAGGTGTTTCTTTTTTTCATTTAATTCTTTCGCCAACTAAAGCACCAATAGCATCATCTAAATGATAAAATGTTCTGGCAAAATATCTATTAGAGGTGTAAGATTCTCTTTGTAATCGTTCTCTTATTTCTCAATCTTCTCTATATACTTGGTATCATAAATCTGATTTTGTTATTTTATATTCCCACATTGTTATAATTGGTTATTTACTAAATTCCCTCAATGCAGTTAAAAATTCAGTTTGTTGCTTATTTATAGTTTCGTTGTATTTCTCTATCAATCAATCTACACTTCTAATATATAGAATAACTGTAGCTACGATAGAAGCAAAAGCTATAAACATAATAAGTAGGAATGTTCATCTCTCACTAGAAGTTATTTTAGTAAGAGCATTACCTGTTTCTTCTACTACTTCTTTATCAATATTTACCATTTGAATTAACTCTCTAAAATAAAACTATTCAGCTTTTTCTATAGCTTTTACTGTTTCGTTTAATTTAACTCCCAATCATTTGATAATTTCCCATAAATCATAGAAGATATTACTTCAAGTACCTAGAGCTAATCAAAGTAAGAATAATATTCAGTTATTTACTTCCATTGATAGATATGGAGCTACAGAGAAAGAAGCTATTTCTCAAAGAATGAAAGATAGTAATACAGTAATACTAACTGCATACTTTCATGTGAACTTTTTATAAGCAGGTTTAGCTACATTAACGATAGATGTAATAACTGTAGCTGAAACGATGAGAACCATAATTGTTGAAGCCATTTTTAATTAATTAGAAGATAAAATTTATCTAATTAGATTATATCCTATTTTTTCAAATTACAATTTCAAATTTTATTGCATTTTGAAAATTCAGAATATAATACCAAAGATTTATATTATATCATCATTCATGGGTACTACTTGGACACCTAGAGCTAAAGTAAACACTACTTGGAAAGGTAGAAAAAAGCCTGAAATCTATATGGCTCCTTTACAAGATGCTTACAGGATAGTACATGACCAAAATGATAAAATTATCTATATCTTAGCAAGTAGTGGAAAGTTAATGCCTACTACATTTTGGAATGCAAGAAAACCTATTTAATTTTTAACTATAATTGGAATGGCAAATATATTCCCAATAGACTTTGAAGAAAAGCTAACTATGGCACAGGATGATTATATCCTTTTTTCTGATAGTGAAGATGGAAACAAGATTAAGAAAGCTCAATATAAAAATCTGAAAGGAGAAAAATGAGATACTTGAGCAACAGGAAACTGAATATCTACAATAACAGAAACTACTTCTTGAAAAGTACATACAATAACTATTACTGAAACAGATGGAGATACTACTGTATTTAGTGTATCAGATGGTGCTGATGGAGAATGAAGTGGAGATGTAGTTTGACCTAACTGAGCTGTAGATGGGAATGTAGCATTATTTGATGGTAATACTTGAAAGCTGATTAAAGACTGATG
>Ga0326511_10003817_pt1 | contig 12089 bp, 5 predicted proteins | sample 0_2496_0518_D_FD_203701 | JGI IMG/M metagenome (GOLD analysis project Ga0326511, IMG submission 203701) | Bovine rumen microbial communities from UC Davis, California, United States - 0_2496_0518 | ecosystem: Host-associated > Mammals > Digestive system > Stomach > Rumen | place: USA: California...
TCTGGAAGTTTTCGCCATCATAAGTCTGAAAAGCTCCAAACATTCCGATGTAGAACGTACCATGACGGTCTTGCATCATGCAATTCACATAATTGCTGGCCATACCGTTATTGCCAGGCTTCTCTTTTTTGATAATGCGAAACTGATAACCATCGTAGCGGTTCAGACCGTTACGGGTGGCTACCCATATAAAACCATCGTGGTCTTGATAGACTTGAGTAGTGAAACTGCTCGACATCTGTTTGTCGGCATCAAAGTGTCTGCCCGTCTGGGCGTTCACGTACAAGTTAGTCAGAAAGCATAGAAATGCCAATAGGAACCGTGCACGCACGCTATGACCTTTAGGTCTTAGAACTTTACGTCTTTTCATTTTGCTTCAGGTTTCGAAAACATTGCAAAGGTAACACTTTTTGCTTAAACAGCCAAATAAATGTTACGAAAAATAAAGTTTTCCGGTTTACAAGCGCTTTTTTCCTTATATATATAAATAAGGTATAAGGCGGTAATAATGCAGTAAATTCAACTTTCTACCTCGACTATTGTTAAAGTAACACAAAATAACGCACAGATAATAAATATTAAGGTCTGTTACAAATGATAAAGTCCGTGTTACAATATATTAAAGCAATATAAAATATATAATATACCTTTGCAGCCGTAAATATGAATCTACCTCGGTTAGAACTAACATTTTTAATTATTCAAATAACGTAAACTATGTATCAAAATCTGTCAAAATGAAGAATCTAAAACAATTGATCAGACAGACTGTTACTGTAATTCTTATGTTTATGGCATTCAGCACTACGCTGTGTGCCCAAAACAACATTACGGTTACGGGAACAGTTTCGGATGCTAGCGATGAACCATTAATTGGTGCTTCGGTAGTGGTGAAGGGACAAACTTCCCTGGGTACAGTTACTGACTTTGATGGTAATTTCACACTGAAAGTTCCATCGGAGTCTACCGTTCTGGTAGTTTCCTATGTGGGTATGACCACAAAGGAGATCAAAGTTGGCAAACAGCGTAGTTTTAAAATTACGTTGTCAGACGACACCCAGCTGGAAGAAGTTGTAGTAGTGGGTTATGGCCAGCAGAAGAAGGCCTCGGTTGTGGGTGCTATCACCCAAACTACAGGTGCTGTGCTGGAGCGTGCCGGTGGCGTTACCAGTATAGGTGCAGCTCTGACCGGTAATCTCCCTGGTGTTGTAACTATGTCAACAACAGGTATGCCTGGTGAGGAAGACCCGAGAATCGTGATTCGTGGTGTTTCTTCTTGGAACTCCAGTGATCCTCTTGTTCTGGTGGACGGTATTGAGCGTCCTCTTGGCTCTATTGACATCTCGTCAGTAGAAAGTATTTCTGTACTGAAAGATGCTTCTGCCACAGCTGTGTATGGTGTGAAGGGCGCTAACGGTGTTATTCTTGTTACCACCAAACGTGGTCAGGAAGGTAAGGCTAAGATTGAGATTGGTCTGCAGGCTACAGCTAAGGTTGTTTCTAAGTTGCCAAACAAACTCAATTCTGCCCGGGCCCTATATGTAAGGAATCAGGCCGTAGAGCATGAATTAGGACTCAGCCCCGACTCTTGGGGGTCAATCGTTCCTTTGTCTATGATTGACAAATATGCTCATCCTGCTAATTTGGAGGAAGCAGAGCGTTATCCAGACGTTGACTGGCAGAGTGAACTGTTTAAAGATTATGCCATGTCATATAATCCTCATGTGAATGTATCGGGTGGTACTAAGTACGTGAAGTATTTTGCTTCTGCAGACTTTGTTCATGAGGGCGACTTGTTCCGTGAGTTTGAGAATAATCGTGGTTATACGGCTGGTTATGGTTTCAATCGTATTAACGTTCGTTCTAATCTGGATTTCCAATTGACCAAGACTACCAAGTTGAAGGCAAATTTGTTCGGATCAAACGGACAGCGTAAGGGCCCTTATGGTATAGCTTTAAATTCTTGGTATGAGTCTCAGTTGTGGGCAAGTGTTTATGCTGCACCAACGGATGCTTTTATACCTCGTTATTCTGATGGAACATGGGGCTATTATCCAAAGGATGCTGATGGTCAGCTTGCGCATAACTCAGTACAGGATTTGGCTATTCATGGTGTTGCCAAGACAACGACAACTCGTATCAACACAGACTTCACCTTGGAACAGGATTTGAGTTTCATTACTAAAGGTCTAAGAGCTTCGTTCATGATTTCTTGGGACAACGTTTTTGTTGAGAATAACCGTGGTATCAATGATATGTATACCAGTGAATCCCCTCAGCGTAAGTGGATTGATCCTGAGACAGGTGAAGTTCGTTACGAACAAACTATCAATAGCAAGACTGGTTTTGACCCGAAGGAGACTATCGCATGGGATATTGATGGTGGTAGTGTAGATAACGGTGCCACTGTTCGTAACCTTTATTATCAGGCTCAATTGTTCTGGGGACGCCAGTTCGGTAAACACGATATTACTGCCATGGGCGTGTTCAACCGCACAGAGAATACTTATGGTAATAATTTCACCAATTATCGTGAGGACTGGGCTTTCCGTGCTACTTATAATTATGCAGGCCGTTACTTCTTAGAGTATAACGGTGCTTATAACGGTTCCGAGAAGTTCTCTAAAGATAATCGCTTTGCTTTCTTTAATTCCGGAGCTATTGGTTGGCTTGTAAGTGAAGAGAAATTCTGGGAGCCAATCAAACCTTATATCACTATGCTGAAGTTCCGCTACTCCATTGGTGAGGTCGGTGATGATAATGTTTCTTCACGTTGGCTGTATGCTACACAGTGGGCTTATGGTGGTAAGATTATTCAGGGCCTTATGACGGATGAGAGTCCTTATACTTGGTATAAGGAGTCTACTATTGGTAACCCCGATATACATTGGGAGAAGTCTTTGAAGCGTAACCTCGGTATCGACTATTCATTCTTTAATGGTTTGATTTCAGGTTCTCTTGAGTTCTTCAACGACCGTCGTAGTGATATCCTTGTGATGGGTGCTAACCGTTCAGTTCCTTCTTACTTTGGTGCTACACCAGCTGCAGGTAACATCGGACGTGTAAAGACCACAGGTTACGAGTTGGAACTTCGTGTTAATAAGGTGTTGAATAATGGTATGCGTTTCTGGGGTAACTTCAACATGACTCATGCTAAGAGTTTGATTCTTGAATACGATGATCCAGAGTTTTTACCTGCTTATCAGAAACAGACAGGTTTTGCCATCGGTCAGGATCATGCTAATTTGACTACAGGTTTTGCTAATACTTGGGATCAGGTTATTGGTATGACTCAGTTTGATACTAAGGATGACCAAAAACTGCCTGGCACTTATACGGTTCTTGACTATAACGCTGATGGCGTGATTGACTCTAATGACTCAGCACCTTATGGTTACACAGGTAACCCAGAGAATACCTATTCAGCCTCTATCGGATGGGAGTGGAAGAACTTCAGTATTTATTGCCAGTTCTATGGTGTAACAAATGTTGATCGCTATGTTGCTTTTACTAGTTTGAACAAACAGATGGATACAGTATATGATGAAGGTACCCTTTGGACTCGATTCTCTCAAGATGCTGATGCACCTATGCCTCGCTGGTACTCTACTCCCAGCTATTATGAGGGAACACGCTTCCACTACGATGGTAGCTATATTCGTCTGAAGAATGCTGAGATTGCCTACACCTTCACCCAGCCGTGGGTTAAGAAGATAGGTCTCAACTCTATCAAACTTTATCTCAATGGTAACAACCTCTGGGTATGGAGCCACATGCCTGACGATCGCGAAAACAACTTCGGTGGTACTGGTTTGGCTTCACAAGGTGCTTATCCTACTGTTAAGCGTTATAACCTTGGTATTAAGATTAATCTCTAAAAATGGAGAATATAACGATTTAAACGTATATAAGATATGAAACAATATATTAAATTATTCTTGATGTCGTTGTGCCTGACATTCTCCATGACAGCCTGCACCGACTATCTGGACAAGGCTCCTGAATCGGATATCTCTGATACCGATGCCTTTAAGGACTGGATGAACTTTCAGGGCTTCACAGAGGAACTATATTATTGTGTCCCCGATTTTACCAATGGATATTGGACCAACTCTTGGAACTGGGGTGATGATGAAATCATGAATGTGGGACCTAACTATCATATGTGTTACAAGGTTGATCTAGGTGATTTCTGGGGCTGGCAGAGTGAATTTGATGGCTGGCAGAGCGGTTGGATGGATCGTAACGGCTTTAATCCCGGAGGCGATCGCTTTGCACATTCACTTTGGCCAGGAGCATGGTATGGTATTCGTAAAGCTAATATGGGCCTTGCAAACTTGGATAAGTTTAGTGGTAGCAAGGAAGAAAAAGACATTATTGCTGGTCAACTCTATTTCTTCCGTGGTTGGTTCCACTTTGAGTTGATGCAGTTCTTTGGCGGACTTCCTTATATTGACACTGTTCTTCCAGCCGGTGAAAAGCTGACATTGCCACGTCTGTCTTATGCAGAGTGTGCTGAGAAAGCTGCTGCCGACTTCCGAAAAGCAGCTGATTTGCTACCTGTTGATTGGGATAAGACCTCAGTGGGGCGTAAGACTCCTAACAAGAATCAGTTGCGTGTTACCAAGATTGCCGCTTTAGGTTACTTAGGTAAGAATCTGCTTTTTGCTGGTTCACCTTTGATGAATCAGGTGTCTACTGGTTCTGCTACTTATAATAAGGAATTTTGTCAGCGTGCTGCTCAGGCATTTGGTGAATTGCTGAGCATAGTTGATGGTGGAGACACTCAGTATGGCTTGTTGCCATTTGAGGAGTATTCTTCTAACTTTATGACGATAGGTGCAAATGGTAGAACACCTGGTCAAACCGACGATTTGAGCATTACTGAAGCTATTTTCCGTGGTCCTACATTTGGTAGCGGTTGGGGATCTTCTGCTTGGGGACAGGTAAAGTGTTATGGAGGTGCTGATATCAGTGATGGTTCTGTATTCTTCTTCCCAACAGCTAACTATGTGAACTACTATGGTATGGCTAATGGCTTACCCTTGACAGATGCAGAATCTGGATTTGAAGCTTCTCATCCTTGGGAAGGTCGTGATCCTCGTTTCTATCATGATATTAAGTACGACGGTTGTCAATTGGTAAAGGGTACATTGGAGCCTGCTAATGAGAAATGGCGTTTTGCTGACCTTCAGACAGACGGTAATCTTCGTAATACGACTCGTGGTTCGCGCACGGGCTATTTGAACTATAAGTTCATAGATATTACTTGTAATCGCTTTGATGACGGTTATGGCTGGTCACCTCAGATTCACATGCATATTCCCTATATGCGCTTGGCAGATATTTACTTGATGTATGCTGAGGCAGCTGCTGAGGCTCAGGGAACTGCAAGTGCAAAGATTAATTGTGGTTTGACAGCAGTTGATGCAATAAATAAGGTTCGTGCGCGTGCAGGTGTAGAGCCTGTGGCTGCCAAGTATACTAATTCCTTGGAGGGCTTTATGAGTGAGGTTCGCCGTGAGCGAGCAGTGGAGTTGTCATTTGAAGGACATCGTTTCAACGACTTGCGCCGTTGGCTGCTGCTAGATAAGGCTCCATATAACACAAAGACATCACAGGAATTTAAACGTGTAGGTTCTATCAATGAGGAAGATGCTTCAAAAAATCAGGTTATCGATTTTAGGGAGGAAAATATCCTGACTCGTAACTTCACTTCCAAGCACTACTGGTTGCCACTGAAGAAGACTGATACTAGCATGTATCTTGAATTTACACAGAATCCTGGATGGTAATCTGAAAGAGTAACTTTAAAGATTAAAAACAAAATTATGAAAAAATCATTATATATGTCAGCTCTTCTGGCGCTTACAACAGCAATGCCTGTTGTTGCTCAGGACGACAATGACTATACTGACTCGATTGCCCGTCAAGTGAATGTGGCATTTGGTACCGCCGATGCGGACGACCTGCTTGGAGGTATTTCTTCAGTCAATATGGTTGAGCTTACGCATAAGAACTATTCTACTTATTCTCTTGATAACATGGAGGCTTATGTAGGTAGTCTTAACTGGAATCAGGGCGATTATCTTGTTTTAGTAGATGGTGTGCCCCGTAATGCGGATAATGTTTTGCCCACGGAGATAGAGCAGATTACTTTCATGCGTTCTGCACAGGCTGTGGTACTTTATGGTAGCCGTGCAGCCAAAGGTGCCGTTCTCATTACAACCAAGCGTGGACGTAATGATGGACTGAAAGCTAACGTTCGTGGTAATTTCACGGTGTTTGTTCCCAAGAGTTATCCTAAATACTTGGGTTCTGCCATGTATGCATCGCTTTATAATGAGGCGCTTGCTAACGATGGAAAACCTGCTGTTTTTAGTGAAGAGGACATCTACCATTATTCTATTGGTGACAATCCTTATCGTTATCCTGAGTTGAACTTCTTCTCTGACGATTATCTGGATAAGACCTATCAGCGTTACGATGGAACTGTTGAAATTAGTGGTGGTGGTGAGATGGCTCACTTCTATACCAACATTGGTCTGTCGAATGTCAACGATTTGATTGGTTTTGGTGAGGGTAAGGATAACCATAGAACTCGCTTGAATATCCGTGGTAACATTGATTTAAAACTGAGTGATTGGTTGACGGGTTGGGTGAATGGTAATGCGACCTTCTATGACCAGCGTAACGACAATGCCAACTATTGGGCACAGTCTGCTACTTTGCGTCCTACCAGCCAGTATCCTTTGACCCCATTTGTTCCCATTTCAATGATTGATGTTAATAATGCTACAGCACAGAGTTACATAAATAACTCTAACTATATCATTGACGGTCAGTATCTGCTCGGTGGTACACAGAATCTTCAGACCAACCCGTTTGCTGCGATGTATGCTGCAGGCCACAACACTTGGACTTCACGCCAATTGCAGTTTGATTTGGGTGCTCGTGCAGATTTAGGATCTATTTTGGAAGGTCTGTCGTTTACCGCCCGTTTTGCCGTTGACTACAACACCAGCTATACCACAGGTATTTATAATGACTATGCGACCTATGAGCCTGTTTGGACCAACTATAACGGTGCTGATATGATTGCCACTTTGAATAAGTACGGAACCGATAAGCGTACTGGTATACAGAATGTAAGTGGTAGTACCTATCATCAGACCATGTTGTTCAATGCGCAGTTCGACTATAAGCGTACATTCGCTGATGTACACAACGTGAGCGCTACGTTGTTGGCTAATGGTTGGCAACAGTCTACCTCAGGTGAGTATCATCGTACTAGCAACGCCAACCTTGGCTTGCAGTTGAACTATAACTACGACCGTCGTTACTATGCAGACTTCTCAGCTGCTGTTGTTCACTCTTCTAAGTTGGCAGAGGGACATCGAGAGGCTTTCTCGCCTGTGTTTACTTTGGGTTGGAGAATCAGCAAGGAGAATTTTATGAAGGATGTAAAATGGCTTAACAATTTGATGTTAACCGTTTCTTATGGTGTCATCAATCAGGATATTGATCTTGAGAAGTACTTTATGTATGAGGAGCAGTTCACTGCTGCGGGTGCATATTGGGGATGGAATGATTCTAATGGTTCTCTACGTGCTACAGGTTCTCTCCGTGGTGGTAATGAGGAACTTACTTTCATTAAGCGCAAAGAATTCCGTTTGGGTCTAAATGCTACTATGTTTGATGGATTGCTGAATGTTGAGGCAAATTACTTCAATATCAACAACAATGGTTTCGTAACTACACCGACTACTATTATGCCGTTGTATTTCAAAACATATTATCCTGATGCAACTTTCATGTCTTACATGAACTATAATGATCAGCGACAGTCTGGTATTACGATGGCTGTTAATGTTCACAAGAAGTTTGGTGAGGTTGATTTCCAAGCAGGGGTAAATGCCATGTACTATACATCGAAGAATACAAAGGTAAACGAGAGTGTTGAGTACGAATGGCAGAAAGCTGAAGGACAGAGTGTTGAGGCTATCCGTGGTTATGAGTGTCTTGGCTTCTTCCAGGATGCTGCAGATGTGGCCAATTCAGCGAAAGTCAATGCAAACACCAAGCCTGGTGATTTGAAGTACAAGGATCAGAATGATGATGGAATCATTGACGAGAAGGATAAGGTTGTTCTGGGTAAATGGCGTGCTCCTTGGACCATGGGTTTGAATCTGACCGCTAAGTACAAGAACTTTACGTTATTTGTAAATGCCACAGGAAACTTTGGTGGCAAGAACTTTAAAAATGACAAGGCTACTTGGGTCTATGGAGACGGCAAGTATTCAGAAATTGTGCTGGGTCGCTGGACTCCAGAAACGGCTAATACAGCTACATATCCTCGTCTGACCAGTGAGAATAGTGCTGCCCTTAACTTCGTCGAAAGTGACTTCTGGCTCTATTCTACTTCTGCATTCTATTTGAATAAGGTTCAGGTAACTTATGACTTCCCGAAGACTATTTTTAATGATGGCTTTGTAAAAGGTCTACAGGTTTATGTGAGCGGTGCAGATTTGCTGACTATTGCTGGTGAGCGTAAGTATTTGGAAACAAATGTTGGTTCTGCTCCGAAGACTCGTTCTTATAACCTCGGTGTTAAAGTAAACTTCTAAAAAGAAACGTATATGAAACGTAAAAAAATATTTAATATCATTTGTGTAGCCACAGTCGGATTGGGACTGGCTAGCTGCGATGACTTGTTTGAGCCGGCCATAGAAAACAACCTTGGTATTGACTACATGTATGAGAATACCGCCTATGCGGAAGGTATTTTAGCAAATGCCTATATTCTGATGCCAGAGTCTGGTAGTTATACCTTCTCTGAGGTAGGCGCTGACGATGCTGTCAGCAATAACGCAGACAACGACTATCGCAAGATGGCTGCTGGACAATGGACTTCTAGCTTTAATCCTACAGAGCGTTGGCGCAACTGCAATGCTGCTATCATGTATATCAACATTTTCCTCTCTCGTGCTGACGGTGTACACTGGGCTAATGATGAAATGGTTGCTCGTATGTTTAAGGATCGCGAGAAAGGTGAAGCATATGGTCTGCGTGCTATGTATTTGTATTATCTGCTGCAGGTTCATGGTGGTGTGGCAACTGATGGACAACTGTTAGGTGTGCCCATTATTAGGGAACCTGAGGATGCAAACACTGATCACAACCTCCCCCGCAACACATTTGCAGAATGCATCAATGCTATCTATGAGGATTGTACAGCTGCTTTGGAATTGCTTCCTACCAATTATGAGGACATTACTTCTCCAGCCCAGATTCCTTCAAAGTATTCTGGCGCTGATGTAAATCAGTACAATCGTGTGTTTGGTAAGAATTTTACTGGTCGTATGAGTGGTGCTATCGTGGAGGCTTTCCGTGCAAGAGCTGCTCTGCTTGCTGCTAGTCCGGCATTCTCTGCATCTGGTGCAAAATGGGATACTGCAGCTGATTATGCTGCTACTGTACTTGATCGCATTGGTGGTGTTGCAGGAATGGATCCCAACGGTTGGAGTTGGTTTGCTAATACGGCTGAAATAGACGCACTAAAGGGTACTGATGTTCCCAAGGAAGTGATATGGAGAAGTGAGTATACCGAGAGTAATGACTTGGAAAGTGATAACTATCCTCCCTCAATTTATGGTAAGGGTCGTATCAACCCGACACAGAATTTTGTAGATGCATTCCCCATGGCTAATGGCTATCCAATTAGCAATGCTGTCGGTGGATATGATGCAGCGAATCCTTATGCAAATCGTGATCCGCGTTTGGATGCTTATGTTGTTCTTAATGGCTCTAAGGTTGGTTCAGATGGAACGGTAATCACAACAGCTGCTGATGGTACCACTAAGGATGCCTTGAACAGAGAGGAAGGCTCTTCTACTCGTACAGGTTATTACCTCCGTAAGTTGCTTCGTCAGGATATAACCCTCAATCCAACAGGTCCAACAATGGCTAGACATTACAAGCCCCGTCTGCGCTATACAGAGTTTTTCTTGAACTATGCAGAAGCAGCCAATGAGGTATATGGTCCTACAGGAAAAGGAACACACGCTTATAGCGCATATGATGTTATTAAGGCTATCCGTCTCCGTGTACACAACGGTGAAAACTGGACCGATCCCTATTTGGAGAGCATCAAGGATGATAAAGACAAGATGCGCGAACTTATCCGTAATGAGCGCCGTATTGAGTTATCGTTCGAGGGATTCCGTTTCTGGGATATCCGTCGTTGGGGTCTGTCTCTTACCGAAACAGCAAATGGTATGAGTATTAATAACGCAGCAGCTACTTATAGTGTTATTAACGTAGATACTCGTAATTACAAGGACTATCAGCTGTATGGTCCAATCCCCTATAGTGAAGTTCTAAAATATAGCAATCTCTTGCAAAATAAGGGATGGTAAGCAAATTAATACATGTAAATAAAAATAGATTAGACATTATGATTACAAATATTAAAAGAATGAGTCACTGGTTCCTTTGCGCAGCATTGGTTACTTTTAATTACTCGCTGCTCACTTCTTGTGAGAACGGGGACCAGGAGTTCGACGACTTCGACTATCAGACAGTCTACTTTGCACAGCAGACTCCCATTCGTACGATAGTACTGGGTAACGATGCTGTGTATGATAACACATTGGATAATAACCATCATTTCCAAATATATGCTACAGTTGGAGGTGTTTGGAAGAATCGTTACGATCGTACTATCAAGGTGGTTGTTGATGAGAGCCTTTGTGTTGGCAAACAGTTTGCAGATGGAAGAGATGTTATTCCTTTGCCAACTACTCATTATAATCTGTTAGGCAACAACACCATTACTATCCCCGAAGGGGAGATTATGGGTTGTATAGAGGTGGAACTCACAGATGCATTTTTCAATGATGAAAAGTCTTTGGACTTGAATTATGTGTTGCCCTTGCGAATTCTGGATGCAGCTGATTCTATCTTGGATAAAAAGGACTATACTCTCTATGCAGTGAAATATATTAATAAGTATGATGGTGCATGGATAAGTTATGGTACTGATGAAATTGATCTGAATGGTGTTAAGACTACCGTAAAACGTGAGGCAACCTATTTGGAGAGAAACGAGATCCGTTATATCACTTCATTAGGTCTTAATGTATGTAGCTATCCTCATGAAACGACAGTTAATACTCACGAATTGAAGGTTGAAAATGATAATGGTGTAGAGAAGACTGTGATAAAAGAGGTCTCGAAAACACTCTATTGTGACCTCAAACTATCTTTTGATGGCTCAGACAATTGTGTTGCTTCTACTACTTCTGCTAATTGCGTGGCTTCAGGAACAGGTTCATGGACCAGTCTGGGTGCTATCAAGGCATGGGGTGACAAGGATCGTGATGCAATGGCACTTAACTATACTATCGATTATGCATATACGGATTATGTAGACCAAGCAGGTACTCCTGTTGCTGTAACTCGTCACAAGATTATCAAGAGTGAAGACAATTTGGTTATGCGTGATCGTCAAGAAAAGTTTGAAACCTTCTCAACTAAATAATGAAGCATCATGAACAAGAAAATATTTAGTGCAATTTGTTTTGCAGCTCTGGTTGCCAGTTGCGCAGACAATGATATGATTGGTGGTTTGACTGTTGAGAAACCGGCCGAGCTTGCTGGGTATGAGTATCTGAACAATTATGAACCGCTGAAGAATAATGTCGTTCGTAAAAGTGGTTCCCAATTCAAATTGGGCGTTGGTACTGACGCTACTCAGTATGTGAATCAAGGTTTTGAGTATAGTATAGTTAACTCAAACTTTGAGGAAACAGAACCAGGAAATGAGATGAAAATGGGCTCTTGCGTAAATGAAAAGGGCGATATGGATTTTGGCACTGTTAGCAGCTATGTAAATGCTGCTACAGATGCCGGACTAAGTGTCTATGGACATACGCTGGCTTGGCATTCTCAGCAACCTGTGAAATGGCTGAATAGTTTGCTTAAAGACAAACCCATTCCTATCCCTGAGGGTGGAGATAATCCCTGCATCGTTTATGACAATGGAGAGGCTGGCGCCAATTCTTGGGACAAACAGGCTATTGTTACGT
>Ga0326511_10003818_pt1 | contig 12088 bp, 9 predicted proteins | sample 0_2496_0518_D_FD_203701 | JGI IMG/M metagenome (GOLD analysis project Ga0326511, IMG submission 203701) | Bovine rumen microbial communities from UC Davis, California, United States - 0_2496_0518 | ecosystem: Host-associated > Mammals > Digestive system > Stomach > Rumen | place: USA: California...
TCATCCAGTGCCCGCTGACTACGATGGTCAAGGACTGTCTGGCCGACACCGGCATGGACATGAAGGCGATGATGAAATGTAGAAACATGTTCGCCCTCGGACTGGTCTGCTGGCTCTTCGACCGCGACCTGAACCTCGTGGCCAACTTCCTGAAGGAGAAGTTCGCCAAGAAGCCCGCCATCGCCGAGGCCAACATCAAGGTCATCCAGGCCGGCTGGGACTACGGTCACAACACCCACTCGTCGACGACCAGCGTCTACCGCGTAGAGTCGAAGGCGAAAGAGCCCGGCCGCTACATGGACATCACCGGTAACAAGGCTACCGCCTACGGTTTCATCGCCGCTGCCGAGAAGGCCGGCCTGAAGCTGTACCTCGGCTCCTACCCCATCACCCCTGCCACCGACGTGCTCCACGAGCTGTCGAAGCACAAGTCGTGCGGCGTCATCACTGTCCAGTGCGAGGATGAGATCGCCGGCTGCTCGTCGGCCCTCGGCGCCTCGTTCGCCGGTGCCCTCGGCGTCACGTCGACCTCTGGCCCTGGCATCTGCCTGAAGTCCGAGGCTATGAACCTCGCCGTCATCATGGAGCTGCCGCTCGTCGTCCTCGACGTGCAGCGCGGCGGTCCCGCCACCGGTCTGCCCACGAAGTCCGAGCAGACAGACCTGCTGCAGGCCCTCTTCGGCCGTAACGGTGAGAGCCCCATGCCCGTGCTCGCCGCCACCAGTCCCACCGACTGCTTCGACGCCGCCTACCAGGCTTGTAAGATCGCCCTGGAGCACATGACGCCCGTCGTGCTGCTCACCGATGCCTTCGTGGCCAACGGCTCCGGCGCCTTCAAGCTGCCCGACATCACGAAGCTCGACGCCATCAATCCCCCGTATGTTCCCGAGGAACTGAAGGGTAAGTGGACACCGTATATGCGTGCTGAGAACGGCACCCGCTACTGGGCTGTCCCCGGTCGTGAGGGCTTCGCACACATCCTCGGCGGACTGGAGAAGGACAACCAGACCGGTGCCATCTCTACCAACCCCGAGAACCACGACCTGATGACGCGTCTGCGCCAGCAGAAGATTGCGAACATCCAGGTGCCCGACCTCGAGGTCAGTGGCGACGTCGACGATGCCGACCTGCTCATCGTGGGCTTCGGCTCTACCTACGGTCATCTCCACTCGGCTATGGACGAGCTCCGCGCAGCAGGCAAGAAAGTGGCACAGGCCCACTTCAAGTTCCTCAACCCGCTGCCCGCGAACACCGCCGAGGTCCTCTCTAAGTACAAGAAGGTCGTCGTGGCCGAACAGAACATGGGTCAGCTGGCTGCCTACCTGCGCATGAAGGTCGACGGCTTCGTCCCCTACCAGTTCAACCAGGTCAAGGGCCAGCCCTTCGTTGTCGAAGAACTCGTCAACGCCTTCACCGAGATCATCAACAAATAAGTATTAACAACCACGAAATATTTTATAACGACCACGAATTTAACGAATAAAACGAATTAATTTATATCGAATGACACGAATATGAAGTACGGCAACAATGTGATATTCCCTCAAGAATCCTATGACATTATAGGTGCCGCTATGAAAGTCCATAGCGCACTTGGATGTGGATTTACCGAGAAAGTATATCAAGACGCATTAGCCGTAGAATTCACTGGAAGCGGGATCCCCTTTCAGAGAGAAGTCGAGCTTCACGTCATTTATAATGAAGTAGAGCTGCCATCAACATATATTCCCGACTTCATTTGCTATGACAAAATTATTGTTGAGCTAAAAGCTGTCAGGGAATTGGATGATATGCATCGCTCCCAAGCTTATAATTATGCTAAAGTGTCGGGCTATCAATTGGCATTACTCATTAATTTCGGAGAACCGTCACTCACTTACGAAAGACTAGTGGTGTAGCATTCGAGAAATTCGTTAATAATAAAATTCGCATAATTCGTGAAATTCGTGGTCGTAGAAAAATGATATAAGCGGTAAAAAAATAAAAGTAGTATGAGTTATACAGCACAAGATTTCAAGAAAGGTCAGCCGCGTTGGTGCCCGGGTTGTGGCGACCACTTCTTCCTGGCCTCACTTCATAAGGCTATGGCCGAGATTGGCGTAGCCCCTGAGAACGTGGCAGTCATCAGCGGTATCGGCTGTTCCAGCCGTCTGCCCCACTACATGGCCACCTATGGCATGAACACCATCCACGGCCGTGCCGCTGCCATCGCTACCGGCGCAAAGGTCGCCAACCCCGACCTCACCGTGTGGCAGATCTCCGGCGACGGCGACGGACTGGCTATCGGTGGTAACCACTTCATCCACGCCAACCGTCGTAACATCGACCTGAACATGATCCTCCTGAACAACCGTATCTACGGTCTGACGAAGGGTCAGTACTCCCCCACCTCACCCCGTGGCTTCGTCTCCAAGTCGAGCCCCTACGGCACCGTCGAGGACCCGTTCCGTCCCGCCGAGCTCTGCTTCGGCGCCCGCGGACACTTCTTCGCCCGCTGTGTGGCCACCGATGCCAAGGGTACCGTTGAGGTGCTTCAGGCTGCCTATAAGCACAAGGGTGCCTCGGTCACCGAGGTTCTGCAGAACTGCGTCATCTTCAACGACCACTGCCACGACATCGTCTACAACAACGAAGGCCGTAAGAAGAACGCCATCTACGTACGCCACGGCGAGAAGCTCGTCTTCGGCGAGAACAACGAGTACGGTCTCGTCCAGCAGGGCTTCGGCCTGAAGGTCGTCGAGATCGGCAAGGACGGCTACACCATCGACGACGTCCTCGTCCACGATGCCCACTGCCAGGACAACACCCTGCAGCTGAAGCTCGCCCTGATGACCCCCGAGGATGGCTTCCCCATCGCCCTCGGCGTCATCCGCGACGTCGACGCGCCGACCTACAACGACGCCGTCTACGCCCAGCTCGAGGAGGTCTCTGCCCAGAAGAAGTATCACAACTTCACCGAGCTGCTGGAGACCAACGACATCTGGACCGTCCAGTAGAATTGCAAACTCCACTTGACAATCGCCCCCGTCGTGAGCAACGACGGGGGTTGTTTTTGCGTTTTTTATACATCCGTTATTCAAAAAACTATCAACTGTCAACTATCAACTGTCAACTATTTCGTACCTTTGCACCCGAATTTTGAAACCCGACCGCAATATTAAAAACCTCAATAACAAGCAATGTTAAGTAATTACAGAAACCTGCATCTCGTTGATGCAGCCCGACAGTTCCGCCACGAGCATAAGTACCATCCGTCGAACACGATGAAGCGGTTCGTCAAGATTGCCATCGTGGCCATCGTCACCCTGCTGTTGTGGAATATGCCGAGCGAGTGGTTCGGCATCCAGAACCTGACCGTCATCCAGCAGCGCATCATCGCCATCTTCGCCTTTGCCACGCTGATGTGGATCCTGGAGATCGTCTCGTCATGGGCCACGTCGGTGGCCATCATCGTGCTGATGCTCCTGTTCACGACGGACAGTGGCATCCTGCCGATGGTCAACGAGGAGGAGGTAGGCAAGCTGCTCTCCTACAAGGGGGTCATGGCAACGTTCGCCGACCCGGTCATCATGCTGTTCATCGGCGGTTTCGTGCTGGCCATAGCCGCCACGAAGACGGGTCTCGACGCCCAGCTGGCTAAGGTGCTACTGAAACCGTTCGGCACGAAGAGCGAGATGGTCCTGCTGGGCTTCCTGCTCATCACAGGCCTCTTCTCGATGTTCGTCTCTAACACCGCCACGGCAGCCATGATGCTGACGTTCCTCACACCGGTGTTCCGCCAGCTGCCCCCCGAGGGCAAGGGCCGCATCGCCCTGGCTATGTCCATCCCCGTTGCAGCAAACCTCGGCGGTATGGGTACCCCCATCGGCACGCCGCCGAACACCATCGCCCTGAAGTACCTCAACGACCCCGAGGGCCTGAACCTCGGCTTGGGCTTCGGCCAGTGGATGATGTTCATGTTCCCGCTGGTCATCCTGCTGCTGTTCATCAGCTGGCGCATCCTGATCAGCACGTTCCCCTTCACACAGAAGCGCATCGAGCTGAACATCGAGGGTGGTATGCAGAAGGGCTTCCACGCAAACGTCGTCATCGTCACCTTCTTCGTCACCGTAGCGCTTTGGCTGCTCGACAGCGTGACGGGCATCAACTCCTACACCGTGGCCATGATACCGTTCGCCGTGTTCGCCCTGACGGGTGTCATCAACAAGCGCGACCTTGAGCAGATCAACTGGTCGGTCATCTGGATGGTCGCCGGCGGCTTCGCCCTCGGCTACGGCCTGAACGCCTCCGGCTTGGCTGCCAACGCCGTGGAGAGCATCCCCTTCGGCGAGTTCTCGCCGCTGCTCATCCTGCTCCTCGGCGGTGCCATCTGCTACGCCCTGTCTAACTTCATCTCCAACTCGGCCACGGCAGCCCTGCTGATGCCTATCCTGGCTATCGTCTGCGGTGCCATGGGCGACAAGCTCGACCCCATCGGCGGCACGCCCACCGTGCTCATCGGCGTCGCCATCGCCGCCTCCAGCGCTATGATCCTGCCTATCTCCACGCCGCCGAACGCCCTGGCCTTCGCCACAGGCTTCGTCCAGCAGAAGGACATGGCGAAGATGGGTATCGTCATGGGTGTCATCTCGATGGTGCTCGGCTTCGGCCTGGTCTACCTCATGGGTACGTTGCATCTGATTTAGAGTCCGTCGACGGGCGTTGCGCCTTTCGCAATCACAAAATGTCATGTCAGTCTTGCAAAAGTGTAAGACTGACATTTATTTTTCTTGATATGTATTAAAAAAAACTTAAACTTCGGCACTTTTCTCATTTCCCGTTTCTCATTTCTCACTTAAAATCAGTACCTTTGCAGCCAAAATAGTAAAGTACATATAGCTAAATCGTAAATTAATTATGGCAAAGTTAGATTTGACACAGTACGGTATCACCGGTTCGAAGGTGATTGCCCACAATCCGTCGTATGAGTTCCTCTTCGAGGAAGAGACAAAAGCTGGTCTGACCGGTTTCGACAAGGGTCAGAACACTGAGCTGAACGCTGTTAACGTGATGACCGGTATCTACACCGGCCGCTCGCCTAAGGACAAGTACATCGTGAAGGATGCACAGAGCGAGGACAAGGTATGGTGGACGTCTGAGGAGTACAAGAACGACAACCACCCCATGACCGAGGAGGTCTGGAAGACCGTTAAGGAGATTGCCATCAAGGAGCTCTGCAACAAGGATCTGTATGTCGTCGACGCTTTCTGCGGTGCCAACGAGGCTACCCGTCTGCGTGTTCGTTTCATCGTCGAGGTGGCCTGGCAGGCTCACTTCGTGAAGAATATGTTCATCCAGCCCACCGCTGAGGAGCTGGAGTCGTTCGAGCCTAACTTCGTCATCTACAATGCTTCGAAGGCTAAGGTTGAGAACTACAAGGAGCTGGGTCTGAACTCTGAGACCTGCGTTGCCTTCAACACCACGAGCCGCGAGCAGGTGATCATCAACACCTGGTACGGTGGTGAGATGAAGAAGGGTATGTTCTCTATGATGAACTACTACCTGCCCCTGCAGGGTATCGCTTCCATGCACTGCTCTGCCAACACCGACATGGAGGGTAAGAACACCGCTATCTTCTTCGGTCTGTCTGGTACGGGTAAGACCACGCTGTCTACCGACCCAAAGCGTCTGCTCATCGGCGACGACGAGCACGGCTGGGACGACGAGGGCGTGTTCAACTTCGAGGGTGGCTGCTATGCAAAGGTCATCAACCTCGACAAGGAGTCTGAGCCCGACATCTACAACGCTATCCGCCGCGACGCCCTGCTCGAGAACGTCACCGTTGACGAGGCTGGCAAGATCGACTTCGCCGACAAGAGCGTGACCGAGAACACCCGCGTCAGCTACCCCATCAACCACATCGAGAAGATTGCCCAGAAGGTGAACGGCAAGAGCGCTGGTCCAGAGGCCAAGAACGTCATCTTCCTCAGCGCCGACGCATTCGGCGTGCTGCCTCCCGTGAGCATCCTGACTCCGGAGCAGACGAAGTACTACTTCCTCTCTGGCTTCACCGCTAAGCTGGCTGGTACAGAGCGCGGCATTACCGAGCCCACGCCGACCTTCAGCGCTTGCTTCGGCCAGGCCTTCCTCGAGCTGCACCCCACGAAGTACGCTGAGGAGCTGGTGAAGAAGATGGAGAAGAGCGGTGCCAAGGCATACCTCGTGAACACTGGTTGGAACGGTACCGGCAAGCGTATCTCCATCAAGGATACCCGTGGCATCATCGACGCCATCCTCGGTGGCGACATCCTGAACGCTCCCACGAAGAAGATTCCTTACTTCGACTTCGAGGTTCCCACACAGCTCAACGGCGTGGCATGGGGCATCCTCGATCCTCGCGACACCTACCAGAACCGCGACGAGTGGGAGGAGAAGGCCAAGGATCTCGCTGCTCGCTTCATCAAGAACTTCAAGAAGTACGAGGGTAACGAGGCCGGTAAGGCTCTCGTGGCTGCAGGTCCGAAGCTGTAATAATAATAATTATTATATGAAAAAGCTGGAAGTCATGCGCTTCCGGCTTTTTCTTTTTTGAGACTCACGCAGAGGCGCAGAGGACACAGAGTGATGCGCAGAGTGATCTGTTTTTTGCGGCAGCATGGAGTCTGGGGAGTTAATCAGGAAATGGCTCTGCGGAGTGGGTATTGTCTGAGGAGAGAAGGAGAGACTATAGGGAAGCTATTTCCTCTGCAGTGAGGCCGGTGACTTGCGAAATGACATCCGTAGCCATGCCCAGTTCCTCCATCTTGAATAATTGGCTTGCGCGAGAGGTGCCGTAGGCATAATTATTCTCATTATTCGAATTTCTTTTAACAAACAAAGCCATTTCGTTCAATTTATTTCTTTCAACCGTACATGAGGGGAAAAACGTGTAAAGAATAATCATTAGAAAAAATAGGATCAATTAGGATAATTCGTTTCAAAGAAAAAACTTCCCATTCGTTTCAAAGAAAAAACAACCCATTTGTTTCAAAGAAAAAACAACCCATTCGTTTCTCAGCGGCTCGGCGCGAGGGCATCGACGAGGCGGCAGAGGCCCTTCATGCCGATGATGTTCAAGCAGGCGGCCTTCGCGCACATCACCGGCGTCTCCATGCGCCACCAGCGGCTGACGCGCCGTTTTCCCAGACGCGGCGGACGGTGCGTCAGCTTATACGTCTGCAACTGGATGTTCACGACGTTCATGTAGTACACCTGCTCCGCGACGGTCCCCATGCCCATGCGGCCGACGACCTGCAGGTGGGCGTCGAGCAGCTGTTCCCACTCCCTGCCGCCGGCGGTCATCGTGATGCCGTCGGGGTTCAGACAGTAGTGATACATACCGATGTCCGTCACCGCCACCTTCCGCGCCCGCTCCAGCAGCGCCGGCAGCGTGGCGATGTCCTCGAAGGCCCTGCCCACGGGGAAGCGCACGTCGTCGAACAGCGACCTGCGGTACACCTTGTTACACGCGTAGGTGTGCTTATACGCCTGCTCCTGCAGCCAGTAGCGCCTCATGTCGGCATACACCTGCGGCCGAAACGTCGTCACCGTCTGGTTGTCACCGCCACGGTCGAAGCATATCGGGTACTCCACGATGTCGTAGTCCGCGTGCTCCGCCAGCAGCGCCATCAGCGATGCCAGCGTGCCGGGCGCCAGGAAGTCGTCGGAGTCGACGAACGTCACGTAGTCCTTCGTGGCCAAGGCGATGCCGGCATTACGGGCGTCGCTCAGTCCGCCGTTCTCCTTGTGTATCACGGTGATACAGTCGTAGCGGCGGGCCCAGTCGTCGCACATCGCCGGACAGCCGTCGGGCGAGCCGTCGTCGACGAGCACTACCTCGCAGTCGGCCACCCCCTGGTCCACGATGCTCTGTACACAGCGCGCCAGCGTACTCTCTACCCGGTATACGGGGACTACTATACTCAGACCTGTCATTACCTAATTAACGCGACACCGCCACGGATATTGCTTTCACGACCACAGATTACCCAGATTATTTATTCAACAACGGATTACACGGATTTTTTTCTAAACAACGAATTAATTCGAAAAATTTGTTCAATTCGTGGTCGTGGTCGCAAAAAACCTCACGGCAGGAATCGCTCCTGTCGTGAGGTAATTCTTAATCGCCAAAGGCGACAATTTTCAATTTTCAATTATCAATTACCGAAGGCATTAGGGCTCCGGCTGCTTCGCGTCGTCGATCATCTTCTGCGCCAGGTCGGTCCAGCCGAGGACGGCGTCCTTGTTCAGTTCGGCGCGCGTGTACTCGCCGGTGGCCTGCGCCAGGAGCTTGATGTTCTTCACGGCGTTGCCGGTGGGCTTCATCTGGCCAGTCTTCGGGTCGCGGGCGGTCTTGGGGCCGATGGCGGCCTTGATGACGATGTCGTTCGTCGCGTCGTAGAGCAGGTTCACGGGCTGGCTCTCGACGGAGCACTTGAAGATGGCGAGGTCGTCGACCTTCACGCAGTTGCCCATGAGCGTCTGCTCGCGCACCTCCTTGACCATGTCCTTCAGCAGTCCGACGATAGCGCCCTCACTCCAGTTGGTGTTGTGTACCTTCAGGAGCTTTGCCAGGTCGTTGAGGTCGAGTGTCTGCTTGTACGACGCACGTGCATACCACTTCTTGTAGAATTCAGAAGTCTGGCGGTTGTCTTGATAAACATTCAGTTCTACCATAATTGTTTTTCCTTTCGTTTTTTAGTTAATACTGTTGTTTGTTTTTTCATTCCGACGTTCAGCGCTGTTGTCTCGATGGCATTGGAGTTTTTTATCTCCGTTTGCGTTGGCAAAGGTACTGCGTTTTTTCGGACGTCACAAGGATTTGGCCTTGGTCGCTCAAATCCTAATATCACAAACAAAAGGAAATCAGGTAGTTACAGCGTCATTTCTCGATGATGCCTGCTTTGATGAACATAAACTCCACCTCCAGACAGAGGTTCTTGTCGGTATTTTTCTCGGGCCACGTGTGGAAATTGTCGCCACTGAGTTCGTCACCGCTGGACGCCTTGCGCAGGTTCTCAGCATCAAAACCCTTGCCCAGGATGTCCTTGAGGAAACGGCCAAAGGCTGTCTTGTTCGCTTTTTCTATAAGAAGCTGGTCGTCGTACAGCACCTTCCAGACATGACACCAGCGGATGGTGTTGCGCTCAAGGCTCTGCGCGACTGGCAGCAGCTGCTCGCGCAACATACGCACCAGCAGGTTTGAACGACGGACATCATTGCGCAGGGAGAACACGAAGAGCTTGGAGTAGGCCATCAGCGGCGACTCCTCGGCGACGGGCTCATCGGCAGCCACGGCGGGCGCCTGGTGGAGCACGGTCATGGGCGCCGAGACGTAGAGCCCTAATGCTTTCCTCAGCAGCATCCTGTCGTCCTCCGACTTCATCTGCTGCTGCTCCATCTCGTCCATCTGCTGCCCCATCTCGTCCATCTGCTGCCCCATCTCGTCCATCTGCTGCCCCATCTCGCCCATCTGCTGCCCCATCTCGCCCATCTGTCGCTGCAGCTCGTCGATGATGTCCTGCTGCTGGTCTATCGTCTGTTGCTGGCGGTCTATCGTCCGCAGCTGTTGCTCATTCGTCTGCACCAGATCGTCTACGCGCTGATGCAGCCGGGCCATTTCCTGCATCAGTTGAGCAACCTGTTCCTCCATCGAACGGACCACAGCCACCTTTGGCATAGGGGAGTTGTCCCCAATGCCCGGCACTTCGCAACCGGTGTCCGTTCTTCTTTCCATAGCCTATGGAATTTAGAGGGTTTATACATATATGGTTTCCTTCTTTCATTATGAATGTCGGGCATGGGGGGGTGGCACGTAGCCGCCAATCATAATTACCCTGCAAATATACAGTATTTTCCCGATACAGTCCCATTCCTTTTTCCACATTATTGAGACGAGCCCCAAATTCTTGATTTATGTCAAGAAAACGAATGTCGTGAAGAAACCGAAAGGCACCTCCGCAAAATATGGTCGCTTCGCTCAAAATTATAAGAAAATTTATTTCAAAATTATAAGAAAATTTATTTCAAAATTATAAGAAAATTTATTTCAAAATTATAAGAATGTTACTCACGCAGAGTATAGATTTAAGGCACCTTAAATCTATACTCTGCGTGAGAACTGGAAACCGACTCTGCGCGAAAACAAAAACACTACCACGACCGCGACTACGAATTAAACGAATGCAGCTTTCATTGTCTGTTACTAATTTGCCTCTTCAGTCGCAGGATGCGGCGCACGCTCTGGTCGATGCGCTGTTCGGTGAGCACGCCGTCCTCCACGGCCTTGACCACGGCATCGAAGGCTCCGACGAAGTTCTGCGGGCCAAGCACGATGTCGGCACCAGCCTGAAGGGTGCCCACAGCGGCCTCGGCGTTGCTGTATTGCTGGGTGATGGCGCCCATCTCCATCGCGTCGGTGACGATGATGTTCTGGTAGCCCAGTTCGCGGCGCAGCTTGTCCTGCAGGATGACGGGCGACATGGTGGCGGGCACATCCGAGCCTGTGACGTTAGGTGTGCCGATATGGGCCGTCATGATGAGTTGCGCCCCCCACTGGATGCCCGCCTTGAAGGTAATCATTTCGCAATCCAGCATCTCGTCCCACGTCTTCAGGGTCTGTGCATAGCCGTAATGTGTATCGGCCTTGGTGTCGCCGTGACCTGGGAAGTGCTTGATGCAGCCCGTCACGCCGGCATCCTTCAGTCCCTGCAGGTAGTTGGTCACCATGGGCGCAGCCACCGCTGGGTCGCTGCTGAAGGCACGGGCACCGATCACGATGTTCTCGGGATTGGTGTTCACGTCGGCCACGGGTGCAAAGTCGATATCGAAGCCGTAGCGATTGAGATAGGTGCCGATGGCATTGCCGCAGTGGTAGGCATTCTGCGGGTCGCCCGTGTTGCCGATGGCCTCCATTGACTTAAATGTCTCTACACCGAAATTCGCATTGTTGCCGATGCGGGCCACTCGGCCTCCCTCCTCGTCGATGCAGAGCAGCGGCGAGCCTTTCAGGGCACGTATCTGGGAGATGAAGGCCGTGAGTTGTGCCTCGTCCTCGATGTTGTGGGCATAGAGGATGATGCCGCCCACAGGGTACTTCTCGTTCACTCCCTTCATCGTGGCGTTCACGGCCTGCAGTTTGATGGCCTTGATGTCATCCGAACTGGCGTCAATGCCGCTGGGCAGGTTGAAGTGAATGGTGGTGTCGAGACACTCGGGGCGCACGTAGAACAGCTGTCCCACCTTCTCGCGCAGCGTCATCTTTTGCAGTTGCGCCTCCACCTCATCAGTCGGCACTAAAGGGTTGTCGTCGTTGTCCGACGTACACGAGGCCAAAGCCAGCAGCATCGGAAGGGCCGCCAGCATCCATAGTTTCTTTGTCTTTTTCACAATCTTTTCTCCTTATTATATTTTAATGTAGCGATTACTCAAAGGCTTATCCCGCGACCTTTCTGTATGCAAAGGTACGAAAAAATTGCGAACTGCCAAATATTTGTAGCCCTTTTTTCTTTCGTTTTCCTTCCAAATAGTTTCCAATGATTCCTTTTCCCTTCCATCTGTTCATTTTAGTTGGAGGGTATGGCTGTATGTGGTAACTTTGCACCAGCGATACCGGTATTCGCTTCTGAGAGTATTAACAGAAACGTTGAACTTAAACAAGCGAAAAAAGATGAAAAGAATGAATTTCCAAATGACTGAGCACATCAGTTACTACGACGTGACACGCTCGGCGTGGGCCGAGCGCTACCACCGCGACAACACCCCCGACAGTCTGCAGACGGCGGCACTGGAGAACCTCTGCCGCGTGCTGCTGGAACCGCTATGGTGCGCCTGCGGCCCGCTGACCATCCGCGGCGCGTTCCACTCACAGGTGGTCAACGAGGGCCTCGGCGAGGTGGGCGGCTCGCTCCACCTGACGGGCGAGGCCGTGGACCTGGCTGGCGACGTGGAGACGCTGCGCCGCTACTACCGCTTCATCGTCAGTCACGTGAACTACGATCAGGTGTTCTTCGAGTACCGTCGCGACGGTGAGGTGTGGCTCCACTGCTCGGTACGCCTGGACGACCGC
>Ga0326511_10003819_pt1 | contig 12088 bp, 10 predicted proteins | sample 0_2496_0518_D_FD_203701 | JGI IMG/M metagenome (GOLD analysis project Ga0326511, IMG submission 203701) | Bovine rumen microbial communities from UC Davis, California, United States - 0_2496_0518 | ecosystem: Host-associated > Mammals > Digestive system > Stomach > Rumen | place: USA...
TTTCCCGCGTCGCGCTAAAGCGCGGTCTGGTTCAGGATGTGCTGCTCGAGATCAATGTCGCCGGCGAGGCGTCCAAGACCGGCTTCCGGCCGGAGGAACTGGAATCCGTGCTGCAGGAGGCTGCCCGGCTTCCGGCCCTCTCCGTGCGCGGACTGATGGCAATTCCGCCGATTTGCGCCAAACCGGAGGACAACAGGCCTTTTTTTCTGCAAATGCAAAAGCTTTTTGTTGACAAAACAGAAATAAAATACGATAATGTACGCATGGATTTTTTGTCCATGGGCATGTCCGGCGATTATACCGAGGCCGTTCGCTGCGGTGCCAACCTGGTTCGGATAGGCTCAGGGATTTTCGGCCCACGGAATACCACAACAACATGATCGGAGGATCAACCCATGGGCTTCATGGATGAACTCAGAAAACTGACCCAGCCGTACGAGGACGAGGACGACTTTTATGAAGGCGCCGACGCCTCCGCGCAGCCGGCTGCACCGACCGAGGCACAGCTGGAGTTTGAAAACACCTTCGGCGGGCGTGAGACGCCCGAACCTGCGGAGGAAGAACCGGAAGCTCCCGCTCCCGCGCCCCAGGAGGGCGGCGGAAAGGGCATCTTCTCTGCCCTGGGAAGGAAAAAGCCCTCGAGGCCCCGCCTCTCGCGCGAGCGCACGGTGGAGTTCGGCGGCACCGAACAGCAGGTTATTCTCTTTAACCCCAAGAACTTTGACGAGGCCGGCGATCTGGTGCAGCATCTTCTGCAGGGGCGCAGCGTCGTGATGACGCTGGAAGGCGTCCCGACCGAGCTGGCCCGGCGCCTGCTCGACTTCCTTTCGGGCATCGCCTATGCCCTGCAGGGGAAAATCACGCCGATCTCGGCGAAAACCTATTTCGTCACGCCGCAGAATGTCGATATACTCGGCGCGGAAGCCGTTTCTTCCTCCGGGCAGACCGCGCCACAGGCCTGATGCGCCGGCGTTTTTCCGTATACTTGAGTTTAATATAACAATCATTGAAAGGTGGAACATAGCATGATTACCGCTCAGGACATCCGCGAAAAGACCTTTGAAAAATCGAGAATGAACGGCTACGACATGGCCTCCGTGGACGATTTTCTGGAAGAGCTCGCCGAGGATATTTCGAACTCTCAGAAGGAAAATGCCGTGCTGAAGAGCAAGATGAAGGTCCTTGTTGACAAGATCGAGGAATACCGCGCCAATGAAGAGGCGCTGAATCTCGCGATCCTCTCGGCCCAGAAGCTTGCCGTTCAGATTGAAAGCGAAGCCCGCCAGCGTGCCGCGGCCATGATCGAGGATGCCGAGCGCCAGGTGAAGGAGCGCGTCGGCTCGATTGAAGAGCTGACTGCCACGGAAGAGCGCCGTCTGGCCGATGCCCAGCGTGCCACGAAGTCTTTCTTTGAGAAGGCCCGCAGGGTCTGCAATGACCAGCTGAAGGCTCTGGATGTCATGAGCGGCGAGGTCGGTCTCCCGGCGGAGGAAGAGGCCGCCCCGGAGGAAGCGGTCACGGTCGATGTGGAGCAGGTGGATATTGACGAGGCGGTCCGCTCGATTGAGCAGGGTGTTTCCCGCGCCGCCAAGCCCGAACCCGCCATGGACCTGGACCTGTCCGACTTTGATCTGAGCCCGGCTCCCAAAAAGAAGAATCTCAGCAGCACACAGTCTTTTAATCTCTGATCCGTCAGACGGACCGGAACGCAGGACGATGCCGCGGGGTGGCGCGAAACGCGCATGCCCCGCTTTCGCCTGTTCTGATACTCAACACACCTATACGACCAGCAGGAGAATTTTTATGTCCAAAGACTACAATCAGACCCTGAATCTGCCGAAAACCGACTTTCCCATGCGCGCCGGCCTCCCGAAGAGAGAGCCCGAGATGCTCAAACGCTGGGAAGAGATGGATCTTTACAATCTGCAGCTGAAAAAGAACGAGGGCAAGCCTCTCTTTTCCCTGCATGACGGCCCTCCCTTCTCCAACGGCAACATCCACATGGGCCACGCCCTGAACAAGACCCTGAAGGACTTCATCAACCGCAGCTATATGATGCGCGGCCGCTGGGTACCCTATATCCCCGGCTGGGACAACCACGGCATGCCCATTGAGAGCGCGATCATCAAGGAGCAGAAGCTCAACCACAAGGAGATGTCCACGGCGGACTTCCGCAGTGCCTGCCATGACTATGCCGAAAAGTACGTCTATAAGCAGATGGAAGGCTTCAAGCGTCTCGGCGTTGTCGGCGACTGGGAGCACCCCTATCTCACCATGAATCCCGGTTTTGAGGCGGATGAGATCCGCGTGTTCGGCAAAATGTACCGCAACGGCCACATCTACAAGGGTCTGAAGCCGGTCTACTGGTGCTATCACGACGAGACCGCCCTGGCCGAGGCCGAGATCGAGTACCACGAGGACCCGGTGGATTCGGTGTTTGTAAAGTTCCCGATGCATGACGACAAGGGGAAGCTTTCGCATCTGGATCAGAAAAAGCTGTTCTTCCTCATCTGGACCACGACCACCTGGACCCTCCCCGGGAACATCGGCATCGCCCTGCATCCCGACGTCAGCTATGCCGTCGTGAAGGCTCCCGACGGCGAGATGTATATCCTGGCCGAAGAGCTCGTGGATGAAGTCATGGCCAAGGGCGCCGTCACCGGTTATGAGATCGTTGAGACCCACCCGGGCAGCTTCTTTGAATACATGCTGGCCGACCACCCCTTCCTTCCGAAGACCTCGCTGCTGATGCTGGCGGACTATGTCACCACCGACTCCGGCACCGGCTGTGTCCACACGGCGCCGGGCTTCGGCGACGTCGACTATCAGACCTGCCTGCAGTACGGCACCGAGATGGTGGTGCCCGTGGATGACCAGGGCCGCCACACCGACTATGCCGGCAAGTATGCCGGGATGATCGTGGAAGAGTCCAATCCCGTTATCGCTGCCGACATGGAGGCCAGCGGCATGCTCTTTGCCCGCGAGCGCCTGATGCACAGCTATCCGCACTGCTGGCGCTGCAAACAGCCCATCATCTTCCGCGCGACCCCGCAGTGGTTCTGCTCGGTCGATTCCTTCAAGGACGAGGCCATCGCCGCCTGCGATGCGGTGCGCTGGCTCCCCGCCTGGGGGAAAGAGCGCATGGGCGCCATGATCCGCGAGCGCAGCGACTGGTGCATCTCGCGTCAGCGCCGCTGGGGTCTGCCGATCCCGGTCTTCTACTGCGACGACTGCGGAAAGCCCGTCTGCACGGAGGAGAGCATCGAGTCCGTTGCGGCTATTTTTGAAAAGGAAGGCAGCAACGCCTGGTTTGAAAAGACCGAGGCCGAGCTTCTGCCCGACGGCTTTACCTGCCCCCACTGCGGCGGAAAGCACTTCACCAAAGAGACCAACACCCTGGACGGCTGGTTTGACTCCGGTTCGACCCACTTCTGCGCCATGCAGCGCGACCAGGGCTTCTGGCCCTCCACCATGTATATTGAGGGCGGCGATCAGTACCGCGGCTGGTTCCAGTCGTCCCTGCTCGTTGCGGTCGGCGCGCTCGGCAAGGGCGCTCCGTATCAGGAATGCCTCACCCACGGCTGGACGGTGGACGGCGAGGGCCGCGAAATGCACAAGTCCCTCGGCAACGGCATCGATCCTGCCGACCTGATCAAGGACTACGGCGCCGACATTGTCCGTCTGTGGGCCGGCTCTGCCGACTATCACGTCGACGTCCGCTGCTCCAACGAGATTTTCAAGCAGCTCAGCCAGAACTATCTGAAGTTCCGCAACACCGCCCGCTACTGCCTGGGCAACCTCAGCGGCTATGACCCGAACAGCCCGGTCGCGCCGGAGGACATGCTGCCGCTGGACCGCTGGGCCATGACGAAGCTCAACGAGCTGATTGAAAAGGTCGAGGACGCCTATCGGAATTACGAGTTCCATGTGATCTCCCACGCCATCAACGATTTCTGCGTGGTCGAGCTCTCCAGCTTCTATCTGGACATCATCAAGGACCGTCTCTACTGTGAGGCGCCGGACGGCCTGAAGCGCCGCAGCGCCCAGACCGCGCTCTGGTACATCCTGGATACCCTGACCAAGATGTTTGCGCCGATCCTTGCCTTTACCTGCGATGAGATCTGGCTCAGCATGCCGCATACCGGGGACGAGGATGAGCGAAACGTTCTCCTGAACCAGATGAACGCGCCCTTTGCCGCCTACAGTCTCGGCGAGGCCGAGATGGCCGTCTGGGACGACCTGGTCAGGGTCCGCGACGATGTCAACGGCGTCATCGAGACCGCCCGTGCCGCCAAGCGGATCGGAAAGCCTCTGGAGGCTGCCGTCCGGCTGCAGGGCACCGACGGGGAGAGCCGCGAGGTGCTCGACAAGATCAGCGATATGGGTCTGGCGGAGCTCTTCATCGTCTCCCAGTGCCTGATTGCCCCGGATGAAGATGGCGATGATGCCGCCGCGAAGAGCACCGGCGCAGCCTTCCCCGGCCTTGAGATTTCTGTCCGTGAGGCCCCCGGGACCAAGTGCCCGCGCTGCTGGATCCATTCGGAGGCTGCCGATCCCGAAACCGGCCTCTGCCCGCGCTGCGCGGAGGTGCTCAAGACCCTGTAATCAGGAAAGAGAACGCCCTTATCCTTATTCTCCTTCCGCCCCGGGCTGCGGGAGAATAAATCAGAAGAGGAGACTGCTATGCTGTATGCGATCGTAGGAATGCTGGTCATCATTGCCGACCAGTACATCAAGTTCTGGGTTCAGGGACACATCGCCGTGAACACCTCCGAGGAGTTTATCCCCGGTATCCTGAGTCTCGCGAACGTCCACAACGACGGGGCGGCCTTCGGCTTTCTGGCCGGAAGCGGGATTCGCCTTCCCTTTATCATTCTGGCGGCCGTCTTTGCAATTGTGGTGATTCTGGCCCTTGCGACCAACCTGATCTCCGGGAAGCTTGCCAGATGGAGCATCGTCCTGGTAACGGCAGGCGGTCTCTCAAACTGCCTGGACCGCGTCCTCTACGGCTATGTCCAGGACATGTTCAAACTGGAGTTCATCAACTTCCCCGTTTTCAATCTTGCGGACGTCTTTATCACGGTGTTTGCCATCATCTTCGCGCTTGCCGTCATTTTCGGCAAGACCCGAAAGGACAGGGACGAGGATGAGGATGACGACTTCCTTGACGACGAAGAGGAAGAGCCGGCTCCGAAGCGCAAGCCCAAACGGAAGAGCCGCAGGGCCCGCAGAGAAGAGGAAGAGGACGAGGACGACGAAGACGAGGAAGAGCCGCCGCGTCCCGCGCCGAAGAAGACGGCAAAGCGCAGCAGAAAGCAGGCGGAAGAGGAAGAGGTCCCCGTGCCCGCGCCGAAGAAGGCGGCAGCATCCAGGTCTTCTGCCAGGACAAAGCCCGCGGCTCCCGCTCAGGAGGAAGACCCCTTCGCCGCCTGGGAGCGTGCCAACGCCAAGGCCAAGGCCGTCAAGGACCGCCAGTCCGCGGTTGTTCAGGCTGCCTCCCGGCCCGCTGCGGCCCCTGAAGCGCCGGCTGAGCCGAAACCGGCCCCGAAGCCTGCGGCAAAGCCCGCTCCAAAACCGGCCGAACCCAAGCCTGCCCCGAAGCCCGCACCGGTCACGGAGGAGTATTCCCTCGACGACATTCTCAACGAGTTCAAATAAAACAGATTCATGGAAGAAGAAATTCTGTCCATCCCTGCAGAGGAGAGCGGAGAACGGATCGACGCTCTCCTTGCGCGTACTATCGAGGGCCTGAGCCGAAACGCCGTCCAGCGTCTGCTGGAGCAGGGTCTGGTGCTTTATGAGGGCGAGCCCGTCGGGAAGAGCCGGCGCACCCGTGCCGGCGAGTGCTATACCGTCATCCTGCCCGCGGCCGCCGAGCTGCCGCTCCTTCCCCAGGCCCTGCCGCTGGATATCGTCTATGAGGACGAAGACCTGGTTGTGGTCAACAAGGCCCGGGGCATGGTGGTTCACCCGGCCCCCGGGCATCCGGACGGGACGCTGGTCAACGCCCTGCTGTGGCACTGCGGCGACAGTCTTTCGGGCATCGGCGGCGAAAAAAGGCCGGGCATCGTCCACCGGATTGACAAGGACACTTCCGGCCTGCTGATCGCGGCGAAAAACGACAGGGCGCATCTGGCCCTCTCGGCCCAGCTCTCGGACCACAGCCTTGCCCGCGTCTACGAGGCGCTTGTGCGCGGCCGTCTGCGGGAGGAGAGCGGGACCGTCGACCGGCCCATCGGACGCCACCCGACGGACCGGAAACGCATGGCCGTGGACGTAAAAAACGGCCGCCCCGCAGTCACCCACTGGGAGGTGCTGGCGAGGTACCGGGGCTATACCCATGTGCGCTGCCGGCTGGAGACCGGCCGGACCCATCAGATTCGGGTGCATATGGCCTCCATCGGGCATCCGCTGCTGGGTGACGGGCTCTACGGGGCGCCCTGCCCCGAAAAGGGTCTGAGCGGCCAGTGCCTGCATGCCCGCGAGCTCCGCTTCATCCATCCCCGCAGCCTGCAGCCGGTCCGCCTGGAAACCGACCTGCCTCCCTATTTTACCGAGCTGCTCTCCCGTCTCGGCCCCGCAGTCTGAAGGAGGAACACCCATGACAACGAAGCAGATTTCCCGCATGGTCATTCTGACGGCCGTGATCGTCTCGCTCGTGGTGCTTCTGGTCAAGCTGATCCAGGGCACCGCCGGCATCGTCGGCAGTCTCTTCAACACCGTTCTGGGCATCGTCGTCGTGCTGGCCCTGGTGATCATCGTCGTCTGGATGTTCGCCTACGCCAAAAAGTCCCGGAAAAAATAAGCCGCGGTCCCCGGCACGGAAAGAAAAGGCTTGCATTTGCCGGCGTCCGGTGGTATAGTCTTGGCATAATTCAATACCGATGAAGCTTTCGGGATCCCGCAGGGGAAACCGGAGGCGGAGGAACTCTGGAGAATCCCGTTTTTCGGGTGCCGAAGGTGCAAGGCGGTTGCCGAATCTCTCAGGCAAAAGGACAGAGCGGACAGGCTGCTGCAGCCGGCGCTGCCGGTTGACGGCGGGGCGGAAATCCGGAGTTGCTCATTTTGTGGGCGGCTCTTTTTCTTTTGCTTTCAGTATTGAGTTAAATCGTTTAGAGGAAAGAGGACAAGAAATGGAAAACTTTGTTTCAAAGGTCGAGGCTGTCAACTCCGCTGTCAACAGCTTCGCATGGGGCCCCCTGATGCTTCTGCTGCTGGTGGGGACCGGCGTCTATCTGACGATCCGCGTCCACTGGCTGCAGGTGACGCACTTCGGCCGGATCCTGAAAAACACGGTCGGCTCCCTGTTTCAGAAAAAAGAACCGAAGGACGACGGCGCGAACATCTCGGCCTTTGAGGCCGTGACGACGGCCCTGGCCGGCACGGTCGGCACCGGCAACATCGCCGGCGTCACGGGCGCCATCTTTACGGGCGGTGCCGGCGCGGTCTTCTGGATGTGGGTGGCGGCCTTCTTCGGCATGGTCACCAAGTATTCCGAGATCGTTTTGGCCATGAAGTACCGCGTGAAGGACGAAAAGGGCGTCTATCACGGCGGCCCGATGTACTACATCGAAAACGGCATCGGCAAAAACTGGCGCTGGATGGCGGTCATTTTCTGTCTCCTGGGCGGCCTTGCCTCCTTCGGCATCGGCAACATCGCCCAGAGCAGTGAGATCTCCGGTGCCCTGAACGATCTCTTCCGCATCCCCCCGCTGGTCTCCGGCATCCTGATCGCCGTGGTCGTCGCCCTCGTTACCCTCGGCGGCATCAAGCGCATCGGCAAGGTCACCTCGCTCATGGTGCCCTTCATGTCGATTTTCTACATCCTGGCCGGCATCGTGGTCATCATCATGCGCATCGGCCACATCCCTGCGGTCTTCGGCCAGATCTTTGCCGGTGCCTTCTCCTTCAAGAGCGTCGGCGGCGGCATCTTCGGCTACACCATCATGATGGCCATGAAGCAGGGCTTTGCCCGCGGCGTCTTCTCCAACGAGGCCGGTCTCGGCTCGGCCCCGATTGCCCATGCGGCCTCCTCCACCGAAGAGCCCTGTGAGCAGGCCATCTGGGGCGTGTTCGAGGTCTTCATCGACACCATCGTCATCTGCAGCATCACGGCCTTTGCCGTGCTCCTCTCCGGTATTCTGGATGCCGAGGGCGGCCTCGGCGCCTTCGCCTCCAAGGGTGCGGCCGCCGCGTCGGCCTTCAACAACATTCTTCCCGGCACCCTGGGCGGCAAGATTATCGAGCTCAGCCTGCTCTTCTTCGCCCTCTCCACCATCCTCTCCTGGGCCTATTACGGCGAGAACTGCTGGGGCTACCTGACGAAGAACAACAAGACGGTCATGCTGATCTACAAGGTCATCTTTGCCCTGGTCTGCATCGTCGGCGCCACCGGCTCCGGCACCCTCATGTGGGACATCGCCGATACGCTCAACGGTCTCATGGCCATCCCGAACCTGATCGCCCTGCTGATCCTCTCCGGCGTCGTGGCGAAGACGACCAAAGATTATTTCTCGAATCACATGCTGAAGTAAAGCAAAACCGCAAAAACCGTTCCGGGCGGCCTCAGGCCGCCCGTTTTTCGTTTTTCTCATTGACTGTTCTGCCGCCTGAAGATAAGATAGGCTCATGATTCATCAGGAGGGTTCTCACACATGGATATCATCTGCATCGGCATGGCCCTGGTCGATTCCATCATCAAGGGCTTTGATCCCCGTCCCGTCTCCGCCTCCGGCTACCGGGCGGCCTCCGGCTCTCTGAATGTGGGCGGCGAGGCGGTCAACGAGGCCATGGCCGCGGCGAAACTGGGCCTGAAAACCGGCATCCTGTGTTCTCTGGGCGAGGACGATGCCGGGGACATGATCATCGGCGCCCTCCGCCGCTGCGGGGTGGATACCGCCCGGGTCCTCCGCTCTTCAGAGCATCAGACGCCGGTCACCACCATGTTTGTCCATGAGGACGGTACGCGCAGATCCATTACCAACAGCGCGCACCGCTACAACTTCCATCCCGAGAACGCCGTCTCCCGCTTCTCCGATGCCCGTGCGCTGATTCTCGGTTCCCTGTTTCGTGCGCCTTTTGACGAGCCTGCGGTCATCCTGACGGTCCTGCGCGCCGCGAAGGAGGCAGGGCAGCTCGTTTTTGCCGATACCAAGATGCCGAATTTCCGTTTCCTGACCCTGGATGACCTCGGCGATTCGCTTCCCCTCATCGACTATATCACGCCGAATGAGGACGAGGCCCGTTATTATTCCGGAAAGGAAACCCCGGAGGAGATGGCCGATGCTTTTCTTTCCCGCGGCGTCCGCAGCGTGATCATCAAGCTCGGCTCCAGAGGCTGCTTCTTCAAAAACCGGGAGGGCTCCTTCTCTCTGCCGGCCTGTGCGATTCGGGCGGTTGACGCCACCGGCGCGGGCGACAACTTCGTGGCCGGCTTTGCCTCCGAGATCCTGCGGGGGGCATCGAATGCCGACGCGCTGCGCTTTGCCAATGCCTGCGGTGCCATCTGCACCACGGCGGTCGGGGCCGGTACGGCGCTCCGGGACCGCGAGCAGGTGCTTCGCTTTCTGCACGGCATGTGACATTCTGGAACAACCCCTTGACGGAAGCGGAGAATGAGAGGATAATCAAGCAACTCTCTGCCGTATCCCATTGCCGGTGCGCTGACCCGGACCGGAACGATACGGACAGGAAGACAAACGCAGGCTGAAGGCTCGGCCTGCCCGCCTGGAAAGAATGGAAGAAGAATGACAAATTATCAGAACCTGCACAAACTGTTTTTTTACGGAGGCATAGAGAAAGACGAGTATCAGAAGCTGCGCCCCGAGATCCGGAAGGAGAATCGGGGGCTTCTGTACGTGTTTTCTCAGATTGCTTCTGCGATGTTTCTCCTGCTGCTCGCCGCAAGCATCGTCGCCAAAGGCTTTGCTTCGGAGAACACCACGACCTATCTGGCCTGCGCAGTCGAGATGCTCGTTATCCTGTTCTGCTCGCACTTTGTTCTGCCGAAGCATCCTGCGCTCGTCATGCCGCTCGTCTATGTGTTCGAGATTCTGCTTTATGCCTTCGGCATCCATATTTCGATGCTCCATGCGGATATGCCGGCCGTGTCCGCGGTGGCCTTTCTGCTGGTGAGTCCGATGCTGTTCTATGACCGCCCCGTCAGGATGTCAGTCCTGATAGCGGCCGTTGTGGCGATATTCTGTGCCATCGTGCTCCGCTGCAAGCAGCCCGAGGTAGCGCAGAAGGATTTCTGGAACATGATCACCTTCGGCATGGTGGCCGTTGCTGCGACCGTGTTTACCATGAGCGTCAAGATGCGGGCCCTTTTGCAGTCCAGACAGATTGAATACCTGAGCCAGACCGATCTGCTGACCGGGGCCAAAAATCGGAACCATTACGAGAACCGGCTGCAGACATACCCTGACATGTGCCGCTCGAACCTGGCCTGTGTTTACGCGGATGTGAACGGCCTGCACGAGATGAACAACCGCTACGGGCATCCCGCGGGGGACAAAATGCTGCGTGAGGTGGCTGAGGCCATGCAGCGCTGCTTCGGGGCCGAGCATACCTATCGCCTCGGCGGTGATGAGTTTGCCGCTTTCCGGGCGGATGTCGAGCCCGCCGGGCTGTCCGCCGAGGTTGACCGGCTGCAGCGCGAGCTGGAAAGCAAAGGCTACCATGTCTCCTTCGGAATCGCCGTGCGGCAGAAAGCCCAGGGCGCTCTGGACATGTGCGAGCTGGTCAGCGCGGCGGAAACAGGCATGTTTGCCGCAAAACAGGCATTCTATCGCCGGGCGGAAAACGACCGAAGAGAGAGATAACGGGGAGCCGAGAAGAATCCCGGATAATCCATAGGCAGGGGGCATCACCGGATGAGCACGCTGTTCGCAGAAACCCTGAGAAAACTGAGAGCCGGGAGTGGCTTTTCACAGAAAGAGCTGGCGGACCGCCTGTACGTCACCCGTTCCACGGTTGCCCGCTGGGAAAACGGCAGCCGCCTTCCGGATGCCGCGATGATTTCCCGTCTCGCACGCTGTCTGGACGTGGATGCGGGCATCCTGTTTTCCGCCGTGGCGGAGAGCGATGACATCCCCAATGTCATCATGGTGGAGGACCGCAGCATCATCCTCACCGGCGGTCTGCAGGTTTTGGAGGAGGTTCTGCCGAATGCTTCGGTTACAGGCTTTACCCGCCCGTCGGAGGCCGTCGAATATGCACGGACAAACCGGGTCGCCCTGGCCTTTCTGGATATCGAACTGGGGAAAATCAGCGGGCTCGACCTTTGCAGGACCCTGCTCGGGGTCTATCCCCGCACCAATGTGGTGTATCTGACCGCCTACAGCGATTACGCCTTCGATGCCTGGGCCACCGGGGCCAGCGGCTTCATGCTCAAGCCCATCACGCCGGAGGGCGTTCGGGATCAGCTGAGCCGGCTGCGCTACCCCTTCCCCTCGGGAGGCGCAGAGAGATGACCGAGCTGGAGCTGTCCACGCAGGTCCTCCTGATCGTGCTGGGCGCCGCGATCATGCTGGCGCTGCTGGGGCTTGTCGTTTCTGTCGCCATGCCCGCTTCCGACCGGTGGAACAAGCGCTTTTTCATCGCCTATTTTACCGTTCTCGTGCTTTATATCGGTTTCTGCACGGCTGACGCGTTTACCTACAGACGTCCGGATATGAAAGCGGCGCAGACCGTCATCTATTATTTTGAAACCCTGTTCTGCACGCTTCTGCTGCCCATGCTGACGGCTTATATCCTCCGCTGCAGCGGGGAGGACTGGCTGCACAGCCCCGTTTTCCGCCTTGTAGCTGTTCTGTGGGGCCTTGGCTTCGTCCTGGTGAATCTCGCCCCCTTCACGACCTGGCTTTACTATGCCACGCCGGAGAACAGCTTCAGCCGCGGTCCCCTGTATCCCCTGGTGATTATTCTTCCGGGGTCCATCGCGGTTCTGGACCTGGCCTGTGTGATCCGTTGGCGCTTCAGAATGCCCAGACGGTACTTTGTTGCCTTTCTTGTCGGCATTTTCCCGATCGTCCTGACCCTGCTGGTCCATCTTGTCTACTCTGCATTCGACCTCTTTGGCATCTCC
>Ga0326511_10003820_pt1 | contig 12086 bp, 12 predicted proteins | sample 0_2496_0518_D_FD_203701 | JGI IMG/M metagenome (GOLD analysis project Ga0326511, IMG submission 203701) | Bovine rumen microbial communities from UC Davis, California, United States - 0_2496_0518 | ecosystem: Host-associated > Mammals > Digestive system > Stomach > Rumen | place: USA...
ACGCTTCTGTGTCTGTCAAAATACTGGGATGCCATCAATCCAAATTCAAACCATTGGGTGAATAATAAGGATAGCGACATCATGCGCCTTGCAAATATCAATACATCAATTAAGAGGCAGAGCGCGATGTACTACGATCTAAATCAGAATGGCATGATACAGTTTTCAAAGAAGATAGACAACACGAGCGTCAGGGTTCTGTTTGCAGAAGACGGAGAAGCTGCAATGCGAGTGACGGATTTCCGTAATCTTGGATATCAATACTTGAGGTATCATGGTGAGCCGTATTTCGAGTGCTGCAATTGTGGTATCACAACGAAGTATGCGAATCCGGACAAAGGACGCAGACAGAAATACTGCAGTGCGTGTGCTGTCGAAGTTGCGACGCAGCAGAGCGTGAACTCCATTATGAGAATGCGAAGCAATATAAAAAAGACTCCGAAGAAGTATACGGTATATAAACATGTATTCCCGGACGGGAAAGTCTACGTCGGCAAAACTGGACAGGCTCTGAGAGACAGATGGAAGAACGGGAGCGGGTATAGCGGGACGCTTGTAGGAGAAGCAATAGATATATACGGATGGGAGAATGTCCGTCATTACATATTATTTGAGAGCAGCGATAAACAACTTGCCGACAAAGTAGAGGCAGCTCTGATACATACATATCGTTCGAACTACAATAAATACGGCTATAATGGAAGTACGCCATCTATCGACTATGATGAAAATGCGGATATGTCCGCAGTTACGAACATTGAAGTAGACGGTTATGGTGCAATATCGTGTTAATTATGATATCTGCGTTGTAAGAAATAAAAAGCCGAAACCTGTTGTGTTGCAATGGGTTTTGGCTTATTTGATGGCTCACTATATTGAAGGAGAATAATCAGTTTTTATTCCCCTTACTTTATGAAGAAAAGGATGAATCAAAGAATGATTGCAATTAACAAGGCTGAAAAAGACGCTATCAGAGAGCGGTTCCCTGACGTACATATTGTGCGTACCATGAAGCAAAAATCTAAGCGGCATCACTACTACTGTGAGGAGACTCGTCAGGTTATGCGGTTCTTAAACCAGATGCGTTTCCCGAACAGCTATAAGAATTCAGGTAGAAAGGATGGACGCGATGCGAATCGAAAGAACAAGCGGAGAGAGAGAACTTGATTACCATAAGCGACTCGTTTATGGGAAGCTAGTTGATAAGACGCTTGCTGATATCGATTTCGCTGAACTATCGGAATACGTTTACGGGCAGCAGTACTCAAGCGATGTTGCACGGAGGATGATGTATGGAAGTAAACGTACACTCGATCTTCTGGAGAAGGAGCGAATTGATTCCATAGAGGACAGATCGATCCTTGGTGAGATCAACGAAAAGATGATCGAGCTCCAGAAGGAGCGACAGAAATTCTACGATATGCGTTCTGCGTTCAATAAGGTTGTGCGGGATCGCAGCCGACAGGAGGAGCTTAATGAGATCCTAGTCCGGTCTGTTCAGGACGGGGATCTTCCAACTCTGGAGTATGAGCCACATTTCGTAGAAGCCTCTGACAACGATTTGCTTGTCAGCCTTAATGACATCCATTATGGTATTGAGATCCATAATGCCTGGAATACATATAATCCTGATATCTGCAGAGATATGATGTGCAGATATCTTGATAGAATTATAGAGATCGGAGAACGGCACTGCAGTGAGAACTGTATCGTTTTTAATAACGGCGATGCCGTGAGCGGGAAAATACACGCAACAATACAGATTGCGAATCGAGAGAATGTAATCGAACAGGTGAAGGGCGTGTCAGAGCTGATCTCCGAATTCTTAGCAGAACTCAGCAAGCATTTTAAGACAGTGACATATATCAGCGTTGCGGGTAACCACAGCAGACTAGATACGAAGGATAACTCCCCTCTCAATGAGCGGATGGATGATTTAATTGAGTGGTATCTTGGAGCAAGATTGCAAAACTTTGAGAATATCATAATTGGCGCTTCTGAGAAAATTGATAGCACAATGTACTTAATTGATATTCGTGGGAAGACATACTGTGGCGTTCATGGAGACTTTGATCCGACGCCGAACAAGATCCCTGTATTACAGACAATGGCTCGTCGGCCGATCTATGCCGTTCTGTGCGGGCATCTTCATCACAACAGGATCGACAATGTACAGGGCGTAAAAACTGTTATGGCAGGTTCGTTCATGGGAATGGACGATTACTGTATCCAGAAGCGCATTTTTGGCAGACCAGAGCAGCTTGTCTGTGTGTGTGACGAAACTGGAATTGTATGTCATTATGACATTGATCTTCAATAATTGGGGTATGCGTTTGCGGATGCATACTTGCCGGGACGGGGCAACTCGTCCCGGTTATTTATTTATATAAGGAGGTGCTTGCGTGGGCAGAAGCACAAAGATGAATTCCATCACCTCCGACGATCTGCTTTCGCAGGTGAACCCTGAGAACAAACAACTACTGGATGACTTTCTGGAATACTTGAGATCCATCCAGAGAAGTGAAACTACCATACACGGCTATGAGAATGATATCAATATCGCATGGGTGTGGTGTGTCCAGTTCAACGGTAATAAGCCGTTCGTAGAGTGGACGAAACGAAATATTGTTGCATTTCAGAACTGGCTACTGAACACAAATGAGAACAGCCCTGCTCGAGTACGAAGACTGAAATCAACACTCTCATCCATGAGTAATTACATTGAAAATGTTCTTGACGATGAATATCCGAACTTTCGAAACATCATCAACAAGGTTGAGAACCCGGTGAACCGTCCTGTTCGAGAAAAGACGGTTTGGGAGGAAGACGACCTGGAATCGCTGCTGGACAAACTTGTTCGCAGAAAACAGTTCAATAAGGCGTGTTATCTTGCTCTTGCGATGTTCAGCGGTAGAAGAAAGGCGGAGCTGTGCCGATTCAAGGTCTCTGATTTCGATGACGATAAGCTTGTTTGCGACGGCGCCTTGTACAAAAGCGCTCCGATTAAAACAAAGGGGCGAGGCGGCGGAAAGATGATTCCGTGCTATACACTTGCGAAGAAGTTCAAACCATATCTCGATTTGTGGATGCAGTACAGAGAGGACCATGAGATTGAGAGCGAATGGTTGTTCCCGAGGTCTGACGACCCAAAGGAACATATTACAATATCGACAGCTAACAGCTGGGCAAATACATTCTCTCGCCTATCTGGCAAACCTGCATATATTCATAGTCTGCGTCACTATTTTACCACTTCTCTTGCGAAGGCCGGTATCCCTGACGGCGTCATCCAGAGTATTGTTGCATGGGAGTCTTCTGATATGGTTCGCCTATATAAAGACATCGACGCAGAAGAAGAGATTGGAATGTATTTCAAGAATGGCGAAATCTCCGCTCCTGAAAGAAAGGAACTCGGAGATATTTAAATAATTTGAAGTAAAGGACGATACAATGAATAGAAAGGAATTAATCAGACGGACTGCAAGTCTGATGCGAGAAAAGGATATCAGGAAGCCTGTTTCCATGCCGAAGCAGGTGTTTCATATTTCTGACGACGAAGGTAATACGAGAGACTTCACACTGCGCAAAATCGATAAGAGCGTCATTTTTACCGCTGATGATGTTGAGGCGATTATCGATAGCTGCATTGAAGTAATTATGGACGCGCTGCGTCACGGAGAAGAGATCTCAATTCGCGGCTTCGGCACACTTGGTCTGAAGTATCGCAAGAAACGGTCTCTAATTCATGTCGGGACAGGAGAGCAGATTGAAATGGAATCTCACTACTCTCCGAAATTTACATCAGGCAACGATCTTAGAACGTGCGCTAAGGTATATGAGATGTACCTTAAGGAGAACCAGATCCTACCAGCTAAGCGCTCCCCCGCTCATTCCGAGGATGGTGAATAACCTTGGCTATCTCAGTCGACACCGATAAAGCTATATGCACGAGATGCGGGCAGGCGTATGGATCGTGGCACAGCAACTTCCCTGTAACATATTCTTCACAGTACAAAGGCGTCGGGCATCTTACAATTTGCAAATCGTGTGTTGACAATATTTTTGATACATATCTGAGTGAGTGCGGTGACGAAAGCGCCGCCGCAAGACAGACATGCCGGAAGCTCGATTTGTACTGGAACGATAAAGTGTTTAATCAAGTACTGCAGAAGAATTCAAATCGTACGCTCATGGCTCAATACATCCAGAAAACGAACGGGAACGCGTATCTTGGTAAGTGCTATGATGACACGCTGAGAGAGGAAGGTACATTGTGGTCGCTCGGGGCAGACTCCGAACCGACGGTGTCCGAGGAGGTTGTCAAGTTTTGGGGCCCCGGATATACGCCAGATATGTATACCCAGCTAGAACAGCGTAGAGACTATTGGAACTCGAAGCTGCCAGAAGACTTTGAAATGGACATTGGCACTGAAGCGATCATCAGACAGATTTGCTCACTTGAACTGGATATTATCCGAGACAGAGCCGCAGGCAGGAGTATAGAAAAGAGCGTTTCTGCTTTGAACACATTGCTTGGAAGCGCAAATCTAAAGCCAGTGCAGAAAAAGCAGGAGGACGCGGACGCGGCGCTCGCGAATACGCCGATGGGCGTATGGCTATACAGATACGAAAAGAAGCGTCCGCTGCCGGAGATCGACGATGATCTAAAGGATGTAAACAAGATTCGCCGGTATGTTTTCACATGGCTCGGGCATGTGTGTAAAATGCTTGGCATTAAAAACGCATACGCAAAATTATACGAGGACGAAGTAAACAGACTCCGTGTTGAACATCCAGAATATGATGGAGAAGATGATGAGACGTTCCTGATGGATATTATGACTGATGAGGACGAATCAACTTGAGCAGATACGATAGGGTTATGGAGGGAGCTGCATATTGGGGCTCATATTACAGAAATAACCCTGACAAGTTTGTCAAAGATTACTTGCATTTAAACCTGAAACCATTCCAGAAGATCTTAATTGTGATGATGTTCTGGAGTACGATTTTCGTTTTAGTGGCATGCCGAGGTATAGGCAAAACATTCATCAGCGCAATTTATTGTGTGACTCGATGTATTTTGTATCCTGGCACCAAGGTATGCATTGCGTCAGGAACGCGAGGACAGGCTATTATGGTTCTCGAAAAAATACTATACGAACTCAAGCCGGCTTCGCCGGAGCTGAGAGCAGAGATAAATGACAAGGAGTCTAAGGTAAACGGTACGAACGCTCAAATTGTTTTCTTTAACACGAGCGTAATTAAAGTTGTAACGGCGAGCGATAATGCACGAGGCAATCGATGCAACGTCCTTCTCTTGGATGAGTATCGACTGATCTCTAAGGACACGATTGATACAGTTCTTAGAAAGTTCTTGACGTTACGCCGTATGCCTATGTATGAGGAGCTTACTGAAGAAGAGAGAGTATCTGAATATTCGAAAGAAAAGAATCTCACGATGTATTTAAGCTCAGCGTATTTTAAGGATCACTGGTCATACACAAAATGTGTTGACACATTTAAAGCGATGGTTGACCCATCTCGACACCAGTTCGTGCTTGGGTTCCCATATCAACTATCAATTAAGGAAGGTTTGCTTGACCCGGAAGCTGTTGCAGATGAAATGGCAGAAAGCGACTTCAGCGAGATTAAATTCTCGATGGAGATGGCGGCAGAGTTCTATGGGTCTGCGGACGGAGCGTTCTTTGACTTTGATTCGATATCAAGGAATCGAAGAATAAAGTATCCGATGCTGCCAGACAGGATATCTTCGATGCTCAATACGCCACTGCTTAGAATCGCACCGAAGCAAAATGGTGAGATTAGAATCTTGTCAGCTGATATTGCATTGATGTCAAGCAAGAAGAATCACAACGACGCCACAGCGATCTTTGTGAATCAGTTGATGCCAACAAAAGCCGGGCGGTACACGAGTAACATTGTGTATGCTGAGGCATCGGAAGGTATGAGAACGGACGATCAGGCTCTTGTTATCAGGCGTTTATTCGACGAGTACTCTTGCGACTACATAGTGCTGGACGCAAACGGTATTGGTCTTGGCGTGTATGATGCATTGGCAAGAGACATTGTTGACTCTGAAACTGGTGAGGTCTACCCTGCTCTATCCTGCTGTAATAATCAGGAGATGGCGTCACGCTGTACTGTGCCGGGTGCGGCAAAAGTAATATGGGCTATCAAAGCAAGCGCACAGTTTAATTCGGACTGTGCATTTCTATTGCGTGAAGGATTCAGGAGTGGCCGGATCAGGCTGCTTGTAAATGAATACGACGCAAAGGAACTGCTTGACAATATCAAGGGGTATTCATCATTGAACCCATCAGATGAAGTCAAAATTCGTTTGCCGTATATCCATACAACCCTATTGATCGATGAATTAGTTAACCTGCAACATGACGAATCCGGCGGCAAGGTTAAGATATATGAAAAGTCCGGATCAAGAAAGGATAGATACTCAAGTCTATCCTATAACTATTACGTGGCTGTGCAGCTAGAGGGAAAGCTCACGAAGAAGCTGAACTTTAATACGCAACCGAACGACATGTTCGTAATCAAGCCACCATCAAGTTCAGGAAAGGCGGTGAGTAACGCATATGCCAGAGGAAAGCAAACGTCCTGGTTCCAATGACACCCCGGCTGGGCTGATCAGAATTAATGAAAGATTCGCTCTGTTAAACAGATTAATCACAAGAGATCTGAACAACTATCGCCATACGCCGACATTCTCTCTATTTTCCAAGAGCGACATTATGAGATATCTCTCAAACCCGTATCGGTATGAGAAGCAACTCAGACGGGCTGCAATATATATCTATGGCGCGAGCCCTCATTTCCGCCGCCTGATCCAGTACTTTGTTGGATTGACGGATTGGTCGTATATCGTTGAGCCGTATCGGATAGATCCGCTGAAGGCAAACAAACGAATCATCAATAACAACTATAGGAAAGTTCTGAAGATGTTATCCGCGATGGATATCAAGACTCAGTTCCCAAAGATCCTGACAGTGTGCTTTAGAGAAGATGTATTTTACTGTACCACATGGGTCACAGACGATAACATCACGCTACAGCGACTGCCGAGCGATTATTGTCAGATATCGAGTATAGAAGGCAATGTGCCTAATGTGACATTCGACTTCTCGTATTTTGATTCCAGATTAGATCTATTAAATTTCTATCCCGAGGAATTCAGAAAGAAATATAAGATTTACAAGAATGATCGCATAAAGAGCAGATGGATTGAGCTTGATTCTCCGTATTCATTTGCGATCAAATGCAACATCGATATTCTTGACTATGCGCTTCCTCCATTCGCGGCATTGCTCAGAGAGGTATATGAGCTCGAAGACTATAAACAGCTTAAGCTTACCAAAACAGCTCTCGAGAATTACGCAATGCTCGCAATGAAGCTGCCTATGAATGATGACGGAGACTGGCTTCTCGACTACGACAAAGCAAAAGACTTCTGGAGAAACCTCGACTCTGTTCTACCAGAGGAAGTTGGGTCTGTGCTGACACCAATGGATATTGGCAAAATCAGTTTCGAAAGATCGAACACCGGGGATACCAATACGATTGCAGATGCTGAGCAGAATCTGTTTACGGCTGCAGGCGTCTCTTCCCTGTTGTTTAACAACGACAAGGCTTCCGCTAATGCGCTCTTACTTTCAATCAAGGCGGATCAGGCGATTACATATGGAATCGTAAAGAACATTGAAGCCGCCCTGAATCGTATTATTTGGGCTCAGAGTTGGGGAAAGAACTTTAGAGTTAATTTCCTTGACGTGTCTACGTTTAACCGCAAGGAGGCAGGAGACGCGTATCTGAAGGCTGCATCATATGGTATGCCAACGATTTCTGCCTATGCCGCATCACAGGGCATTGGGCAGGCGGAACTTGACTGCATGAGCTTCCTCGAAGGAGAGGTACTTGAGCTACCTAAGCTCTTTAAGCCATTACGGAGTTCGTCACAAATGAGCTCAAAAGATCTTGAGAGCGAGGCTCCTACAGATGAAGGAGGGGCTCCAATTAAGGATGCAGATGAGATCACAGAGTCCGGAGAGCAGAATAGAGAGGATGCTTAATGGGAGAGTTTATTTATGTGTTTGATCCAGCTAGAAAGGACGAGCTCCTGAAAGCAGGATTTGTGTTATTAAAATCAGATGAGAAAAATCGTGTGTTTATATTCAAGGCAGACAATTCCATTGCCTTCGCTCTTGATAATACGAGCTGTGTTTATTCAAACACATTCACATTTTAATATCTGATATCAACGGCCCGCAATCATGCGGGTCGTATTTATTTGGAGGTTGAGATGGAAAAAGTCTTGAGTATGACGTACGCATCATCTTTAACCAACTTATGCGAAATCAATCCATCATTTGATACCGGTGTGCTCCGTGTAGCGTATACAGGCGAAAACCGGAATAACAGCTACATCTCGAAAGACGCTTTTGAACGAAGCATCAAGACGATGTTTAACTGCCCGATTGTTTGTAATTACGATCGCGATTCAGACACGCTTGGCGGACACGACGTAGAAGTTGTTCGCGACGGAGCTACCGGAGAACTGCGTCTTATCAATGCCACTACACCCGTTGGGTGTATTCCGGAATCTGCAAAGTATTGGTGGGAGAACGTCGAGGAAGAAGATGGGACTGTCCATGAGTACTTGTATGTTGAAGCGCTGCTGTGGAAGCGTCAGGAGGCTTATAGAAAGATTAAGCGAGACGGTATCACGGCGCACTCAATGGAAATCACTGTGAAGGATGGAGAGATGATAGACGACGTCTATCACATTTACGATTTCGATTTCACGGCATTTGCTCTGATTGGAGTAACGCCGTGCTTTGAAAGCTCTGCACTTGAGATGTTCGCTGCAAGCGACTTCAAGCAGCAGTTTTCTGAGATGATGCGAGATCTAAAGGAAAGTTTTTCAATGGTCAATACCTCTCACGAGGATGGCAATACAACAACTATCAACACGACGGAAGGAGGAGAAAAGGTATTGCAAGCAAAGACTGAACTAGCTGTGAAATACGGCATCGATGTCGAGAGTCTGGACTTCTCTCTGGACGATTATACCGAGGAAGAGCTGATTGAGAAATTCGAGGCTATGAAGGCTGCGGAGGTGGATGCACACGAAGACGAGCCGGCATCTGAGCCCGAAGACGACAACCAGTTTTCTCTTACATCGAACATCGTAGAAGAGATTGCTCGTGTTTTCAACAGCGTCACTGTTGAACGCGAATGGGGAACGGGTCTCCGTTACTACTATGTCGACTGCGATCTCGACGCGCATGAAGCATACTGCTGGGATACGAATGACTGGCTGCTTTATGGATTTGCATACGAGATGAACGGCGACAACGTCGTGGTTGATTTCGATAGCAAGAAGCGTATGAAGTATGCGATTGTCGAATTCGATGAGGGCGAGCAGTCATCTCCGTTCGCTCCTGTTTTTGAGGAGCTTGAACAGAGGATTGCAAGCTACTCCGAGATTGAGTCCAAATATCAGGCTGCCACTGAGTCGATTGCGACGATGGAGCTTGAATTGTCCGATCTGCGTCAGTTTAAGGCTGATGTTGAGAAGGCTGCTGCGGACGCAGAAAGAGAAGAAGTCTTCTCCCAGTTCGAGGATCTGCTCGGTCTGGAAGAGTTCGAAGCACTTCAGGCGGATTGCGACGGTATGAGTGTCGATGATCTGATGAAGGAGTGCTACGCCATTCGCGGTAAGAATGGCACAGCCGCAAAGTTCTCTGCGGCTAATAAGAACCCAAAGATTAAGGTTGCGAAGTCCGACAGCATGGATGATGAACCTTATGGCGGGATCTTTTTCAAGTATGGCATTGAGCCGATTAACTAAATAGGAGGTTACTAATTATGGCTAATAAGCATGGCGTTGTCCGTACGGACAACATGTTCGGCACCGATGTGCGTGCTGGTCTTGTTTCTATCAAGTATTTCGTCACCGAGGGCGAAGGCAATAACGCGAAGGACGTCGAGACCGAAATCGAAAACGGTCGCGTTCTGAAGGCCGATCATCTGCTGGATGACGAGCGTGAGATCTTTGTCGGCGTCGACGTTGCCGCCAATGACGACCTGAAGGACATTGTCCTCATTGCCTCTCCCGAGGTTATGTACGATGAGCGTCTCCGCAATCTGGACGAGTTCATCAATCTGCCCGGCAAGCCCGCTCGTGGCTATCGTCTGCACAAGGGCGACATTTTCTCCGTCACCAAGGAAGCGCTTGATGGCGTCGCGGTTCCCGCGAAGGGTAATGTTGTTGAGCTGAAGGCCGGCAACAAGCTGAATGTCGCTGCGACCGCCACCAATGGTTCCACTGTGGTTGGCAAGATCCATGATGTGAACGTGGTCGGTCGTTACACCTACTACGCCATCCTGGTGGGCTAATCGCCGCACAATTAAATAAGGAGGATACTACAATGGCTGAAATGAAAGATATTGTTAAGCTCGCTGTTGACGCCTACAAGGGCAACGTCGAGAAGTATTCTGTGCGTCAGTCTCAGGACGCGCTGCGTCAGGCTCTGATCGAGGCCAACAATGGCCAGACCACCCTGAACTACAAGGACATCCGTGACGGTAAGTGCAACGGTCTCTTCACCCTGATCGAGGAGATCCTGTCCAACACCATCGTCGAGGGTCTGCAGGGTTAACATTTAAATAGCGTTGCTATTTTCATATAGCCCACGTTCACCGCAAGGTGCTCGCAAAGAAACCTATCGAATTGCTGGAAACCCCTAAAGCTGTGTTTACTACAGCACAAGGATGAAATATGCCTAAGTGCGACAGTCGCGAAAGCAGAAAGAAAAACACAGATGATGCATGGTTAAATCCTAAACATTGAATAATGGGCAATCAGCAGCCAAGCTCCGAACAGGAGAAGGTTCAACGACCATCCCGATAGCGGGAGTAGGGTGCAAGCGCACTCGAAGTGGTAGGCGTCCATGTATTTGGACGATGATATGGTCTGTGCGTTTATCGAAAGATAAAGAAGCAGTTAGAAACTGCTGGGCGGGTGTAGCGAACCCGTGTTCTTTGGGGTGAAATCCAAAGACGAGGTGATAACTTATGCCAAAAGCTATTGATTTAACCGGAGAACGGTTTGGGAGACTAACTGTAGTTTCACAAGCAGATAGTTCCTTTACCGCATCTGGAAAGCCTGTGCGTAGATGGATTTGTCAATGTGATTGTGGGAATACCATTGTTACAACAAGACAAAACCTGAAGAAGGGCGACACACGATCGTGTGGGTGCCTAAAAACAGAAACCACAAAAAATAGAATGATGACTCATGGCGATTCAAAGACTGTGTTATACAAACGATGGAAGGCTATGAGGAAACGATGCGCCAACCCAAACAATGCTGACTATCCACACTATGGAGGTCGTGGCATTCGTGTCTGTGACGAATGGCAGGACTATAGAGCATTTAAGGAGTGGGCGCTTTCTCATGGGTATTCAGATGATTTAAGCATTGATCGAATCGATGTTGATGGTAACTATGAGCCAAACAATTGTAGATTCATATCCATGAAAGAGCAGTGCAATAATCGTTCTAGTAATATTTGTGTAACGTACAAAGGCAAAAATTATACTATCGCAGAATTAGCTGAATTGACTGGCATCCAGTATAGTACGCTGTACGAAAGAGTAAAACGCGGATTAGATATCGAAGATATTGTCCGCGAATAAAACAATCACCCAAAGAACTTTACCTAACAAAACAGGATGAATATTTCAACGCTCTCGTTGACTTCCGCAATGTTGCCGAAGGCGACCAGAACCTGTTCCTCGTTGAGGACAGCGAGCTGTTCGTCGTTTCTGAGATTGCCGATGGCACTCAGGGAATCCGTCGTCAGCGCCTCGGCGGCGTGAGCGAGACCTCTATCCCCACGTCCATGAAGGCCGTGCGCATCTATGAGGAGCTCAATCGCGTTCTGTCCGGTCGTGTTGACTTCAATGTGTTTATCCAGAAGGTCGCTGACTCCTTCCGTCAGAAGATGCTGGATGATATTTACAATCTTTGGAAGGGCGCTACCGCT
>Ga0326511_10003821_pt1 | contig 12085 bp, 11 predicted proteins | sample 0_2496_0518_D_FD_203701 | JGI IMG/M metagenome (GOLD analysis project Ga0326511, IMG submission 203701) | Bovine rumen microbial communities from UC Davis, California, United States - 0_2496_0518 | ecosystem: Host-associated > Mammals > Digestive system > Stomach > Rumen | place: USA...
ATATGCTGCCGCGGAGTGCTCTGACATCTTTGGCAGGCACATTCCCAAGATGTGGAATAGTGGAACAAGTACCTCTGTAAGATAAGTATACGGATCACCACGTGAAGCACGAAGTTTTACGGAAACAGACATGCCAGATGTAGCCGAAGCTTCGGTGAAAATCTGTGGATAAATGGTATGGTCACCCAAATAAGAACGAGCCATACTTGAAAATGCAGAAGCCGTAAATCGACCAACACCAAATGTCAATGCTTGCATGACTCCTTCTGCTGCATTAATTGCAGAACCAGCTAATGACACAACTTGGTCATCAATAACATTTGCGGATGAGTTTGTAATAAATGCCAACTCAGCACCAATTCCCGATCCTTGTTTCATGACACTGGAATAGATCTGTGATTCACCAACATTATTCGTATATGATTCTGATTCTGTTACGGTATCAATCATGAAGGAAACATATTGATTTGTTTCTCCAGCCATGTTATCAATATTGGTTGCCGTTCCAACACCTTTACCATCCATATCGGATGTGATATAACGATAATTTGTCCACACATCATCTGCACCAGATTCATATCGAACATGCATTCCGATTGGATATAATTGGTTACCGATACGAACACGTGCACTCTGTAATCCAAGCATCACGACAGCTGCATTAATCATCATTTTTACATTATTGATGTACGTCTGCCAGTCTGCTTCAAAGGTGTAAAATGGTTGATTTACGGATAAAGAGTGAATTAATGGAACACCGAGACCAACCAATCGAGAATCGAAGTTTTCCATGAATTCATCTGCACCACGGGTAATTTTATCCCATGCAAGTGATTTGATATCCGATGCTAAATCATTTCCATAATCACCATAGTCACCATATCGACTGGATAATTCTGCTTGATCAACATAGGTGATACGATTGGAACCTCCAACACCGTTGTCTTCTTCTGTATTTGTGATGCTTTGTGCTGTGGAAGCCACACCAGCTAATGCATCTTGTACAGCACCAACACCTGTTGCGGTTACTTCACCACTATCCGAGGTGGTTTCTGTTGCTTCTTCCGTGGTTGTTTCTGAAGTGGTTTCTAATGGAATCTTTTCAGCAGCCAATGCTTGTTCGATCAAGGTGTCCATTTCTGCAGTGGCTATTTTGGATGGTGCACCTGCTGGAGCAATTGCATCACCTGATGTATTAAAAACATCATATCGATCCAATGCCACTTGGTATGTTTTGAATTGACGAATGATATCTGCAATGGAATTATAGCCGCCTGTAAATAAAGCTCTACCAACAAAGAAATTGGCAACTTGTGCTGGTTTTAATACATTATTTCGATACCAATCTCCGGTAGCTCCTTCATTCTGACCATCCATTGATGAATCAATTCTCATATCACATAAATCTGACAACTGTGGAGGTGATCCAAATAAACGTGGAGAATAGTTTGGTTCTATTGGATTATTTTGAACAAATGATTCTTTTGATTTCGCTTGTCCTAATCCAGGTAAAAAGAATGACATATCTCATTACTCCTTTCTATACGTATAAGATTATTTAAGCGTCTATATATGGATTTTATCATAATAATAATAAAAGTTAGAATATACATACTATTGACGGGATAATAACGACGAAGGAGTTATTATCCCAATATAATATACAATGTATACAATAAGGAATTAATAATAGTTATAGTTTAGATATACTATATAGAATTCCATTTGTATACAGAAGAAAACAGTTACAAAAGTCGCGATGGAAAAGCCTTATATGATAACCCGCCTTTCGGCGGGTATTCTATTATTCTTTCTTTTCATATAGATATCATTTATATGATATAGAAATATATCAAAATAAATTTATTTTAAGGAGGCTTTCATATGAAAGTTCAAACAGGAGAATTCAAATTCGTGACAAACATTGATAATGACATCCGCAACGGTATCTTGAAGAGGTTGTCTAATATCTTCAATGAAGATGTGGAGATCGTATACGGTATCAATTATGAAAAGTATGCTGTACGCCATTACAAAAAACCCAGTTATATTTATAATGGCATGACATACTGGGTAGATGCCGTTGAACCTGAGTATGTGGATGTCAAAACCGGTTTCGTGATTCAAATTTACCACGAAAGAAGTGGTGATACATGGTCAAAATCCATCATCACAATTTGCCCAATTAACGAAGGCGTTGTGACAACGGAACCAATTGCTCGGTTTGAGCAAACATGTGGTTTTGAAAATCTTTTTCACACAAGAGAAGGTTTGGCCATATCAACATGGGTACATGTAACAATCAGATGCCCTGTTGTGCAGTATATTGTTGGGGAGATCAGTTTCTCTGATATCGTTGAGAAGTATATGGTGTACTCAAACATCCCGTGGGATGGTATGGTCACTCTGTTCTCGATGATTACAGAAGAAGAAAGAAAACAGCTCATCAACGAGCATGCGGATGAAGATAATAGATGGCATATGACAGATGTCGTCTATCAAATTGAACTCCTCGCAAATGCAGAGTTAATGAACAACCTGCATGACTATGACGAGTTCAAAAAGAAGTTTAAAAGAGAGGATATCCTTTCCGCAATCAGAGATTGCAATCAGACGGGAAAACACGAACTTCAAATCTTCCTCAATCACTGTGTCCCACAGGAAACTGAGGAAGATCGGAGAAAGAGATGGGAGCTGTAATATGCTCCTGTCTCTATCCCTTCGGGGAATGCATGATATCCATTGATATTTTATTTCTTCTATTAAAATAATATTTGAAATATATATAATTAATATGATATCAATGAATATCAAATTCATATTGTTAGTAGATCTAATGTGAAGGGATCGAAAGCAATTGAAGATGATGGAGATATCGGATGAAGCTAAGAATCCTAAAAGAAAGCGATCCTTCTCTTACCGGTCGAGAAGTAAATTAAACGCCGGAGTCACTGGCAATAAATAAAACGTGGGATGTCCGAGGATTAGTGAACCTCGCCCACAAAGGAGAAATTCTTATGACAAATACAATCAAATCCTTCATTGAAACTTTGAAATCTCTCGCAGACATTGCCATCGACAATTATACAATCCTCATCCAGGAAGGAGGTGTGATCGTAGCTTCCCTTCGCTACGAAGAAGACCCTTGGGGGGAAGGAGATAACTGGGACGAAACACGGGTGACAGCCGTGTATATAAATCCCACCATCCCCGACCACATCTTGAACTTCCTCGCCGAAGCCCCCATCGTCCGGGGTGTTAGAGAGGCGTGGAAGGAAGGAGTGAGGGAAACGTTCATGCTCAAGGGCTGGCATGTAAAATAAGCCCTACATAATAAGGATCATCGTGTAGGTGAACCCTCAGCAATAGTTGAGGCCGCCGATAGGTGATCCGATCTCATACAGCCTGGGCATGCTGTATAAAAACCGCCCACCAAATTGAGGTCCTCGGCATGACCTTCATTAGAAAAGAACTGCCGGTGTCCTGAGTACGACACCTAGACAAAAAAGAACTGCTCACAACCCAGGTCCTGAATATGACCTGGATAACAAAAAGAACTGTTCAAAAGGAGATCTTGGATCTCTTTTTTTTCTTTTTTTGGCATGTATATACTTAATTTGACCGAAGGTCAAATTCATATAATAACATTAATAGAGAATTCATAATATTTTATATTTATGGATATATAAAGTTATTATGTACAGACACCTTAGGTCTTGTATAAAATGTCATATGAAAGGAGAAATGCAATATGCCTATTGCGAGTATCATCTCAGGATTAACAGCGCTTGCGGGAAGTGGTATGGCCGTAGCAAAGATGATTCGAGATGATAAACAATCACGATATCCACCGGAATATCTCATGTATAAAGACATGATGAAAGATGCTCGGAAATATGGATATCCACCGATGGGAATGATGATGCAACAACCATTCATTGCTCCCATGGCACAACCGCCACAACCAATTATGGTACAACCAGATTTGGTGAGTCAGATTCTTCAGGAATATCAGAAACAACAGTTGTCACAAATGATTGCGAATATGGTCACACAAGCCATTCAGAAACGTTTGAGTCAGCCGCAACAAATATATGCTCCTAGAAGACCGGATTATGGTTATCAACCCCAACCCGTCCAACCCATGTCATATGGATATCAACCTCGGGTTCCACCACCATTGCCAAATCTTCAATATTATGCGGAACCGATGTGGGAGACACCTGCAGATGGAGTCGCTGTCCAAACTCCACCTCCAGAACCATCCCCATATCAACTTGCCTTGGTTCCAAAACCGATTTCCATGCCACAACCCCAACCACAGCCGTATGTCGCTCCGATGCCGCCACCGCCACCGAGTGTGAAGTTCTGTCAGCCTGAACAATTTGTACAGCAGCCACAGCCACAGCCACCACCGCTTGTGATGCCGGGTAACGGAAATATGTATCAATCCCAATTATCATGGGAATCGTCGAATGCATTTAATGTCGACCAGAATGGTTTGCAGTCATTTATCTCACATTGCGACAATCGACCAAAGGTTCCTGATAATTATGTCGGGAACACATTAGACGTGTGGTGATAAATATGAAAAACCGATATGACATACGGATACGAAGTCCGACAAAGAATGATGTTCTTTTGAAATCAAAATTATCAATATTAATGGAGGTCTTATTATGGATATGCACGCATTATCTTCCGACAATGTAAACGCCATCTTTGATGGTATGGTAGCTGGAGCACAGCAGACACAGGATGCTTATCAGCAAACCATGAATACGTTCCAGAGTACTGTTGGTACACAGCAGCCGATAAATGAACCTCGTCGTGCTGATTATTTCCAACAGACATATCAGCCGAGTCCCGGGTATCAGAATGGATTTACCAATCCACCTGTGATGCAAGCACCCCGCCAAGATTATGGATTTGGATATGACGAAACATCATATGCAACTCCGTATGGTTCGATGTTTGGTGGAGCACCGCAGCCTATTTCCCAGGACACACAATATTTCGGATTTTATAATCCCGCATATGGAAAGTGAGGTATCATTATGACATTCCAGGAATTTTGTGATAGATATGCAAATCCTGAATTGATTGAGATTACCTGTACTGATGAGGTTCCACGTGAATTCGTGGAACCCATCAACACTTTGGTGAATCTCATTCGTCTCAAGGTGCAAAGAGCAGATACTATCAAAATCTCATTCATTCAGAATAAGTTTGATGACATGAACGAAGTTCGTCGTATCATGAACGATGTGTATCATGGTGAGGTGAACGAATCCATCTCACAAGCATTATCCAAGAATCTGTATGGATTGGAATTTGGATTATTGACATCATCGGAAATGGCCATTATTAAAGTTCTGACCATTTACCTTATGATACAAAATGCAACCAATGAATATTAATCAAGGAGGAAATTACTATGAGTATCGTAATGCCAAGAGAAAACAACAAAGCAGGCTGGCAGCCGCTTCCCAACAAATTTTATGAAATCTCCGTTGGAGACATCCAGAAATATCTGGAAGATGAAATCCTCGGATTCAAGATTGCAACTGCATGGAAGAGATGGACTGGCATCTCTGCATATAGCAGCTACCTTCGCATGAGAGTTGTTCTCTCTCCCAAGGATATCGAAGTGGCTGAACATCGCAACGATTATGTTGGTAGAGTACTTCGTGAATATTCTGCTGAAAGAAATCTCAACAAGAATGTCATGGATTCTCTCAAGCCGTTCATGTATCCGGCTAACATGAAGCAGATTTATATGGCACAGAACTATGACAAGCTGAAGCATCTGAATGACCTCGGCGTTGTTGGTGACAAGCTGGATGAACTGGTGAACTGGTCTCAGATTAACTATGTTCGTGACAACAATACTGGCAAGGATTATTATAGACTCTATCTGGCACCTGAGAAGATTGTCTTCGATGGATTGACGAATGCAGAAACCGGTAAGATTGATGGTAGTCTGTATATTCGTAGAATCTATGGTACAAAGGAAGAACAGTTCCGTCTGCTGGTAGAACGTGTATTGACAAATAATAGCGTGACCGAAGATTTGAGTGTAGACCAGATTTATGCTCTCTGATAAGTAACCCATGAAAGCAATGGTGGGGCAAATGCCCCACCACTCGCTTTATTTAACCAATATCACATGAAAGGATGTGATAACATGAATGTGATTGAATTAAATGAATTGATTGACTTGACAAATCGTTTTTTTGATCATGGAGCATATCCAACGTTGACAATTGGCGGTATTGTGGGATCACATCCGTTGTCTCATGTATTGGATGTTGCAACAGATGTGGTTCCTTTTGAAAGCATCCTGATTATTGAAGGATGTGAAGACTTTTGTTATATTCCCAAGAAACCAATTCCAAATTATATCCCATATCAACAATTGTTCATCGACATGTTTGTGGAGAATGTAAAGCCGTATGATCCATTTGCTCCTCGTCTATGGGACGAGAATCAACCGAAAATCAAAGCAGTTGATCAAGAATTCATCCGTCGATTTCAATTGGTCGTTATCAACAATGCACATTTGATTGAACCAGAAATGTTGCGAATGATTGTAGATGTGTGTAAATGGAAATCTGTATTGATCGGAGATCCATTTGATGTGGGTGGTGAACCATTTATGGATGCACCAACGATTGTCAATTGTTTGGAAAAACAATCACCCATTATTGGAATGGCTCGTAAATTATGGGGTGTACCAACTTATGCGATTGACAAAAAAGCTCCCGGTACGGTAAATAGTGGAAGAGTCACTCGTAAAGGCATTGGCCGGTTAGATGGTAGAACGTATATCTCCAATCATCTGGATTTGGTACAAGCTGTACAAAATCAACAACGAAAACAAACCTTTCGCAAAGGTCAGAAATTTTTTGTAACAGATGACCGAATTTACAACATCATGGAAGAAAAGAATCATCAATTGCAACATATTACCAAGAATGCATTGCTGATTATGGGTCGCACAAATTCTTTATCACAGATACCACAACAATTCCAGATTCATCATTCCAAATATACGATAAGATGTGATGTGATCTACGACCATATTGGAACTTATCCAAATGAATGGGATTATCGTATTAAAGTAAAACCGGCGAATATATTATCTGTGGCAGATGCCAAATATCATCGATATTTCAATACGGTGTTTGTTTGTATTGGAGATGTGTCTAAACGAGAATTATATTCTGTCATGAAAAATTCTGTTAACTTGACGCTATGTGGTGTGAAAGGAGTGAGTGAATGAAACTATTTGGATTCGATATTGTTCGTTGTTCAAAGGCAGACTACCAAGAACTCAACACATATCAGACAACCACAATTGAATTATATAATCGACTTGTGGAATATGGTGACTTTATTGCGAGAATCATTGGAAAGTATGATGATAATGAAGAAGTCGTATTACAAATGATTTTTGAACGAACAGAGACATGTTGTAAATTGATTTTATTATATATGGCAAACAAATATTCTATTCCGATCACATCTTTATCTGTGTCGACACGCATGAGTCAACTTCGTCAGCATGCTTCACAATTACAACAGTATATCTTACAACATCTTACTGTTCAATCCAGAATGGATGAACACAATGAAGATGCTGAATATGAAGAAGAATATGCTGAAATCAGAGATGAATATGAAGATGTGAATGTGAAATATTATAAAGCTCGAGATCATTTGGCAAAGGTATTATATTCTGATATCACGGCCATGATATCTGTTGTACAATATGATTTCTTCCAAATCATATTCGGAGTAGATATTATCCGAGATAGAAAAAAACGAACGAAAGTTCCTAAAGGTAAACCCGCTTTTGAAGTGCGAATCTTCAATGAAATTAAATCTGATAACGGAGGTAATCAATCATGAATGAGATGGAATTACAAGCAGCTGGATACACCAAGGTGTATAATTACACCCAGTGGGGTCACGATAACCATGTGAATGTTATTACAGAACAAGCATTCAAAAAACTTGTAACAGACACATTCAAAACTATTGTGGATGTTCTTAAGGAAACATATGGACCATATGGTTCCAGTATCATGATTTCTGAGAATAACGAGACAACTGCAACAAAGGATGGCTATAATATTTATAATGCACTTGGGTTCTCTCACCAGTACAAGAAGATGGTATATCTTGCCATCAAGAATATCATTGAACGTGTCAACAATAATGTCGGCGATGGTACAACATCTTGTATTTTGTTGGCTGAAAAGATTTTCAATAAGTTGAATGAACTGGTGCAGACATCAGAAGACAAAAGAAATATAAAAGACATTCTTGATGGAATCGAAGAACATCTTTTTTCTTCTACCGAACTTTCTGTTGATAAGGGTGAAGATGGACCCATCAAACCTCTCACGGAAGGTTCTTTATATGCCTTGCTGATGGTGGCTGCAAACTATGATGGAGAGCTCGTGGATTATTTGGTAGATGCACTCTGTCCAGTTTGTCAAGATATCAATGACCCTCGTACGCCAATTGTTTCCATGAATAATGTCATCGTGGATTCTGAAAAGATGTATGAAGCTTCCTCTACCACATACAAGGTACAAACCTTACCCGGAGACTATCGTGTTCGTATCAATATGGATGAAACATTCGCATTGTCTATTGAGAATAAAACCAAGATGAAGGTTGTATTATACGACCATACGTTTGGTGATTCTGAATGGTCAAATCTGATGGCTGGGATTGGTGAAGGAAATGATGAAAATGTTATGATCATCGCTCGCACTTTCTCAGCGACTTTCATGAATAACATGTGGGTTCGCTATTGTGGCAAACGTGCAATGGTAAAAGCAAGTGTTCCGATTTATCTCGTGGAAGTAGACGCCGGGTATTTCCAAGATGAAATTCATGACTTAGCTGCTGTATTGAAAACAAAAGCACATACCATTCATGATTTACAAATTAAGAAGGATGAACTTCCTGAAGTAGAGTTATCCGTTTACAATTACAATTGTTTGGCATTCTATGGAGTGGAGCCTCCCGAGGAATATGTGGATGTGCTTCAGATTAAATATGCCAATGAAAAGAGTTATGCAAAGAGAACATTATTGAACGACCGCATCAAAGCATTGCAGATGAAGTCCAAGGATTCTATTATCACAGTACGTGCGGAATCCACACTGGAACAGAAACTGTTATCTGATAAGCTAGATGACTGTATCGCCATTGCAAAATCCGCATTGGAATATGGTGTGGTACCAAATATGCTTTGGTACGGCTATCAACGTATCATCAAATTGAATGATGAAAAAGACCACAAAATTCCATTAACATATAAGATTCTTGATGCAATTGCTGGAAGCATCAAAGAACTCGCAGATGATATCTGGTATTCGAAACACAATAAACCAACTGATGAAGAGATTGTGGAATGGAATACAAAGAGAAATTCTTTTTATGAAAAGATGCAGGAAGCAGAATCCTCATATGATATTATCAGAGAAGAGTTTGTGGATATGCGAACACTTCCGACATCTGCTCAGTATGACATGGAAATCATCGTGGCATCTATTTCCATTGTCAAGTATATCCTCAGTGCAAGAGCACTCATCTTTGATGCACATCTCATGCGTCCTCAGGGCGATGAAGGGCATTTTCAATTTAACGGCGATTAATATGTATATGATTAATGTGAATGGGCGGGTTAATCCCGCCCAACATTAATTCAACTAACTTTTTGACGAAAGTTTAGAATACAAATTGGAGATGAAAAGCCATGAAGCAATTGAAGTCAAATATTTATAAACACATCTGTTCTATCTTAGCATCTGATAGAGCAGATTTAAAGAGTTCCCAGAATCAAGTGTTATTCTCAAGAGTTATTTCGGAATATCCATCAAAGTCGGTGCATTGTTTATCAGCACATCGATTACTATCTTTCTATGAGAGAAATGTGAATAGTGTTTCACTTATCTTGGAGATTATGAAAGATGAAGGAGAAGACGAAGAGATTATTGAGAACATTAAATTCTTACGTGAGAATCCCAGTATCAAAGGACAATCTGAAGTCACAAGTTTGTGTGTCATCTTGGCAGATTATGTCAAGTATGCAAAGATATTAAAGGTGAAGAACTCCTTCATTCAAGCAATGGATATGTTGGATGATGATGAAGCGCCTATCAAAGAAACGGTTGACACATTGTACAAGATGTCCAATGACATCATGAACGCATACAATATTGCCAATGTGACAGCCACACAACATACGTTTGATACAGATGACAAGGATGCCATGAAGACAGTGATTGCATCCACATTGGATGCCCGTTCAGCTGATAAGTGTATCATCACATCTATCCGAGCTTTAAACCAAATCTTATCACCCGGATATCTGTCTGGATGTTTGTATGTGTATGCGGGATTGCCTGGTAACTACAAATCGGGTATTCTGTTACAATCTCACGTGGACACATGTCGATATAATGAACATCTAAAGAATGTCACACATGGAAAGACACCAATCTCCATTTATATCTCAATGGAAAATACCATGGAACAGACAGTTCGAAGATTGTGGAGTTTATTGTTTCCTATGGCTGATATGAATGATTTCTCTGTTGATGAAATTTGCGAGATGATTAATAGTACCTTAACGGAAAAGGGAATTAGAAGTGTCTTGTTGTATTATGGATATCGAGAGAAGTCCACTGCAGATATTGCGAATATCATTCGTTCATTTAATACAGAAAACACGGAAGTTGTGGCATTGTACTTCGATTATATCAAGCGAATCAGAAGTGCTCGTACAGATGCAGCTGCAACATCATCTGAGAAGAGTGAATTGCATGCGATTATGAATGAATTCAAATTGATCGCTGTTCAATTTAATATCCCAATTGTAACAGGGCATCAGCTCAATAGAGTCGCTGCACAAGCAGTTGATGATGCAACTTCACATGGAAACTATGATAAGTCTGCAGAAGTGCTCGGTCGTTCTCAAGTTGGTACCGCATTTGAGGTTCTTGAAGTGTGTGACTTCTTGGGTTTAATCAACATCGAAAATGCTGGTGATAATAAGTATCTGATGATTAAGGCAGGCAAGCAAAGAGACAAACAAGGTTCTTCATCAGACCAAGAAATCAATGCCATTCGTCATCCATTCTTATCGGTAGATTCCTTTGCATTAAAGCCGGATATCATGGAAAACTGCTCTTTGTCGATTCCAATCTTCTTTGGCAGACAAATGCAAAACTTTGTTACAAATATCTGAAAATAATTATTTTCGGTATATGTATAATTAAATTGAGAAGAACCCATACCATGGGATACTCTTCTCAAAAATATTATTTTAAGGAGGGCTCGCGTTATGAGCATCTTACAACTTCAATCAAGGGTGTTAGGTCCGGACACCAACGTGGATTATTCCACAATCATCATGCAGTCGTATCCTGCATTTGCGATTCAGACGCAACCGTTTGTTGGGTTCAAAATCAAATGCCGTGATACACAAGCCGGTCGTATGTATGGACAGCAGGAAGCCCGGGTTAGACAGATTGACCAGTTCCTGAATCCACCGCCGAATGCGTATGGACAGCAGCTTCCCATGCCTCTTGCAGGTAGTGGTTGTATCCTGAGAGCAACACATTTCCAGATGCCGGATGGGATTTGGGTGATTACCATGCCATCACCCGTTCGTTATCTGAAAGATGAGTTGGACAGACTGTTCAAGGTATTGCAGTTATTGGAACAGAGACTTGGTATTGTATTGACAGGAGAAGATTATGAGATTAATGTCTCTGGTATTTGTCCTGTTAACAATGTTGAGACCACACTTTCAAAACTGAATATCGGACCAAGTTATATGAAGATGTTGGAAACACCTTCCAACACACCGTTTAGATATGGACATCTCATCCGTATCAATGACACGTATGCTTGCTTCCGTACAAGATGGAAGCCTGGCATGCTTTATCCGACAAACCTGTATGAGCTGTTGATGACATTATCGACACTCATTTCAGCCATTTTTCATTAATCACAAGGAGGAACTTATCATGAGTAACTATGTAAATCCGGATTATCC
>Ga0326511_10003822_pt1 | contig 12081 bp, 10 predicted proteins | sample 0_2496_0518_D_FD_203701 | JGI IMG/M metagenome (GOLD analysis project Ga0326511, IMG submission 203701) | Bovine rumen microbial communities from UC Davis, California, United States - 0_2496_0518 | ecosystem: Host-associated > Mammals > Digestive system > Stomach > Rumen | place: USA...
CGTTTGTCTCGATACGACCGTAGCTGAGAAAGACAAGATTAAGGAGCGCTTGGTGGTAAGTACCTATTCCGCTGATCGTACGAACTACACCAAGCGTTTCATGTTGCAACATGTGGGCACACCCGTTGCCGATTATCTGTTGCAGGGTGTCTTGAAAGAGTTCTCCAAGGAGGAACAGGAGCAAGTATTGGACCTCTTCGGACAACAGAAGAACCAGTATTTTGTATATAAGACGCTTATGAAGGAACGTAAGGCCGAGGCTGCAACGGGTGTTGGCGCAATGTATACCGACTTCAGCATGCCCGATCCAAACGGGAAAGTGATTAGCATCTCCGACTATGTCGGCAAGAACAAATACACGCTCGTTGACTTCTGGGCCTCATGGTGCGGACCGTGCCGTGCGGAGATGCCTACCGTAGTGAAAGCCTACGACCTGTATCATGCCAAAGGCTTCGAGGTGGTAGGTGTGTCTCTTGACAACAACAAAGAGGCATGGGTAAAGGCAATCGGCCAGTTGAAGATGCCATGGCCGCAGATGAGTGACATCAAGGGATGGGGCTGCGAAGGAGCCGCTCTTTACAACGTGAAGGCTATTCCTGCCAACGTGCTCATCGACCAGCAAGGTAAGATCGTTGCCAAGAACCTGCGCGGCGAGGACCTGCTGAACAAGATGGCTGAGTTGCTGAAATAAAGTTATGAATAAAAGGAATAATATTCTTATGCTCAGTTTGATTTTCTTGCTGAGCATAAGTTTCTTTGTTTCTGAAGCCTCTGCTCGCAATCCCAAATATGAGAAGATGCTGAAGCACATAGTACGGCATCAGAAAGAGTATGTTGGGATGGATGCGGGCGCTTTCTACAAAAAAATACAGGAAGATGGCTTTCCAATCAGGTGGGTAAACCTTGATGATGGATTTCGGTGTAATCGAAGGGAAATATCTGGCATTAGCTTATTTTCTGAAACGCGATTGCAAATAGCTGGGAAAAAGAGTTTTACACAGTCTTGATAACATTTGAGGAGAACACCATGCTTGCAGAAGGTTTTTGTTTGGATATTCCCCGTGACCCGTTTCCCAAAGAGATGCCAGATAACAATCCTTTCGTAAAAGGTGTTCTTGAGAAGACGAAATCCTTCAAAATTAAGTCAATTGAGTGTACTTTCAAGTTTTCTGAACCATTGGAGGGGATGAAAAAGCCAAAGAAAAAAAAGGAAAAGAAGAAGATAATGATTAATGGTTTGGAATTTATCCCCCTTTATGAACCAGGTCATTAAATTGTATAATGATGAAGAAATCATTATTTATTACCCTTTTAATAATATGTAATCTGACACTCTTTGAAGCGAGAAATCCCAAATATGAGAAGATGTTGAAGCACATTGTGCACCATCAGAAAGATTATGATGGGATGTTTTTCTTCTTTAGGAGTGTGTTTTATCCCAATCGTTATTTGGCCGGAATGTGCCTTCAAGCGTATCCGTTTCCAATTAATGCCTAATTGGGTTGTAATTAGTCGACTAATTAAGGTCTAATTAATGCCTAATTACAACGTAATTAATGCCTAATTGCAAGGTAATTAATGCCTAATTAGAGTCTAATTAATGCCTCATTGGAAATTACTTGAAAAACTGCTGACTTTTTACCCTCTCCGTATGTTGAATGCTCACAGCCTATTTTTCTTGTAAAAAATTTTGCATTCATTATTTTTTTTCCTATCTTTGTCGCATTCTAGACAACATATCTGAGTATCTATATCGCATGAAAGGGCACGAAATGATCGACATCGAGGTGGTGCATCGCTGGGATGATGCTTCGCTGAAGATGCTTTATAGTCATTACTATAAGGCATTGGTGGCTTTTTCTGCCCAGATGGTTGAGCATCAGGAGGCTGCCGAGGAACTTGTGCAGGATGCCTTTGTCAGTTTGTGGCAGCAGCGCAACACCTTTCAGAGTGCCGCCACCCTCAGGGCCTACCTCTACAACACCGTTCGCAACAAGAGCATCAGCTGGCTGCGACACGAGCGGGTGGAGCGCAGCCGTATAGAGGCGTTCGAGCGCGACTTCCGCCTTATGCAGGCCGACGGCGGCGAGGAGCCCGACCGCGAGGAAGTGTTCCGCCAGCTGTTGCAAGGCATCGATGCCCTGCCGCCCCGTCTGCGCCAGGTGTTTCTCATGGCTATTGAGGGCAAGACTTCTGCTGACATTGCCGCCGAGCTGGGTGTGGCTCTGGAGACGGTGAAGAAACAACGCCAGCGCGGACTGAAGCATCTCCGTAGGATGCTTGCTCCTGAGGCCATGCTCCTCTTCTTTGTATTGGCCGACTGAGTGTTCTACCGTATTCCTTTTTCTTCGCACTCTCGTTCAACTCGTTTCACGGGTCTGACTGGTGTTTGCATGCTGTCTTCGTGTGGATGAAAACACGGAGTCTTTGTGTGCCGTCGCGGGCGGATGGACAGTCTTCGCAATGATGTCGGGGGAAGAAGTGAAGGTTGTGAAGGGGCGGGGGTGTGCCCCCCTCGGAAAAGAACCCCGAAAGTGGGGAAACTCTCGGGGTTCACGATATGATTTTGGCAATTCTATTTCGTTTCTTCTTTCCGCTCTCGCTTACTCGCTGGTGGGGAAGATGGGCATGGCGCGGCTCTGGCCGGGCGAGGTCATGATCATATTGGTGACCTGCACGGGTGTGACGCGGCGGATGCACTTCACACGGCCTGTGCCTGAGGCTGTGTGGTAGGCTTCCTTGGTAGGGATGCCTCCGACAAGGCTGTCGAAGAAATAGAGTTTGTAGTTGCTGCCGCTGTGTACTCCTACGATGAGATTGTCGAAGTTGTAGCTAGTGTCTCCGAATCCGGCTACCCAGAACCACTGGTTGGTGACGAAGTCGATGGACTCTGTGACGCCTGGCAGTGCGACCTCTACTTCGGTGTCGTTGGCCCAGCCGTAGGCATAGAGCTTGCCATTGTCGACGGAGTAGATGTAGGAGGCGCTGCCGCCGCATGCCGCCACGACAGATGCCTTAGAGAGGTGGAGCGAGGCGCTGAGCTCTTTCTTCTCGGTGAGTGCTCCCATGCCGGTGATGCGGTAGAGGTAGCGTTTGCCGGCAGACTTGTCCTCAGAGAGGAACCAGATGGTCTCGACGCCTCCGATGCGATTGATGCCGCTGGCGAGGCACTGCTCTTGTCCGGTGGGGTCGGAGGTGACGTCGGTGGCATAGGAGCAGTTGTTGTCGGTGCGGCGGATGCCGTGCTTCAGGTTGCTCCAGTAGGCCATGCCCATGCGTCCGCAGCTGAGCATCTGGATGTGCTTGGTGACCTCGTCGTCGATGGCGGGCAGCGAGAACTTGCCTGTGGAGAGGATGTTGGCTCCTTGCATGCGCTTGCTGCTGATGCCTTTCTTCGACATGAGGAAGCCGTAGTTGGCACCGTTGGAGATGTTGTAGTAGACATCGTCGTTGGCCTCGCCGGCATAGCAGATGGTGCTATGGTCGAAGGTCTGCTGCATGTCCTCGGTGCGGTAGGCGCGGTAGTCGGCGGTGGTGAAGATGTTGAGCATGTTGCTGACGCCCATCTCCTTGGTGTCGGGGTTGACATACTGCTGCATGTACATGACGGCAAGTGAGACGGGTGTGCCTCGCATGGGCTCTCCTGAGACCTTGGTGATGAGGTTGCTGGAGAGACCGTTGTCGGAGACCATGTCGAGCTCGGTCTGACCGCCGTCGACTTCCTTGAGGATGTAGAACCCGTTGGAGAACTCGGTAGAGACGTTGAGCGACGTGCGGGTGTAGCGGGCATAGCCGGTGGTCAGTGATTTCACCTCGAGGACGATAACATAGGCGCCCGAGGCTAGGTTCACCTCGTAGTTGAGGGTGCGCTCATGGCCGATCTCCATATCGCGGAAGCCGGCGCCGTCGAACGAGTTGGCCACATAGAGGTACCAAGTGTACTGGAGGTCGGACTCGGGATAGTCGGTGGTGATCTCCGGAGTGATGCTCAGGATATTGCCAACGTAAGAGATAACCGATTGTGCCGGTATGTCTGTTATTTCTATGGACTGCACGCTGGAAGGGTCGCCCAGCGAGCTGTCGTCGCTGTAGCAGCTGCTGAACACCCAGGGCATGACAGCCAACATCAAGATTGGGAAAATATGCTTTTTCATTGTTTCTTTACCATTATTCGTTGCTAACAATCATTACATTCCTGGCAAGGCCGGACTGAAAACGACGGCTGTGCCATCTGCCTCACGATAGACATCCTGTCCGGCGGCCTGACGCCTCGCGTTCTCCTCTGCCAGGCGCAGGGCGAAGACCTTAGCCAGATAGTCGAAATAGGCTTTGTCGGTATCGTACATCTCCTGAATCCACTCATCGCTCCACGATAATTCGCTCCAGTCGATCATCAGCTGGAACTTCACGTCGCCGTAGGTGCCGAAGATGAGGTTGAGGTTGCAGCTGTCCCAGGTGGTGGGCTTGGAGAGCTTGTCGGTGAATGATATGACGCGTGTCTGCATCATGGTGAAGCCGTTCTTGAAGTTCTCGTTGGGCTTGAAGCGCACCTTGAGGATGGCGTTCTTGGTCTGCAGTCCTGGACTGCGCAGCATGACGACGGGCACACGGAAGAGGCTCTCGCCGGCCTTGACCACTTGTATGCGGCGGGCCTCAGGACTGTCGAAGGCTACGTAGTCGACGCCTGGCGTGGCGTTCTGCGCACCCTCGACCTGTATCTGCTCGAGGGCATACTCGCGGTCGGCGTCGGTGACGAAGCCCACGGTCTTGGCCTGTATCCAGATGGTGTCGGTCTGTATGTCGCCATGGGTCTTGAAGTTGTAGAGCAGGGGCACGTCGACCACTGCCTGGTCTTTGGCAATATCATCGTTTTTCAGCTCGTCGCCGCCCGCATTGAAGAAACGGAAGTTGAGGTAGGCGTCGGGGTGGGAGTAGGGCTCGAGCTCTTTCTCGCACGAGGCGAGCAGCAGGGCAAGGGTGCCTAGCAGCGCCCAGACGCACAGGTGGCCCTTGTGAGCTGACACTGGTCGTAAAATATGCTTATATGAAATCATAGTTCTCAGGTTTTTCGTTTGTCGTTTTTACTTCATTGTCAGATTCCCGGGTCGTATTCGGTCTCGGGCAGCGGGATGATGTAGGTGTTCTCGTCGGCTGGTGTCTTGAGCCACTTGATGGTGGTCTCGCCGAGCCGCTTGTAGGTGAAGAACATCTGCCCCTCGCCGTAGAACTCGCGCCGGTACTCGTTCACTATCCATGTGCGGACGTCGGCCAGACTGCTGAACTCGGTCATGTTGGCCACGTCGTGGGCTATCATGTAGTCGCGGTAGAGCTGGTTGATCTCGGCAAGGTCAGTCGATGTCTCCATGACGATGAGATACATCTCCGAGGTGCGCAGCATGGGCACAATCTGATAGTAGACAGAGGGGTTGGTGACCTTCTCCTCGTCGTAGCAGTAGCGCATGAATCCGCACCACAGGGCGCTCGACGAGTCTTTCAGCCGCGGGTTCCACAGGTTGGCGTAGCGGTTGTGGCTGTTGATGTTCTCGCCCTCGAAGAGTTCGTCGAGCATGGTGTTGGTGAGCGCCAGGTGGGTCTCGGGGGTGTAGGTGCCGATGATGCGCTCGACGTTGTCGGAGAAGTAGGCGGCGGCAATAGACTGGATGTCGTACTTGCTAATGCTGAAGTAACACTCGTTAGGACATGCCAGATAGCCGGCCTTGTAGTCGCTCTGTCCGCTGAGGCGGCGCACCGGTGTGCCGTCGGGCAGCTGGGCATTGATGAGCTCGCGGGCCACGCTTTGAGCCTCCTGTTTGTCGCCCACATAGAGTGACATACGGGCATGGAGCGCGCGCACGGCCCAGTAGTTGAGGCGCATCTGGCGGTACTGCAGGAAGGCGTGCTGCTCGTACACCTCGTTGGTGGCGTAGGTGCGGTTGAAGGGATACTGCATGGCAGGGTCGCTGTCTTTGAGCAGCTGCTCGGCCTTGGTGATGTCGCTCTTCAGCTTGGCAGCATAGTCGGCGAAAGAGTAGTAGGCCGGCATGTCGTAGATGCTGGTGGTCTCAGAGTAGGGCAGCTTCACCTGTCGCGATCCGTTCTGCGGCATCTGTCCGAAGAGTCGCAGGATGTCGAGCTGACAGTAGGCGCGGATGGCATAGGCCTCGCCCAGCACAATGTTGTAGATGCGCTTCTCGGTGAACACGCCCGGGTTCTCCTCGGCGTTCTTGATGATGAGGTTGGCCTGTGCGATGGTCTTGAAGAGCGCCGTGTAGATGCTGCTCATGGCCGACTTAGAGTAGTCGGACGTATAGTTGTGGTTGCTCAGGTCGCGCTCGGCATAGCGCTTGGAGGAGGGATGGACATACCAGAGGTTGGCCAGGCACTCGACGCTTGTCATCGAGAGCTGCATGCCGTAGGCACTGGTCGAGGCCATCTGAATGTAGCAGCCGGTGAGGGCTGTCTGGAATCCTTTCTCGGTGCCGAACTGCCCGTCTTCCTTCTGTTCGGTGTCGGGGCGTACGTCGAGCCAGTCGTTACACGAGGTGAGCATTGCCGATGAGCCGACGCTGAGTGCCAGGGCGAACAGCCAGCCACCTCTTTTGAATATATGTTTTTTCATCTTGATGCTGTATTTATGCATAGTAAAATGAATGATGGGTGCACATTAGAACAAGAGTTTCACGCTTCCCTGGATGTTGCGGGCATACGGGTAGTTGATGCCTCGCTCCTGCTTGACAGTCCCCCAGTGCACCAGGTCGCTGGCGTTGAGGGCGAAGATGACCGACTGCATGCCCAGGTTCTGGTGCAGCCACTTGCCGTCCCAACGGTACTGCAGGCTGGCAGTAGAGAGCTCGAGCACATTGTCTTTCATGACGAAGCGCGAGGTGGCGCGTGTGGCGGTCTCGCTGTAGCCCTTGAAGAAGGTGACGTCGCCGGGTTTCATCCACCGGTCGGTGAGGGCGCGGCGGTCGACGTTCTGCGACATGAGGGCGGCGATGGGCACCTCCACCTTGTCGAGCAGGGTGCTGTTGTAGGTGTAGCCGCCCCAGTAGTAGGTGAAGGTGAAGTTCAGCGTCCATCCCTTGTAGCGGATGATGTTGCCGAAGTTACCGCGGTATTTCGGTTCGGCCTGTCCGCAGAACACCTTGTCGCCGGGCCGCCACGAGTCGGTGACGTTGCCGTTGCGGTCGACATATATCTCGTCGCCCGTCGATGGGTTGACGCCCAGCGAGCGCACGGCATAGATGCTGTTTTGCGGTTTCCCCTCGTAGAAGAGTGTCGACACATCGACATTCTGCTCGCGGTAGGCCTCGTTCTGTGCCTTTACATAGTCGGAGAGTTTGGAAATCCAGTTTTTGTTGTAGACCAGCTGTCCGGTCATCATCCACGTGAAGCTGTGGCGCATGTCGCGAATGGGGTAGCCGCTCAGGGCCAGTTCCCAACCGCGGTTTTTCACCTCGCCCACGTTGGCGATGTAGTTGTTGATACCCATGCTCGATGGCAGGTCCATGTTCGAGAGCAGGTTGGAGGTCTTCTTGTCGTAGAAGTTGAACTCGCCCTTGAGCAGTCCCTTGAGCAGTCCGAACTCCATGCCGAGGTTCAGCTCGCGGGTGGTCTGCCATGTGAGGCGCGGGTTGCCCCATGCCGATAGCTGCGAGCCAATCCAGTTCATGTATTTGCTCGAGGTGATGGAGCGGAAGATGGTGTTGGCGCCCGTGCCGCTGCCCATTTGCGAGCCCACCTCACCGATGGAGGCCTTCAGGCGCAGGATGTTGAGCACGGGGTTACCCTTGAGGAAACGCTCGTTGTGCACGTTCCATCCGATGCCTGTCGACCAGAAGGGTGCCCATTTCTTCTCGCTTCCGAAGGTAGAGCTGCCGTCCACGCGATAAGAGAAGTCGAGGTAGTAACGGCCGTCGTAGGTGTAGTTCACGTTGCCCGTGAAACCGATGCGGCGCGACTTGCTCTTGCTGCCGCCGGGCGTGCCGTCGTGCAGATACTGGCGGGCATTGCCCAGGAAGGGATTTTCGCTGTCGGCGATGCCCTCGGCGGTGAACGAGTAGGAGAGGTTGTCGCGGGCCGACACCGAGTAGTCGGCACCTACATAGAGCAGATGCTTGTCGGCAAAGAGATGGCTGTAGGAGAGCGTGGCGTTGCCGTCGTAGCTGTAGCCGTTGCCCGTGCCGTAGCGGTAGAGTCCGCGGCGCAGGAAGCCCTCGTCGGAGTTATACTCGTAGTAATGTCCGTAGCTGTTGGTGGTGAAGTAGGAGTGCTCCGCCGGCAGGAAATAGTCGCTGGTGTTGTTCAGCTTGCTGATGCCGAACTGTCCGCGGAAGGTCAGGTCGGGAATGATTTTCCACTCGATGGCGAAATTGTTGGTCAGCGTCTCGTGGCCAGTCTTGTTGATGGTGTTCAGCTCGGCATCGTAGAGCGGGTTGGCGCGGCCAGTGCCCTGTGACGGACCGAGGAACGCCTCGAAATACTGTCTCAGTGCGCCATTCTCGTCGTAGGGGATGTCGTAGGGCTGCAGCGCCACATACTGGCTGAAGTTGCCGTAGTTGCTCTCCTGCGAGCGCACCAGTCCCAGTGTGGTATAGTTCTTAAAGGTGATGTTCTTCAGGTTGTACACCAGCTGGATGCTGCCGTTGAACGACCGGCGGAATGAGTTCTTCATCGCACCCTCGGTGTCTTTGTAGTTGGCGCTGACGGCCCAGCGGAACTGGTCGCTGCCACCTTCGAGTCGCAGGGCGTAGTGTGAGCCCACGCCCGTGCGTACGGGTTTGTTCAGCCAGTCGGTAGTGGCTCCCGAGAGCACGCTCTTCAGTTTCTTGTTGTAGTGCTCCTGGAAGTTGTAGTCGTTGGGCGCATAGTCGGCCGAATAGAGGTTCAGGCGGTTCTCCAGCTCCAGCTTCTCCTTGGCGTTCAGATAGTCGTAGCTCGTCAGGTCGGGAGCCTCGATGTCGATGCCCACCTCGGCGTTGATGCGCAGGCGGCCGGCCTCGGGCTGGCGCGTGGTCACCACGATGACACCGTTGGAGCCTCGCGAGCCGTAGATGGCGGTGGCGGCGGCATCTTTCAGGATGTTGATGCTCTCAATCTCCTCGTCGTTGTAATCCATCAGTTTCTCGAGCGACATCTCGAAGCCGTCGAGGATGATGAGCGGTGTGTTCACCGCATTGCTGGTTGTGCTGTTGAACTCAGCCACGCTCATGGGCAGGCTCGAGTTACCGCGGATGTTGATTTGCGGCAGGTTGTTGGGGTTGCTGCCCGCGAGGTTGTTCACCTGGAAGTTCATCGAGGCGTCGATGGTCTTCAGTGTCTGCAGCAGGTTCTGTCCCTTGTGCATGTTCAGCTCTTCCTTGCCGATGGTTGTCACGGCACCCGTGTAGCTCTCCTTGGCTTTGTTGAAAATACCCGTCACCACCACCTCGTCAATCAGGTTGTCGGCCTTCATCACGATGTCGCGGGTGATGTCGCTCGTACCTTGCGGCACCTGCACATACTCATTGGCCAGTCCCACGTACGAAAACTTCAGGGTGGTGGCCTCCACGGGAATCTTGAAGCTGAAGAAGCCGTCGGCATCGGTCACCGTGCCCACACGGTTCTCGCCCACCGACACGGGCACACCCACCAGCGGCTCGCCAGTCTCGTCGGTCACGTGGCCCCTCACCGTGCGTTCCCGTCCGCTGAGCTGCTGTCGGGTGATGGTCACGATGTTGCCCTTGATGGTGTACGAGCAGCCAATCAGGCTGGTCAGCTGTCCCACCACCTCGCTGGCACTCTTCCTTGTGGCGCGGATGGTGACCTTCGGCCAGCGGGCTGCCTCCTCGGTAGAGTAGACAAAGCTCAGTCCTGCCTGTTTCTGGATGGCGTTGAGCACAGTCACCACAGGCACCGACTTGAAGTCTACGCTCACTTTCGTGTCTGCCGGCATGGCGGCATGGCTCACCGTTGGCAGCAGCCATGCCATCGCCCATAGCAGCAGGCAGACACGTCTTCGAATGTCTTTGCTTTTTTCCATGAGATGAATAAAATTATTTGTTGATACTAATTGAGTGTTGGTTCTTTGTGATAGTTACGTTTAGCACGGCCTCGATCGACTCTAGGATGTAGTCTATTCCGTCGTAGCGGCTGAAGTAGCCGTCCAGCTGCTTGGTGCGCAGTTCGTCGGAGGCAAAGCTCACCTCCACGCCGTACCATCTCGACAGTACCTCCATCACTCGCTCGAGCGGCCATGCCTGAAACAGGAACTTGCCTTCGTTCCACGCCACGTAGGGCGTTGTGTCAACCTCGTTGATGGATAATTGAGAATTGACCACCGACAATTGCTGACCGGGTGTGAGCATCTGCTCCCGTCCGTTGTTGGGCGTGAAGCCGATGGAGCCTTTCACCAGCACCACGCTCAGATGGCCAGTGGCATTCGCGTTGTCGTTTTTGCTTCCGTCTCTTGTGTTCACCATGAACTCGGTGCCATGCACCCGCACGTCGCCCTGCGGTGTGTGCACCACAAACTGGCGGCTCTTGTCTTTGGCCACCATGAAGTAGGCCTCGCCGTCGAGGATCACGTCGCGGCGGTCGCCGAACTGCTCCGGATAAATGAGACGGCTGTTGTCGTTCAGGTGTACCAGCGTGCCGTCGTCGAGTGTCACCCAGTACTCCTTGTTCTGGTAGGTTGTGATGCGGCGGGCCTCGGCCAGCTGCTCGGCAAAGTCGTTGTCCACATGGTAGAGTGTCCGTTCCTCTTGCGTGATGGCCGCTGTGTGCTGTGCACCGATGCTCACCACCTCGGCAGCCTGCCGGCCACTCTCACGACTCTGGCGCATGGCTGTCTCTATCTCTTCGCTCACCACCGGCGGGGTCACCTTCGTGTAGTCGTGGTGGTACCAGAACGCGCCGCCCACCATTAGCAGCACCACTACGGCAGCCGCCCGCCACAGCATCGAAGGGTTTCTTGAGGAGCGTGCTGCGCGCTGGGTGGAGAGCTGGGCTTCCGTGCAGGGAGATTCCCCTGTGTCCGTTGCGGTGGCTATCCTCTCTTGTATGCTGGCCAAGCCTGCCTCCTCGTCGATGCGACTGTACACCCTGTATCTGTGCAACAGTTCATCGCCGTCTATCTGTGCAAGAGCCATTTGCTCTTTCAGTTCGTCTATTCTTTTCTGATCGTCCATTATTCCCCTGTTTTACCCTTAATACGCAAAAACAATTGTGTAGGGGACATGCAGGGAGAGAAAAAAGAAAGCGCTTCAGCATGCAAAACAGTTTCCCGATTATTCTGATTATTCTGAATATTCCGAATACTCTGAATACTCTGAATACTCTGAATATTCCGAATACTCCGATTACTCCGATTCCTCCGAAAACATTCTTTGAATAATGCTGCCGGATGGGCTACTCCTCTCTGGCAAGGAACTCCTTGGGCAGCATGCCGAACTCGCGTTTGAAGCACTTGGTGAAGTATTTAGGCGTATTGAAGCCCACGGCCTCGGAGAGTTCGTTGATGCGGATGTCGGGCTGCTGGCGCAGCATGCGGCAAGCCTCCTTCAGGCGGATGCTGTTGATGAATCCCGTGACGTTCTGTCCGGTGAGGGCGCGCAGTTTGTTGTAGAGGGTGGATGAGCTGACGCACATCTCGGCGGCAAACTGCTCGCGGTCGAAGTCGCCGTCGGTGAGGTGGCGGTTGACGGTGTCGATGCATCGTTGGAGGAACAGTTCGTCGGGTGATGAGTAGTGCTGCTCCTCGACGCGGAAGTCGGGCTGGCGGGTGAACTTGCTGCGTATGCGCTCGCGGTTCTGGATGATGTTGTCGATGCGCAGCTGGAGGGTGGCCAGCTGGAAAGGCTTGGTGATGTAGGCATCGGCACCGGTCTTGAAGCCGGCGGCCTGGTCTTCTTCGCTGGTCTTGGCGGTGAGCATGACAACGGGCAGCTGGCAGTAGTCGGGCGACTCTTTGATGGTGCGTGTGAGCTGTATGCCGTCGACGAGGGGCATCATGACGTCGGTGATGACGATGTCGAGGTCGCGGTGGTGGATGATGTTGAGGGCCTGCTGTCCGTTGCGGGCGGTATAGACGGTGTAGCGGTC
>Ga0326511_10003823_pt1 | contig 12081 bp, 11 predicted proteins | sample 0_2496_0518_D_FD_203701 | JGI IMG/M metagenome (GOLD analysis project Ga0326511, IMG submission 203701) | Bovine rumen microbial communities from UC Davis, California, United States - 0_2496_0518 | ecosystem: Host-associated > Mammals > Digestive system > Stomach > Rumen | place: USA...
ATATCTGCATGTACTTTCAAAGCAGGGATATGCAAAGGCAAGTTTCCTTCTGGGAAATCTTGTTTTGGAGGAGCATGGTCCGGATGACAGCGCATTGAGTTACTGGGAGCAGGCTGCAGAACAGGGGAGTTCCTTTGCTCTTTTGAATATTGCTCTTGGAGCTGTAATCAATAATGATATGGATAAGGCTGAGGCTTATGCTACAAGGGCCATTAATTACGGTAATATTCTTGGTTACTATGTACTATATAAGGTTTATGAGTCAAGCAATTCGAAACTGGCTCATACCTACCTGCGATATGCTGCGGAGTATATCTTCCCTGACGCAATTGAAGAATATAAGCATTTGAAGGCAACCGGTGCCTATTGTCCGTTACCTTTTATGCAGCTTATCGAAGAGATGGAAGAACTGGCAGAGGATAACCCTCAAGCCTGCCTGATTCTTTGTGATATGTATCATTCAGGTATTTTTCTGCCTGCTAATGTGGAGAAGGCTTTTGAGTATCAGCAGAAGGCAATTTTAAACGGATATACCTCATTCTTTGGCTATTACCAGTCAATGTACAAGAATGCATTCCCTCTGGATACCCCTCAGTCTTCGTATTTCCCTACCTTCAGGAAGAGTCTGGACATCAGTTTTAATTTTATGATGGATGACAAGGATGATTCTGCTCATGATAATTCTCCTGCCATATACAAGATGAAGGATATTATCAATAAGCTTGTTGTCGGCAAGACTCAGCTTGAAAAGGATATAACATACAATCTTTATCATTCAGAATTCTGGGCAAATACTCCATCTCTAAAGAAAAAACAGCTTAAGGGAATGGATGTAAAGCCTGACTATCAGGTACTTTCAAATCTTAGGAAAAATCTTGTAAAAGGAGCTTATTCAGTATGTTTCAACAACATTTCTGAAAAGCAGCTTGAGGATTCGAAGAAGGTTTTGTCTCTGTGCGACCGTCTGAATGAGGTTAAGATCAAGAGCAGTTCTGATTTTGATCTTGTTTCTGCATTTATGTTCATTCGTTCTTACTCTATGCCTCCTTCATATAATGTCTTCAAAGAGAAGATAATGAAAGGCAAATTCTCCGGTTCGATTATAAGCTGTCTGTTTACTGCTATGGATTTCAGCCTTCTGTCCTGTGAAGACTGTAATATTTCGGTAAAGGACCGTAGTACAGATAATGAGCCTTTAGATTCAGATGTGTTTGTTTCAAATATTGTTCAGTAGGAGTTTTGTAAGGTGCAGTACCTCTTAAAGGTTTCTATTGAGAATACGCCATTGTGGCGTCTTGTGGCTATAGACGGAAAGGCTGATATCTGTCATGTAGCAAAACTGATCGCTCTTGCCTTTGACTACAAGAAATCCCAATATTGTTTTATTATTAATAATCAGAAATTCTCAGCCGGTATTGATGGTGAAACAACTTCACTCGAAGAGCTGAAAAGTTTTGATTCTCTTGCTCTTGAAACAGGCTCCGTTTTTAGTTTTGTAAACGAAACCATTGGTTCATTAAGACATAGAGTTGAGGTTATGAAAGCAGAGGAAAAGCTTTACTGCCTGATCCCTTCATGTCTTGTGGGAGCTGGTATGTTACCTCCTGAGGATAATCTGACAGCCGCTTCCATTTCCGCATATTATGATATGGAAGATTGCCCAAGTCTTAATTTGAAGGATGTTACAAACAGATTAAGAGAGTACGGATCGGTTCGCAAGGATCTTGAGGCAACTATGAGTAAGATTAGTGCCATACCGTTCAATGTAAAAGGATAACAATAAAAAATGCCACTACACATGATAGACGGAGTCAGAGTCCCTGACTCTTTTTTATTACCTGAGTCTTTGTCTCTTGAAGCCAAGAAGAAAGATGATTCCTTATTTGATGAGGCTCTAGAGCTTATTAAAAAGAAAAATGCTCTTCTAATTGCTCATTACTATACATCTGATACCATGCAGCGTCTGTGTGAGGCTGCCGGTGGTTTTATTGGTGATTCTCTTGAGATGGCAAGAGTAGGACGTGACAGTGATAAGAATCTGCTTTTAGTTGCTGGTGTAAGGTTCATGGGTGAAACCGCCAAGATCCTTTCTCCTGATAAGACTGTTATCATGCCAGATCTGAAGGCTGAATGTTCTCTGGATTTGTGCTGTGATGTTGAAGATCTGAAAAGAATGAAATCTCTTCATCCTGAAGCTACGGTAGTTGCGTATGCTAATACATCTGCTCAAGTTAAAGCTCAGTCAGACTGGATTGTTACATCATCTTTAGCTGTTGAGCTTGGTAAATATTTGACTAAACAGGGAAAGCCAATTTTATGGGTACCGGATCGTCATTTAGGTTCATATATTGCAGCTCAGTCTGACTGTGAGATCTACTGTTGGCCAGGAAGATGTATTGTGCATGATTCCTTTGAGGAGAATGCTCTGGATTTTGTTAAGAAAGAAAATCCAAATGCTCTGGTTCTTGTTCATCCTGAAGCTCCTGCTTCAGTAGTTGCTAAGGCAGACTATGTGGGTTCAACCTCCCAGATCCTTAACTTTGCTAAAAAATCTGAGGCAAAGGAATTTATTATCGGTACGGAAAAACATATCTTCTACAAGCTTATGCAGGCCTGTCCTGATAAGAAGTTTATTGAAGCTCCTGTAGTAAGTTCCGCTGGACACTGTATTAGCTGTGCAAACTGCTCTTGGATGGGGCTCAATACTCTTGAATCATTAATCAGGGCATTAAATAATCCTGACTCACACTGCGTTCATGTTGATGAGACGGTTCGTCTTGGAGCTCTGAAACCTCTTGATAGAATGCTGTCATTTTCAGCAGATCTGAAATCAGGAAAAATTGTACTTTAATCTGTTCAATCTATTGGATATATAAGTAATATCAGCTAGGCTTTGTTCTGGGGAGATATTTTTATGAAAGGAACCATTACTTATTTTAATGCAGATGAAAATACAGGAGCTATTCAGTCTGATGATGGCCTTTTACTGAACTTTTCAACAGAAAGCCTTGCTCCTAATCAGGATGAATCCAAGCTTATAAATGGCTGTAGAGTAGATTTTAATCTTGAAGATAAGATTGTTGTAAATATGCTCATCTCAAAAGAGCAGAATCTTCTTGAAGATAACATTTTTTATCTGGAGCCAGCTCAGACAGGTATTATTTCCTCAGGAATTCCCGATGGCTATGAGCTTATAGATTCGAGTGATATTACTCTAAAACGCGAAGCAAGAAATTCAAAGTCACTTAAGTTTGCCTTTATCGATTTGTGTGAGAAACTTGGAGGCAACGTGGTCTTAGATTACAAAGAGGAGCGCTTTACACGAAATTCCATAGGTTTTTCCTTTTACATGTACAGGGGTACAGCAAGAGTAGGGTTGATTGCAAAAAAAGCAGATTCCAATACCGACGGTGCGCAGTCATTACGAGAGCTTAAGCATAAGATCAGACATGATGGAATTGAGAAAATAGCAAGTGATGAGAGAAAAAGTCAGTTTGGTCTTAAGCTGGTAAAAATCTCAGGAGCAATTCTTCTGATAATCTTTACAATCGGTTTTTTCTTGAGCAAATGATAGAATTTTGCATTGTTAGCAATAGCTAACTTTATCTGTTATAATCTTCTCAACATGGAGATTATATATGACCGCAAAAATCATTCTTTTTATTCTTTTTGCCTTAGCTGCCTTAGCTCTTTATTCAGGGCTAAAGAAGATTTTTTCAATTCTGTCATTAAAAGGTGGATGCGGATGCTCAAAAACTGGCGCTTCCGAGTGTCATTGTCATGATAATAAGGATGAATAGGATCCATTCGTCAAAAAGTTGTAATTCCTTCTAACTTTCACCGTGAACATTTTGTATATTCGTACTATTCTAAATGATATGTGAAGGGGAATTATTCAAAATAATTAACATAATTCTTGAAATAGAAAAAACGATCCCCATATATAAAAATAGTAAGAAATAGTATAAGAGTGGGTGCGCTATGTTTGATGAAAACGAATCCTTTAACGTTAATGCATTAACCGAAGATACAATTCGTAAGCTTGAGGCAAGTGGGCTAAGAATGACAGTTCAAAGACGTCGTATCATTGAAATTCTTACTTCAAGTAAATGCACTTCTCCTAAAGAGTTATGGTATGAAGCTAAACAGTTTGTTCCTGATTTAGGCATTGCCACTGTATATCGTCTGATTAACCGTCTTGAACAGATCGGTCTGATTTCAAAAAATAGAAATCTCGGTATGCAGAGAGTTGAACCAAGATTAGGCGTGGTTGCAGATGAGAAGGGCAGAAAGATTTTAAACGAAGGTACCGTCAAGGATTTAGAATTATTAATTAAACAGGGACTGGTTCAACGCGGTACAATATCTTCAATGAATAATGTTCGCCTTTCACTTGTAGGTGATAAAATTAACGTAACTGTAATTTAATCTATTTTTATTTAGGAATTTAGTTTTAACATGGAAAAAATTAAGAGTGCTCCGTCAGCATTAGATGCAGTTCCAGAGGCTGTTCAGAAAAAAACAGGAGAAATTGCAGAATCTGGAGAAACCTATCTTGAGACTATTCTTGTGATAAAGGAAAGAAGATCAAATGGTCTAGTTAGGGCTGTTGATGTTGCTAATGAGTTAAAACTAAGTAAGCCTAGTGTATCTCGTGGACTTGGCCTTTTAAAAGAAAAGGATCTTATCAGAATCGGTCTTGCAGGTGATATTGAGTTTACTCCTGAGGGAAGAAAACTTGCTGAATCTGTATTCAAGCGTCATCAATATCTGACAGTTTTCTTTAAGAGTGTTGCCAATGTTCCTTCGGATGTCGCAGAAAGTGACGCCTGCAGAATAGAGCACGTTATTTCTGATAAGACAATGAAAGGGATTATCAAGTATCTAAAGGATCATGAGTTGGTATAATCAAACTACCTTTATCCGTTTTATATTGGAAAACCGCTAATTTTAGCGGTTTCCTTCTTTTCCTTCCGCATTTTTTCTTTTTCTCTTAATCGATTATTTCTGGATAGCTTTTTTTTTAAATAGGTGAATGGCGCTGGTAAACCTGTTAATTTCTTCAATTGGAATATATAGTTAGCTTTGAGAAAGCATTTTTGTCAGAATTGGCTCATGATAAATATGCGTTTTAATGTTAATATCCGGCAGTGGTTGTGTTTGTTTTTCTATAGCAACAGCGAAATAGTTCATCATTATTGCAGTAAAAAATGGCTGAGATAAATAACAAAAAAGAAAAATCTGTAAAGATGGAATATATCAAGCATGGATCAAATGCTTTTCCAATCGCAAGTTACAGATATAACGGCAATAATTTCACTAAGCTCCTTTATGCTCACTGGCATACAGAGGTTGAGGTTCTGTGTTTTGAAAAGGGAAGATTTATCCTGAATATTGAAACATCACCTTTGGTTGTCGATTCTCCTGCTATGCTGCTTATACCTTCAAAGATGATTCACAGTATAGCCTTACCTGGCGATGCCGTTGAGAGTGCCATTGTTTTTAACGCTGAGATTATGCGATTTGCGTATTATGATAAACTGCAGAGCAATCTTTATGATTATCTGTACAGTACCATAAGAAAAACACCTTTCATTGTAAAACCTGAATTTGATGGATATCAAAAGATCTTAGAAGACTTTGAATATATCAGAGACAACTGTAAATCCAAGGAACTTAAGACTCAATATAAGGTTAAGATTAAGATTCTTGATTTGTTCATGGGGTTTGAACGTTCCGGTATTTTTAAGAATCTTGAACTTAATACCCCATTTGAAAAACTTAGACAGGAAAAGCTAAAAGAACTCTTAGAGTGGATCCATGATCATCACTCGGGGCCTTTGTCTGTTTCTGATGCCTCAAAACGTATGAATTTCTCTGAGGCTTATTTCTGCAGATTTTTCAAAAAAGCAATGAATATGAGCTTTACTGAGTACGTGAATGACTACAGACTGCAGATGGCTGCGGACGATATTCTAAGAGGGGAAAAGCAGATTTCAGATGTTGCATCAGATCATGGCTTTGATAACGAGTCATATTTCTTCAGACTGTTTAAAAAGAAATACGGAATTACTCCGTTGAAGTATCGTCAGAATTAGTTTACTGTGAAAAATATCACAACTAACTCTTTGAATTTATCCGACTTGTATTTTACTTTATACAAATATGTGAACCACATTAAAACATTGATTATTGAAAATAAATCAATAAATTGTGATGTATGTTTGTACATTTTTTTTTAAATGTCATTTTCTCCTTATTCTTATTATCATTTCGATAATTTTTCTTTTATTTGCCTTTTTTTATCGAATTTATTGTAATTTTGCTTAATGTCACAAAAAATATCAAAGAAGATAAAATAATACATTTTTAGGTTAATGTTGTATTGTTATTTTGTGATTTCAATCTTTACAATTTTATTAACCTTAGGAAATGAAGATAACGTAATTTTCAAGGGTGTTTAAAGGTAAAACCTAAAACAGACAATACATAAAGAGAATAAATTACTGGGATCATAAAATGAAGAAAACAATCTTAGCTTCTGCGATTTGTGCTGTTACATTGGGTCTATCAATGTCAGCTAATGCAGCAATTGAGAAGGATCAGTTAACCATCTGGGTTAACGGCGATAAAGGATATAACGGTATAGCCAAAGTTGGTGAGAAATTCACCGCTGACACCGGCATCAAGGTTACCGTTGCTCATCCAGACCAGGTAGAAGTTAAATTCCAGCAGACCGCTGCAACCGGCAATGGCCCTGATTTAATCATGTGGGCTCATGACCGTTTCGGTGAGTGGTCAAAGGCAGGCTTGATTTCTCCTATCACTGTAAGCGATGAAGTAAAGGCTAAATTCGCTAATGTTGGCTGGGAAGCAATGACTATTGATGGCAAGATTGTTGGTTATCCTGTTGCTATCGAGGCTGTTTCTCTAATCTGTAACAACAAGTTTGTTAAGTCACAGCCTGAGAATTTTGAAGATTTAATGAAGCTAGGGGACGAGCTGAAGAAAGACGGTGTTAAGCCTATTATCTGGGCTTACACCACTCCATACTTTTCATACCCTCTGATTGCTGCTCAGGGTGGTTATGCTTTCAAGAAAACTGCTAACGGCTATGACGTAAAAGATACTGGTGTTGCAAATGCCGGTTCAAAGGCAGGTCTGAACTTCATTAAGACTCTTTTAGACAAGGGCTATATGGATAAGGGCGCAGATTACGGTGTAATGGAAGCCCAGTTCACTAAGAATCAGGCAGCATGTATCATTAACGGTCCATGGGGCTGGCCAAACTATGATCAGTCAAAAGTTGACTTCACAGTCTATAAATTACCTAAGCTAGGTGGCAAGGATGCAAAGGCTTTTGTTGGTGTAACAGGTCTTGCAATGAACTCTGCTTCTCCAAATAAGGATCTTGCTGTTGAATTCCTTGAGAACTATCTATTAACCGACGAAGGTCTTGAAGCTGTTAATAACGACAAGGCAATGGGTGTAGTTGCTCTTAAGTCCTTCCAGGAAAAGCTTGATAAAGATCCTCGCATTGCAACTACTAAAGTTAACGCTGAAAACGGCGAACCAATGCCTTCAGTTCCTGAGATGAGCAAGTTCTGGTCTTCACTGGAAACTGCTTTAAAGAATGTAACTTCAGGCCGTCAGGGGGTTGAAGAGGCTGCAAATACAGCTGCAAAGCGTATTGTAAGCGAATAGTCGAATAACTAATCTCCCAGCATGTCTACTTAGTGCTGGGAATTTTTTTACTCTTTTTTTGGCAAATTAGGAATTTTAGACATGATTCTGTCATCGATTCAGGATAAGAAACTTTGTCCAAAAGTCGCTATGAAATGGACAATTGTTTTACTAATTGTTCTTGTAAATTTATATGCTGATATCTGCATGTACATTAACGGAGATATTGCATATCCTCTGCTTGATCTTGTACTTGTGGGTGTTGGTGTATATGTTTTTGTAAGCAAGAAAATGTATGCTCAGCGCTATGCATTCCCTGCTGTAGCCGGCATGACTGCATTTATTATCTTCCCTCTGATCTATACTCTCTGGATTTCATTCACCAATTATTCTGGTGCTCATGTTATGAGTGTAGAGAATGCCATGAAGTATCATCTGAAGAAAACCTTTAAGACAGAGGGTAGTGATTACGATTTCAAACTGTACGATCTTGGAAAAGACAAATATGATCTGGTTTTAAGCAAAGATGGTGAGTCTTTTAAATTAGATAAACCTGTTACTCTCGTACAGAACTCAGATGCTGATAATGAAAATTCAAAACCTATTTCAATTAACCTTGTGAAAGCTAGTTCAGACTCTGTCCAGGGAACTGTTGTTCCTATGAGGCAGATGCTGACTTTAAAGAATAATATTCAAAGACTGAATCTGCATCTGGCTGAGAAAAATCAGGAACTGACCTTAAGCGGTCTTAGAAAGTTCAGTGCTGAGGCTGAAAAGTTCGTTCCTCTTAAAAAAGGTATGACAGCAGAAAACGGCTATGTAGTTAAAGAACACAATGCCTTATGGGATGTTCAGTCCAAGCAGCTGTTTCTTCCTAACATGGAAACTGGCTACTACCAGTATGCAAATGAAAAGGGAGAACTTCAAGGTGAGGAATTTGCTCCTGGTTTTAAAGTTGGTATCGGCTTAAAGAATTATGTTAAGTTCCTATCTAACGAAAGCATTCGTATGCCTTTCCTTAAGATTTTTACCTGGACTGTATGTTTCTCCGGTTTAACTGTGATTATTACTCTGGCAATAGGACTTGTACTTGCCTGCCTTGTTCAGTGGGAGTTCCTTCGCTTTAAGGGGATCTATAGAGTATTTCTGATTCTTCCTTACGCAGTACCATCATTCATTTCAATTCTGGTTTTCAAAGGTCTTTTCAATCAGAATTTCGGTGAACTTAATGTGTTCTTAAATGCAGTAATGGCTCCTATATATAATTTCCTTGGACTAGAGTGGTCATCTATTGAATGGTTCACAGACCCTTGGGCAGCCCGAGGCATGATCCTGATTGTTAACTGTTGGCTTGGTTATCCATATATGATGATCCTATGCATGGGTCTTTTAAAATCAATTCCTGATGATCTTTATGAGGCTACTGCAATTGAAGGGGCAAGTCCATGGACTAACCTCAAATGCATAACTCTGCCTCTGCTGATTAAACCATTGGCTCCGCTGTTAATTGCATCCTTTGCCTTCAACTTCAATAATTTCGTTCTGATTCAGCTTCTGACTTCAGGTGGTCCAGACATTATTGAAGCTACTCAGGCTCCTGCAGGTTACACTGATTTGCTTGTAAGCTTTACCTACAGAATCGCTTTCGAAGGTGGAAAGGGTAACGATTACGGTCTGGCTGCAGCAGTTGCCACCATGATCTTCATCGTGGTAGGTCTTCTAAGTCTGCTTCAGCTTAAATTTGCAAAAAACAGTGCAATGCAGCAGTAGTAGGGAGTTTTGAAAATGGCTATTGTTCAACCAAAATCTTTAAAATACAGAAAAGCAGCCGCTCATATTTTCATGCTGTTTTTCCTAAGCTTAATTATGTTTCCTCTGCTGATGATTGTTGCAATTTCCTTCAGACAGGGAAACTATTCTGTGGGTGATGTAATTCCTAAGTTATCAACTTCGACTCTGGATCACTGGCGATTGGCTTTAGGCTTTGATGTAACAAAGCTTAACCGTGTTCCTGGATCTGTGGTTAATTTTGTAAATACAGATGATGGCAAAGTTCAGATGTATGTTTCCACAAAGGAAGATGATTCCTTCAGAGCCTTTATATCTGAAGCTTTTGATCCTGAAGATGTCAAGAAGGTTGAGTCTTTGGATGATGCTGTTGAGGTTTCATCAAGCTTTGATGTTGAATCAATTGATTCAGGCAAGCTATCTGATTCTGATTCCGCATTCGCTCTCTGCAAGTTACTTGCTCACAAGATTGTGGTAAAGACAGGGGAAGGGGATTCTTCTTTAAGATATATCATTGATAAGAATGATAAAGAAGGAACCTCATATGGTATTTATAAGGAGACCATTACACCTCCTCCATTCCCTGTTTTACGCTGGTTATGGAATTCTGTAAAGGTTGCCTTTATTACCTCATTCCTAATCATCTGTCTTTCTACTACCTCAGCATACGCTTTTGCCCGTATGAAGTTTGCAGGTAAGAACACAATCTTAAATGGAATGCTGATTTTCCAGATGTTCCCTGCTGTACTGGCACTGGTTGCTATCTATGCTCTGTTTGATAAGATTGGTGAGTATATTCCATGGCTTGGTTTAAATACTCATGGAGGTCTGATTCTTTCATATATGGGTGGTATTGCACTTCATATCTGGACAATAAAAGGTTACTTCGAGACTATTGATGCTTCATTAGAAGAGGCCGCAGCAATTGATGGCGCAACCCCATGGCAAGCATTCAGACTGATTCTTTTACCTCTATCAGTTCCAATTCTTGCTGTTGTGTTCATCCTTGCATTTATCGCAACTGTTGCTGAGGTTCCTGTTGCATCAGTTCTTCTGTTAGATATGGATGAACTGACTCTTGCAGTGGGCGCTCAGCAGTACCTGTATCCTCAGAATTATCTATGGGGTGATTTCGCTGCCGCTGCAGTTCTGTCAGGTTTACCAATTACCATTGTATTCCTGCTGGCCCAGCGTTGGTTAGTCGGTGGTTTGACCGCTGGTGGCGTAAAAGGTTAATAATAGTAGAAATAGAATAGTTTAAAGATTTATAAAAGAGATAAAAAAATGGCAGACGTATTATTACAGAAAGTAAGAAAGAACTATAACCCTGTTTTATTAAAGGATACTTTAAGAAATATCAATCTTGACATTAAAGATGGTGATTTCATCGTGTTTGTTGGTCCATCAGGATGCGGTAAATCGACTCTTTTAAGAATGATTGCCGGCCTTGAGGATATTACCGACGGTGACCTGATGATTGGAGGCAAGAGAGTAAATGATGTTCCTCCATCACAGAGAAACATTGGAATGGTATTCCAGTCTTATGCTCTTTATCCTCACATGACTGTGTTTGAGAATATGGCTTTTGGTCTGAAATTAAAGAAGATGGATAAGGAAGAAATCCGTCGTCGTGTTGTTCAGGCAGCTGACGTATTAGGTCTAGAGGCTTTTCTTGAGCGTAAACCAAAGGCTCTATCAGGCGGTCAGCGTCAGCGTGTCGCAATTGGACGCTGTATAGTTCAGAACCCATCTGTATTCCTGTTTGATGAGCCTTTATCAAATCTTGATGCAGCACTGCGTGTGAAGATGAGACTGGAAATTGCTAAACTGCATCGTGAACTGAATGCTACCATTATTTATGTTACCCACGATCAGGTTGAGGCAATGACTCTTGCAGATAAGATCTGTGTTTTAAGCCCGCTGGCAATGAACCCTCAGACAGAGTCAAACCTGGAACAGTTCGGTGCTCCTCTTGAGCTGTATAATCACCCTGTAAACAAGTTTGTAGCAGGCTTCATCGGTTCTCCTAAGATGAACTTCCTGAAAGGTGAGATTGAATCTGTCGCTGAGGACAAGTGTGTAGTTAAACTATCAAATGGAGAAAAGATTACAGCATGTGTTGATGCAAGAAGAGCTCAGGTCGGTAATACTGTAACACTTGGAGTAAGACCAGAGCACCTTGTAAAAGCAGATTCTGATAAGGCTGATGGTGGCAAGATCTCCTGCAAGGTATCTGTAACCGAGAATCTTGGTGCTGAGTTCTTTGTATATATGGACTGTGAGTCATCAGAGGTTGGATCAGATTTTACTGTTAAGTCTGATTGTGAGCTTGATGTTCGTCCTGGTGACACCATGGAAGTAGGAATTCCTTCATCTGCATGTTATCTGTTTGATGAGGAAGGAAAGGCATTCCCTCGTACAGCAGTGTACAAGAGAAGCTGATGACAGCAGTTTAATCTGTCAAATTTGCCAAGAAAAAAGGGAGCCGAAAGGCTCCCTTGTTTGTGAGAAAATTAAAAGAATAAATTTTACGCATAGGTATCAATATTTCCACCTGTTGATGGTGTGTTTGTTACCTGTGGTACTGGTGCTGCAGGTGCATTCATATGA
>Ga0326511_10003825_pt1 | contig 12079 bp, 7 predicted proteins | sample 0_2496_0518_D_FD_203701 | JGI IMG/M metagenome (GOLD analysis project Ga0326511, IMG submission 203701) | Bovine rumen microbial communities from UC Davis, California, United States - 0_2496_0518 | ecosystem: Host-associated > Mammals > Digestive system > Stomach > Rumen | place: USA: California...
GTCTTCTATGAGAACAAGTTCTCCTAGCTGACTGGCACTAATTCTATGCGGCAAAGACAACCATGCAGAATGTGCGCTGAGGGGGTCCAGTCCCTTACTTCCACTTCTTGATCGTCAAGACCACCACGCCCCAGACCTCAAAATCCTCAAGGTCATCGACACGGATGGCGCTGTAGCGGCGATTGGCGGGTTGGAGCAGGATGTAGCCTTCCTTCTCATGGAACAGGTCGAGGAACCTGATGACGAACTCGTTGTTGGCGAAAGCGACAACCAGGTCGCCATCCTGCGGAATTACGGCCTTGTCGATGACGGCGATGTCCCCTGGATTGATGCCTGCCTCGATCATCGCTTCACTGTCCACACGTCCGTAGAAGGTGGATACGGGATTGCTGACCATATTGACGTTGAAGTCGAAGAACTCGCCTTCGTAGTCACCGGCACGAGATGGAAATCCCGCCTTGATGGCCTGGGCGAAATGCAGCTTCAGTTCTTCCTTGAACTCTGCTGGAAGTATTTGTATTTCGGACATAGTCTATTAGATAAGGGTTATTTCATCCTGATGAATTCCTCTCGGAAGGCATAAAGGGGAATTTCTCATTTTCCCCTCTTTCACCCACAAAAACAATAAAAGCAAGTTAGACATCGGTCATCTTCAGGAACCAGGGGATGAAACGGACAATCTCCTTGTCGATCTCCTGAATGCTATCCAACTGGTTGAAGGGGCGGATATCGCTGTGGATGAAATGATGCTTATTGTTGTTCTTCTTGAAGTCCTTGACGGTGCTGGCATCTGCCTTCAGGTTGTAGGAGTCCTCATTCGGCAAGGGCTTACGGAATCCCATCAGGAGTTTCTCGACCGTCCAGCGATTGTGTTCGACAATGCCCATACGCTCGACAAGGTCAGCATCGAGATGCATCAGGTCGTTGATGCCCATCGCTTCAAAGGTCCGTACCCTGAAAGGAATGTTATAGGCCCCATAAAGGCTTGACCATTGATCGGACTCCTTACACGTCTTCCACAACGCATGAGCTTCCTGAAGCACCTGTTGACGATCGTACTTCATCATCCCCTCCAGACCATCGTCAGAAACCTTTGTCGTGTTGAAATAGAGGTGATACAAATAGTTGATACATTCGCCCATCAGTCGAGTGCGTTTCTGAACATCGAAGACAATATCGGTCATACCGAAAGGATAGATATTGGCATAACGACTGACAGGTTGTGAAGAAACGACCTGACCATCGGGACCAATCGTCTTCTTCTCATATTGATGGGCTGCCGACGTGGCCTGAAGTTTTGAGAGGAACGTGCTGGACGTGTTCTGACGAACGAAGACCGGCACACATGACTCATAGACCTCGTCAGGAAGACTCATGGCTGCCGACATATTCAGACGAGCATCGGTCATGGCTAACACAATGGACAGCAACTGATCGCCGTCGGTAGCCCATTGGGTGATCAACTTCTGAATCTCGGGCGAATAGATATCACCTTTGACAAAACCGAACTCTACATCGAGGAAGTCGGCATCATCACCGCTGAACTTAGTGGCGGGTATCAACTCGCCTTCATAGCGATAGGACTCAACTTCGAAGAAATGACGGTAACGACTCAGGAATAGGAACCTCTCCTGATCGGCATTCAGGTCGATAAAGGTGATTTCGGTCTTATGGTTCTTACCGTCGAAATTGGGGAAGTGCAACATCTTGGCGGCTTCGATAGCCAACGTCATGCCAAAGGTGGAAGCTCCGACGATGACAAGATGCACATGACGATGATCGTCGGGCGTAATGCCGTCACGATCCAAATGAGGATAATTGTGGGTTACCCCATTATCGGTATAGTTGCAATCGACGAACATCTGCTTGGCCCAATCGACATAGAAGTTGAACGGAACAAACTCTACACCGACTTGTCGCAAGTTGTCAAACAGGTCGGTCACCTGCATGGCTGCATAAGTTTCGGCATCCTCGAAGACGGCGGTGACGGTGTCGGGATGTTCACTGCCAGCCTGCTTCAACAATTCCGCTATCTTGTCAAGACACTCGATGTTCATGGCATCGTGATTCCCGGCTGTGCGGTCACCCACCACATAGATGCTGCAGGCTTGGGCCAGACGCAGTTCCTGCAAGTCCTGCAGAGAGGTACGGTGCCCATTACGGATGATGATACGCTCTTCGAATTCCTGGGCTATCGACACCCGCAACTTCTCCCGAAGTTCCTCGCTGGGCAATGAACTCTGGAGCAGCACATACATCTGCTGATTGCCTTCACAAACCTGCCTGATAATCGACGGGACGATCTCATCATAGCCAAGAACCACCGTATGACCAGAGACCAGATAGGTCTTCTTACCCGACCGGTAATTCTCGATACGACGCTCGAGCATATTGGTGAAGATGGAGATGAGCATGCCGCCAAAGAGGATGATGCCCAAGAGAGAACCGAGTGTGACAAACAGCATCACCCAACGTTGTCCGCCTTCGGGAAAGTCATCCATATAGAGGGTGTTGAGCGCATTGCCATCGATCAGGATATACAACGCCCACTCCCAGAACGTCAGTTTCTGTGCATCCTCGCCAAAAGTGAGTTGCGAGCACACAATCCATCCGATGACCAATGCCACCAAGAAGATAACGATCAGGACCAAAATCTGTTGCCAGACACTCTCAGAGAATATCCGGTCGAACTTCAGCCGCCAATTATGCAGCTTCGTCTTTCGCCTCGTTGTTGCCATGTCCTATACGATTTTTCATTCCTTAATGATAAACCCTATGATCTTTGGTCCACCTCCACCACCAAGCATAGCAAGGAGAAGAAGAATGAAAATAACGCTACCAATCCATCCCATCAGATAGATCATATGGCCAACGAACATCACCAAGAACAGGAAGGTGGCCAATGCACTCACCACATAGAGGGGGGCATAAATCGCAAAGCCGATCAGTCCCAACACACCCTTATCGCCATCGATAAACATCGCGATAAGATGTAATGCCAATCCGACGAAGAAAAGCAGAATTATCCACGGCTGGAGGAAAGAGAGGAACAAAAAGGTGAGCAGATAAAGGATTCCACAGCCAAATACGGTAACAGTACCGATATGCTTTGCCGCCGAGCGCGCTTCATCCTCTCCCGCTAATCCAAAAAAGATGGATTGGACAAAAAACAGGATGGACAGCATGACCAGCCAGAACGCGATTGAGAACAACTCATCGTGAACGAAGAATCCAGGACTGCCACTATAGCACAGCATACACTTCAGCTCGTAATAGCCCAAAATGGCCAATCCCATCAATGGGATATATTTCCCCAAAAAGAAGCTGCCCAGAATCTTGGATAATATCCAACAAACCAATAATACGATAAGCGGCAGGAGAAGCATATACTCGAAATAGCGGGTCGATTTGCTTTGCTCGATATGGATGCCCACGGAAGACAATGCTTCGAGGACCTGTTTCTGAATGACCACAGCGGGATCCTTCTCGTCGGTCGCGGGTTTTACACCTTCATCACCCGATGCCAGTGATTTCCCTTTCTCCAAATATCTTGAAGCCACATAGAATGTCTCGCCAGCCTCATTCGTGCAGGAGGCCCATCCGTTGATGATTGTATCCACCTGGATGACATCACCCTTCGTAAGCGAACCCATTTTTTCGGCCGTGCCATTAGGTGCTACCCTCATGTTCAGATTGGGTGAATTCACCACATAGGTTTCTGCTGCATAGCCCGCCATGCATAGCAGTAACAGTGCAAAAATTGTAAGCAGTTGTTTCATATATTTTTCCCTTAAATGTTTCAGAATCCAATCTTTCCCGAAGCCTGACGGCTCCACACGAAGTGGTCGACGTCTTCGGCAATGACCTCAGGGTCGGAACTGCCATCGGATGCGATTCTCAGCTGGGCAATCATTGCTATCGACTGTGACAGATGCTGCATGGTTCGTGCAGAGACGGGCATATTCTTCGATTCGCCGTTCTTCAGATTACGCACAAATGCATGCAACCTTTTCCTGGCATCGGCAGAAATATCCAGTTTGAAGTCACGATGCAAAAGATATACCAGGACATCGGACAGTTCCTCGATGGAGAAATCGTCGAACACTATCGAATTGTGATAAGAGGCGACACCGCCGGCTGCCAGCGTCTTGGCGATGGATTCGTCGCTGTTGGTGACACGGGCCATCACGAATGCCGTCACCTGCTTGTACTCGGTAATCTTGTTCAGAATCCACATGCGCAGATTATCGTAGTTCTGGTTCTTGTATTCGGGGGCGTCCATATCGAGGAACAGCAGTCCGTCGCTGGCTTTCCTTACGGCATGCTCCAACACCTTGAAGCTGTCGTTGCCCATCAGCTCCTCGGCACTGACACTGACCGTATGACCGAGCTTGAGAATGCCCAGTCCCTGGAGGATCCTGGAAAGGATCTCGGCTACGGTACTCTTGCCCGTTCCTGTACGGCCAATGAACTCCCACCACAGATTGGCAGGCTGAAGGCGCAGCGTACCTTGCTCGTGCTGCAGACACAAGACAGTGACATAATCGTGAAGAGCCTTCTTGGCGGTCTGCAAGCCCACGAGCTTGTCCAACTCCTGGAGTGACGCATTGAGCAACAGCCGGTCGATGGCTTCGGGCTTCAGATAGTGCAACCTCAGATCGGGAATGTCGCAAGCCTCAATCCGTGTCAGCTGCTCGTTGCTGATCTGATCGGCAGACAAGGCCGACAACCTGTTACCCATGGCAGGAATGACCTGTGAGGTGAGCAGACGGGTGATGAAACGACCGTTGCCGAAGTGTTCGTCCTTGTGATTGTAGGCATCGATCACATAATCGGAGAGCTTCTTCCCGGCCTCGGGTGTCAGCACATAATGTTCACGCTCCAGCACCTTATGACCGATCTCCATGAGCTGATCGGGTGTATAGTCGGGGAACTCGAAGACGTAGGAGAAGCGGCTCTTCAGCCCTGGGTTGCACTCCAACATATCGTGCATCTCGTTGGTATATCCAGCCAGGATGACCATCAGGTCGGGTTCCTCCTGTGCCAGGAAGGACAGCAGGGCCTCGATAACACGCAAGCCATAGTCCTTGGTGTCGTCGGCCTTGACAAAAAGCGAATAAGCCTCGTCGATGAACAAGATGCCGCCTGAAGCCCGCTGAAGGGCATCGAGCGTATTCTGCTCAGCATCACCGATGAAACGACCTACCAGCTTGGAGCGTTCGGTGACCACAACATGACCTTTCGAGAGGACACCAATGCCATGATATATCTCGCCAAGATACTTGGCAATTGTGGTCTTACCCGTTCCGGGATTACCCGTAAACACCATGTGCATGGGCGGCATCCTGTTGTAAAGCCCCCTATCGGCACGCAGCTTGTTCAGCCTCACGAGCGAGGTATGGGCGAGAATGCGCCTCTTCACATCGTCGAGGCCCACCAAGGCATTGAGCTTGGCAATGGCGTCGGTAGGGTCAGGAATCTCCACTTCGGGGATGTCGGCTGCCTCAATCACCATCTGACTGAAACTCTGCGGGCTGCCCCCCTCTCCCACCACACGTCTGATCATGTGTGGCAGGATCTGGTTCTCGATGACCTTGTCGATGTAGCTCGTATTGGTGAAGCGGTTGCCGCGCATCGAATAGACATACCTCATATATTCATAGAGACTGTCGCTTGCCTCGGAGGTGAGCACACACTCGCGAATCCTCAAGCCCTGCAGGGCGTATTTGTAGAGCGCGTCCTCATGCAGGTCGTCGAAATGGAAGATATTGGTGAAGACCTCATGAGCCTTCGGGCTGCTGTTGACCACCTCGAGCAACTTATTGCGGGTACCTGAAAGTATGATGACACAATTGTCCAAACTTTCCGTATTATTGCAGATAGCTTCAATACCCGTGGTCGAGCCTACGGTGCCCTTTCTTCCAAAGGTGTCGGCATTCTGTATATAGATGAGGGTATTCCTGTTGCCATCGATCAGCTGGGCGATGTTACTGGCAAATCCTTCGGTCGAATCGAAGAGCGTGACGGCATCCCGCTTCGCAAAGCTTCTGACCACACCCAGTTTCTTCAGTTCAGCATAGATGGCACGTGCAGCCTCCTCCTTTCCTACGCCCTCGTTACCGGTGATGATATAATGCCGTCCCCGAAGGATTCCACTGATGGCGGACAATTCCTGTTGTCGCCGTCCTTCGTTATAGGCGACCACATCGCGCAGATACTGGAGATAGTCCTTGAAGTTCTCGGGCGCATAGTCCAACAGGTTGACCTTATCCGTTAATTCTGTTTCATTTACACACATAAGCGTTCGTTATTGCCATTAATTCTTCAGTTCATCAATCTGCTGGAGCAATTGCATTGTAGAAGCCATGTCAACCCGTTCGAGATCGACAATACGTTCCTGCAAAGCCCTCTGTTTCAAAAGATATTCCAATCCCACACAGATTTCTGCCATCTCAAGACGACCATAGTCAACGGCCGTCTGACAAAGCATGCGCAAGAAATCGATCAGGAGTTGGAAATCCTCGACACGACCTTTCACGAAAACGGATTCGTTGAGTATCGAGACTATCTTCTCGCGATAGTCGGCAGCAGCATCCATATCATTGTTCACCATATCCACCTGCGCATGAGCAGCATAATAGTGGAGGGCTACGTTGCGCACCTTGAGCGAGTCGGGCATCATGGTTGTCATCTTCCCGACCACCTCACCCGCGTATTGCAGGAAAAGAAGCGCATTCGCGCCATCACCTGCGCTCAAAGCCGACACACGAGCCTGATGAACCTTATTGATCACAAAACTGCGCATCTTGTCGTCGTTGTCAGGATCAGCCTCAAGCTCCATTGACAGGATGACCGATGCCGTCTGCAGGCTTGCCAGTGCATCGCCGGTGTTTCCCTGCTTGTCGAACATCTCGCCCAACTCGTCGAAGATCAATGCCTTATTCATCAGGTTGGGCTCAGATTCGGGCTTCTGACCGACCTTTTCCAAAATCTGCTGTCCAAGTGCTACAGCCTCATCGATCCTGCCGCCCACCTTCAGCCGCATCATCTGATAATAGGCTGCCACCAACAAATCGTCGGCATGCAGGGAGGTGGGGTTGTCGTCAAACAGCTCTTCGAAGAGCATGATAGCCTGCGTGGCACTTTGCTGGGCCTGGTCGTATTCGTGGAAGAACTGGAACAACAGCCGGCCCGTGCCATCGAGTGCCGCTGCATAACGACGGACAACCTCGGGATTGCCTTCACGGAAACGCTGGAAGTTGTTGAAGACGGCATACTCCTGCTGCTTCTGATAGTAGAACGCGCTATTGTAGTCGCCATACTGCTCATAGTACTTGCTGATAACCGAATAGGCCAACGAATAGGCCGTAGTGGTGATAGCCGTATTGTTATGAGCATGCTTCATATCATTGATGGCATCGCGCAACATCGATATCAGGTTCTCGGCCGCCTTGTGATCGCCATGATAGAGGTACGACTCGTTGCACAATTCGCTGGCACTGCACAGGTTGTAGAAACTGAGCTGGAGGTACAATTCGGATGCAACATTACCATTCCGATTAATATCCAGTATTCTACGGAAAGTATGGAGAGCCTCAGCCACCTGCCTTGGCATATCGGCACGACCTAAGTTGTTACGGCAAACGACGTTCCACAACATCGAGAACATGGAAGCCGCAAATACAGCCTCTTCGTCAGGAAGATGCTGCATCTGAGGTGCCAGAAGCTTATAGTATTCGGCAAGAGGATTATAATTGCCACGTCGCATCACAAGGATACAATGCAACATGTTGGCCTGAATTTCCTGATAACTGAACGGCACCACCTCTCCTTTCCTACGATTATATGCTTCCAAGGCCTGTTCGGCCTTTTCGGGTGAACGACGCAGATAAAGGAGATATACAGCCAACGAGATCAAGTCGTCGGCACCATATTCATCGTAATCGAAATCATCAATTTCGACAGCATTCCCTTCATGATAAGACCTTGCATCATCGACAAACAGCTGCAATTGCTGATAGTCATCATGGTCGGGAATGGCCGCATTCAGGACTGCCGAACCCTCATCGGCCATACTGAGCATCAGACGTCCCATGAAGTCATCACCAGCCTCAAACATAAGGCCAGAGCCCTGGAGCAACAGCAAGGACATATTGTATTTGCGGTTCACCCAGCTATGAGGTTGGTAAACATAGGCCTCACCTTTCCTGATCTGCTCGGCAGTTTCCGTATTGAAGATGCCCACTATCTCGGCAGCTGTCTTCTTATCGCCTGTATAGCTGAGGAATATTGCAATATCCCTGGCAAGCACAACCGCATTGTCATTCCCAATATCCAGGACTTTCCTAAACCACTGGACGAAGTCGTTGCCGTGATCGGAAAGAGCGATGGCGGCATTCACCAGATGGGGCCAAACGAGAGAGGATGTGCTGGAAAGAACTGCCTTCAGCACCTCCTGGGCAGGATTGTTGATGGCAATGGCTCCCATCTCACGGGCAGCGAACTCATCATTGGGATTCTCATAAAGCAGATTGCCCATTCTGGCCGTGACATTCTCGTAGAAGTTAGCGAACGGCTCGTCATCCTCATGGCGAACATACTTCACAATCTGTCGATAGCTCTGATAGGAAAAGTCGATGACGCCTGTCCTTGAATCAATCGTCAACAGGTCGCCCAACCATCGTTTAAATGAAGAGAACTCCAACTGGTTCCAATAATCTCCGGCAAATGCCTGGAAATCCTGTTCACGCAAACCGAAGGTTGACGCAGCCAACAGACGAATGGAAGTCCATAGGAAACCGAAATTCATGAAACGGGCAGCGTCGTGGAGAAATACGACGAAAAGCTGTTCAGGATAAGGTGCAAGCTTACCCATCTCGTCGGTGATCTCCGTCAGGTAATTCTCGATGGCAGCATCTCCGTCGCCACGCATTCGGATCTGCTCATAATCATAGGCAGTCAAACTCGTCAGTTTGCGTACCATCAGCACATCCCATAAAGGGCAGCCGCAACATAGTTCGTCATGCTCGGAGCGGGCATCCATCAGATGATTGAGGACACTCTGCGGAAGGCTCTTGCCTTTCGCCTTCATCAATTCCTGCACAATCTGCCCACCCTCATTGGCATTGACAGGAGGCAAGAGAACCTTCTCGACATCCCATTCGGAGAAAAGCTTCATCTTCTCGCTTTCCGTAGTGGCAATCAGCATACAGAAGTTCTGCAGTCCTCCAAACATGAACTCATAGACATCCTGCATCAGATGAAGATCGTCGATAAGAAGGAGTGGAGGCATATCGAGGTCCTTGGTAGCATGATAGAACTCCTCGGCCAGTTCGCCGAAGTCCACATCCTCGTCAAGGCTGTAGCGGCGCCGTGGATGGATTCGGGGATCGGCAAGCCATTTCTTCAGCGCCATGCCGGGGGTGTCGCCATAACGGGTAAAGTGGATGAATACCAACAGACCATCGACCTCCTCAAAGCGTCGGTATGTTTCACAGAGGAAAGCTGTTTTTCCATAGCCATAGTGGGCATAGACCAGTCGGGGTTTCAGGTCGTCATCATATCCTTTCGCGATCTCGTTCAAAAGACGCTTGCGCGAATCACAATAGACATAGTGCTCACCTTCCTTTGCAATCTTCATGAGGTCGGCATCGGCCATCTGCTGGAACTCATTGACAGGATTCTCCACCGCATTACTACCCTCATGCAACATAATCTGAGCATGCAGGGTCTTGCAGAGGAACGTGCCCAGGTCATCGAGACTGGTCAGCGACTGACCATCCCAACTGCAATTGTACTCATAGATATTGTTGCTGCAACGGGCATTTTGACAACCATCGACAATCTTCTGCTTCAATGATGCAAGCTTGCGGTCGGCCTCATCATTCAGGTTGCAGAACCTAAGGCGAGCGACATCGTCCATCTGCTCATAGACAGCCGGATTACGGAAACAGAACAGACTGCGGCGCAAAGAGCTGGTATCCATCAGGGCACCGAAGAGCATCTCAAGCTCTGTAACACTCTTCTGCTCCCTGGATTCCTTACGGATGTACATTCTCTCCTCGTCGGTCATCTCATCGAGCATCACCTGCCAACTTTCGACGGATGGTATCCAGCCATAACGGTCGCCCAGCAGACCGATGAAGAAAGGACGAGACTGGCGAATTTCGGAGATACACTCACGAAGCACGATATTCTCCCGTTCGTTCTCATCAGCGTCCTGGGTATTTACCCCCCAGCGTAGGTCGATGAACTGCAGAGTGATGCCCTGTGGCGCCAGCAACTGCTGAAGCGTTGGCGCTACACGGTTCATGATCAGATCGCGCTCTGCGTCCATGTCCTTGAAGGTACTGCTCAGGAACACCTTGATGTTCTTCCCGTTCTGCATAGGAATATTGTTTCCGCTTAAGCTTATTTATAAGGATGTCATATAGGGGCGTATGCGGGAGAATATGCCCTCCTGCAATTGATCGACATTGATCATCAGATAGAGCAGCCCCATGTCGTAGAAACGAAGGTCGAAATAGTCGTTGGCATCAGTATCCAACTGCAACAGCTGTACCCACCCCGTTCCGAACTCGTTGTCCACATCTTCCTCGTAGGGCTTGCCTAAAAGTCGGAAACCATCGCCACGCACAGGACCTTCGGAGAAGGTGATGACATGAGGCGGTATCATGTCGTCCTCCTGGAAAGGATTTATGCGTTTCAATTCGTCGGTGGGCACATCGGCATAGATGACCTTGACAGCATATTCGGGCCATTTTCCCAGTCCATAGGGCTGCTTCACGTCATAGCCGAGAAAGTAGTCTATCTCGCCGAAGAACCAGAGCATCCCCCGCTTGGGCAACCAGTCATTATCGGGAAGATTCGCGCAGTTGATCTGACAAATGAACTGCATGGGATACCTATTGCCGTCAGCATCGGTTGTGAAGGGATACATATCCTCTGACGGCAACTGTGGGGCATCCCAGAAATAGCTGCTGCCCGGATGCGGTGGAACGTCGGATGGAGTCAGTTTCATATCAATACCATGGTGCCTTGCCAACTTGACACAATGCTGAATCTCGGATTGAATCCCCCACATGGCAGATTCCGGATCTGATCGTATTCCCTCACTCAGTAGCACCTCCTCTCCCGTCTTGACAGTGAACTCCAGGCCTCTGAACTTCAAGCCGAGTTGTCGCCCGTCGTAGAATGTCACGACAGGATTATCCCCTTTACGATGATTCCAATGAGGCAGTTCCTGTCCAACGACAAGTTCCTCTTCAGGAATTTCGTACTGCTGCATGAGACTCCTGCCCATATTGACACCACGGTCGTGGGGAATCTCATAGATGTTGATGTAGCATACTGAAGACATCGTCGTATCGTTTAGTCAAATATTACTCTTGGGTTCATAATACCTGGCGAACGCCATTCTATGCCATATTCTGCCAACAGATCACGTTTGGCAGACCAATAGCGGAAACAGAAGCCCATGTAGCGTGGCTCACCCTTCAGTTGTTCATAGAGTCTACGCTCCACTTCGTCGATCACCGACAGATAAGCATCGCTGTCCTCGACAGGGTCGTATTTGAGTGAGGGATTCTCCAGCCGGTTAAGATTGTACTCACAGTTTTCCTTGTCATCCTCAGTCGTGGCATGCTGGAGCGCCTTCTGAAAGGCTTTCTTCGCCATCAGGCGACGCGTATTCATCGAGTAGCATTCGCCTATGTCGTAATAAGAGTGACACTTCCACTGGGCATTCTCTTCCGTATCCGGCTGGTCGTCGAGGAGCTCTTCAGCCTTCGCCAGCAGAGGCATCGCCAACCAACTCCGCTCATCACGGATATAGTTCTCAGCCAGTTTAATCAAAGCTGTCACATAGTCGGAAATAGTCTCCTGAACAGGATTCTGTTCATAAATCCGCCTGGTGATATCCACCAAGGGAGAAAGCAACCGGATCAAATCCATTGCCTCCAGGCTGTCCAAATTTTCTCCAATGAAATCGCCCAATAGCATCAACTTCTCCTCGTCAGACGCCAGGTTTTCTGCCTGGCGAAGAATTGTCGTAGTATTCATGAATTATAGTTTTATGTGG
>Ga0326511_10003826_pt1 | contig 12078 bp, 20 predicted proteins | sample 0_2496_0518_D_FD_203701 | JGI IMG/M metagenome (GOLD analysis project Ga0326511, IMG submission 203701) | Bovine rumen microbial communities from UC Davis, California, United States - 0_2496_0518 | ecosystem: Host-associated > Mammals > Digestive system > Stomach > Rumen | place: USA...
CTATTTACTCTTTTCAAAAAATAAAAAAGCTGAATGCTTTATGCATTCAGCTCATTCAGCTTCTTCATTATCTTCTAGGCAATCTAATACTAAGTCATCTTAGAAGTGTTAAACTCTAGAACAATAAAATTGTTGTCTTTAAACTATTCAACTACTTCATTGTATGCATTTACATGCTGATCGTAGTCTATTTTTGGCTCATTATGTATTTTACATCGTATTTCCCAGTCTTCTCGAGATGCAGTAAGATAAACAAAGACTGTCTTTTTCCACATCTCTACATCATAGACAATATGACGCCCTTGCATTTTGTTCCATACAATGTTAGTTATTGGTCCACGATCAAGTATATTCAATGTGAAATTGCTGAGACGAGCTAGATACTAAACAAGTGTAGACTTTCCCATCTTGTCTGGACCATCTATTGAGACAACATAGTAGTCCATACAGTTTGTTTTAGCTTTCTTGCTGTTCAATGTTTTTTTGTCAGTCATTTATGCAAATCTCCTTAAGTATTGTTTTATATATCCAGTCTTTGTCAAAATTCCTCTTCATTGATGGAATGCTCATCAGCTCTGAATATATTTTGTCATAGTCAAGTGTTGCAACAAAGTCATTCAGCTTCGGCCATTTGTCTTCATCATATATCAAGTTCTTCTTGATGTAGTCATTGACATCATCTTCAAACCCTTTCCAGTACTGCACATTCTTCATGAACAGCGGTATGCATCGTGCTGCTAAGTCGTCATAGACTCTATACAATGACAGCTGTGATGGATTTGTAGATGGAGCAACAAGAGAAAACTTTGCATATCTCAGCAAATCATAGTATTTGTCTGACTGAAGTGTTGTGTCAATTGGAGCATACTTGCTATAGTACTTGTCTTTTATGAAAAGCTTGAACTTGTCATTCTCTTCAATATGGCTTTTTGCAAACTCAGTCATATATGCTCGTTCAGGAATCTCTACAGTGAATCCAAACATGAAGTCCATTGTCTTTTCAACAGGCTCTTTCAAGTCTGACACGAAAAACAGTTCACTGTCATGAAACTTGTAGTGTGACAATTCTGGTGTTGCATAGTATGACAGCTTTGTCATTGGATACTAAGTAACTTCATCAAGATGCGGCTCGGTATAGTCAACAACACGATGATAGAACTTTGGATTGTGCTTCAAGACTGAAAACAGAAATTCTGTCTCATAGACTGTTGGAAACACAATGTCTTTTGCCAGAGATATCTGACTTCCATGACTAAGTTCTAGATTCTCTAGCATCCTGTAATACTTAGTCATTACATCTTGTGGAGTCACAGCTGTCATTCCAGCTGAAAAAACGAACACCTTGTCAATTTTTCCACCAGTGGCTTTCTCAATTTCATCATCAAGAAGTCCAACAGTATATGTTCCATCTTCGCTGTAGTTCTTTGGAACACTTACAAAGTTGACTTCAGGGTGCAATGGTGCAAAGCGCTTTTGATAGAAGTCATAGCATTCTTGTGAACGAGACACTACAAAGACATTGTATGCTGTCTTGAACACATTGATCAGATGAAACATCTCTCTGTGTATAAACTGAACACCAATAGAGACAGGAGGATGGCTATAGCAGACTAAATTTGGCTTTGTATTGTCAATCATAACAATATTATATAAGCTTAGACATTATTCATCATAGTTCTTGAAGTACTTAAGCATATACGGTATTCCATCATAGATTGACACTTTTGGTGACCATTTGAGAAATTGTTCAGCTTTTGCTATGTCTAAGACATTCTTCTTTACATCAATCTTTCTTCCAGTGATGTATCTTACCGTAAGCTCTTTGTCAAGTGTGTTTGATATGATGTACAGTATCTCATTCAAAGATGTTCCAACACCACTTCCAATGTTTATTTCAGGTGGCAATGCTTTGCCGCGCAGAAAGTCAGCATAGTAGACATCAAATACATTGCCTACTGCACTGCATACATCAGTGATGCTAATGTAGTCACGCTCTATTGTTCCATCTCCAAATATCTGTATTTCTTCATTATGCAAAGCTTTTCTGCAAAAGATTGGTATGACACCTTGCTTTGCATTGATTCGCTGAAATCTTCCATATGGATTTGCTAGCCTCAATGCCAATGTGCACATTCCATATTTGCTTCTGTATAGTCTCATGTAGTTCTCAATCGCTGCTTTTGTTGCACCATAGCAGCATATTGGATGGCGGTCCATGTCTTCTGTCATGACATCTGCTTGTTGTTGTCCATAGACTGTTCCACCTGATGACATGAAGATAAACAGCTTTATGCTATGGTCTACAGCATAGTTCAGCAGACGCATTGTTCCAAGAAGATTCTCTTTGACATCTTTGTACATGTTCTAGTCTGCCGTCTCTGGAATGCTTGACGATGCAAGATGAACTATTCCTTCAATTCCATCTGGCAGATCTGAAAATGTCTCTTGTGACACATCAGAAAAAAGGTCTTTCTGAAGATATTCGATGTTCTTCAGCATGATTTTGTCATAGCTTTCTGGAATGAACTTGTCTACACATACTACATGGTGGCCTTTTAACAAGAGCTCCATGCATACATTTTTTCCAATGAACCCGTTTCCACCTGTTACAAGAATCTTCATATGATATACTGCTTTCTCATTAAATTTTATAGGTCAAAGACATCTTGGACAACTTGTTTTCTTGGATCAACATCACTGAATCCACATGCTTCTCGCATACGCTTTATCTGGTCAAGAATGATCTTGTCAAACATCTTAGAGTAGTCTACTTCAAATATCTGGTTGAACTCTTCTGGCCATTGTCCAGGCTTGTATGCAATCTAGTCAATTCCATATGGGTTTGTGTCTTTGATGTAGCAGAATCGTGTTTTGTCACCGACTCTAAGCTCATCATACTTCTTTCCAAGTCCAAGCTTTGCAATTATATGGTTGTAGTATGTGCATGCTTTGCTGATTCCTGTTGCACCTTTTGCCATCTGAAGAAATCCAATTGACTCTCGCTCTGTTCCATATCCTTTCCAGAAGCTTACTTCGTCAATGCTGTATGTCTTGAACTTCTCATATAGATTTGTGATGTAGTCTCGATAGTCTGCTTCAGTCCAGTCTTTAAGAACAACACCTTCATATATCTCAGACAAGAAGTTCTTCATTGCTTTGTCAGTTTCACCTTTCTTCAAAGCAATTCCAGTGACTTTCACTTTGTCAACAGCATCTCCTTCTTCAAAGATCTTATGGACATAGTAGTGCTTCTTTGACTCATATATTCCAACATCGCACATGTACTCAAGTTCATAAGTAAGGACATTCTGCTCATTTGTATGGCAGTAGTTGTGGACAAGGTCTCTGACATACTTGTTGACTTCATCTTCTGTGAACTTTGCTAGTATGTCCCAAAGCTCTTGTCGTTTCTCTTGCGTCCAGTCTTTTATCTTTTCAGGAAGTCCGTACTTCTTTATCATATAGTCAGTGACACATGTCATATCAACAAACTGTGAGTCGGTGTCTCCACCTAATGCAATTACTGAGATTTTTCCAACCTGTCGACATCTTGGGTCATCAGCATCAAGTGGATATATGCTATATCCAGCCAATTCAGAATCGTACAGCTCTTGGAACCTCTTAAGTATGAACCTAGATGCATTTATGTTGCACATTCTTCCTTGGCGAGTTATGCTTTGTGCAATGTCAATGTTGGCAATTGGAGAAAATCCACTGCCAAGCTGGCCATAAATTGAGTTGATCATGTTCTTCAATGCACCTTGGCGTGAATTGAAGTTTCCTTCTTGCTTTTCTTTTTCAGCAATCTGTTCAGGTGTAAACTTCTTTGAAGCATTATGAAGTTCATGGAATATTGCAAGCATCTTCTTTTTTGTAGCTTTGCGCTCATTGTAGAAATGCTCACACCATTTTGCAATGACACCCCATTTCTCTTCATGCTTCAAGAAGATTGTGTTGTTGGCTGTATATATTCCATGCTTGTCAATCCAGCTGCGCAATTTGTCAAGGTCACATTCTATGCGCTTTCCATTTGGCTGCTTAAGCAGAATCTTTGCAACATTAGAAGCTTTTGCGATTTTGTCATCAAACAAGTCAAATGGAAGCTCATTCTTCTCATTTATTGGTGCAAGTGATCCATCAGAATTATAGAACTGCACTAAGACTTTTCCTCTATATGTTTCAGGAGAAGCATTTATAGAACGTATGTTTGAAGGATAAAGTGATGCAAAGTCTATAGCAGCAATGCCTTTCTTCTTTAGCCCTTTCTGCATTGGAAAGACAAACGCGCCTTCAAATCCATCAAACTTCTTCTGCTCTTTCAAGTAAGATGTGAACACTCGATTCATCTTAGTCTTTGCAAAAGCTGTAACTGAACCAACAAGATAGCTGATTGATGAATAGATTGTTGGATACTAGCTGAGTCCAAATGAAGTGATTGTTCTAGCTAGCTTTATCATCTTGCATTTGTCATCAATTCTCTTTGCCAAGTCTACATCTCGGACGTTGTATTCATAGAACTTCTGATAGTCTTTCAAGTACAAGTCTTTCAGTGTCCCTTTGTAGTGTATCTTGTGTCCACATCCTTCATATTCACCGATGTTGTCAAGAGTGTGTCCACCATCTGGCTTTGCAATTCCAAACTTGTCTCTATACAATGCAAGTCCGTCAGCAATGAACAGCCCGTCAATGTTCGCTTCAATCTGAGCTGATGCATCTGTACGCTTGTTGTCATGATTTACTTCTTTTATGAAGTATTTTCCAACTGGACTTAGACGCTTTACATCATCTTTTCCAAGCACATTCTCAATTCTTCTGACTAGGTATGGAATATCGTACGCTTTAGTGTTCCACCCATAATTTACATCAGGATAGTTGTTTTCATACCAGTCTAAGAAATGCTCAAGCATCCGCTTTTCATTGTCATGGAACTCAAAAAACACAAACTTGTCTTTTGGATAGTCTTTTAGCGGATCTTCTTTGAAGTCTATTTCGGCGTGATTCAATGACCATGTATAGAACTTTTCAGTGAGGCTGTCATATATTGTCATCATGTTGATCCTGTTTCGAGCATTTGCTGCTTGCTCGAACTGATCACTGATCTCAGTCTCAATATCAAAATAGTGTATTCTAAGTGGAAATGTGTTGAAGTTGTCATCAAGTGCATTTTCAGCAAACAAGAACTAAAGTGCTTCTTGTTCAGGCCTAAAGCATTCAACAATGTCAATTCCTGCAGCAGCTTCAACCCATTTCTTGCGCTCGTAAGAGTTTGAAAAATACTTTGTCGCAACATACCGTTCATAGATGTCGCGCTCATTTGTCTCATACTTCACTACATACTTGACCCATGACTTCCATGGAAGAATGAATGTCTTTGGATTACCAGCAGTGTCATATCCAAACAGAATTATTCTTCCTTGGCGAGTTGCATCAGTAGTGTAGCTTACATAGCGATATCCAGGACCAATATATGTCTTCCATTGTTCCTGAGGAACATCATCTAGATAAATAGCGTTGTTGAAAATAGAACTGCTCATAATTATATTATATATTCATAGAAATTAAAATATACTTCTACAATGTCTTAAATGCCTGTTCTAGGCCCGTTTTGTGTTAGCTGTTGCTTAGAAATCAGCACTAATTCTAGACTGCAAAATTTCCATATTTATGCTCAAATACTGGACCAGATATGACGTAATCAACAAAATGCCTTAGCTCATCATAGTATGTTGTGGCGATAACTTTTGGGCTGCAGTTTAGCATTTCAGCATATTCCTCATCTGAAATGCTTAGAATATAGTCTACTGCTTCCTGTATAGTTCCAAAATCTGCAACATTTATATAGCTGCCAGAATTAAATTCATTTGATATGCTTTTGCTTCCCCAATAAATAGGAACTGAATATGCTGCAAAAGCATCTGTTATTTTTTCTGTATGATATCCATCAACTAATGAGTTTTCAAGCGCTAATGTGTATTTGTAGTTTCTGCACAGTCTGATCTTGGCTGGATTAGTGTATATGCTGTCGCGGTTTTCTGCAAATTCAGGTCTGTTCTGTATAGTCCATCCAGTAGTATTAAGCCATTTTCCAACTGAATCTATTGGCATTGCTTTGTTCAGCTATTTTACAAATTCATCTCTAAATGGGTCAGCATTTATTCCGTTTGTTATTAGACCACAGCAAAATTTTCGTTTTTCAGGATCTGCAACACGATCAATGTACCAGTCAATCAGCAGCTGATATTCTTTGTTGAAAGCATAGAATGGTATTCTGCAATGTCTATCAAAGCTGATATAATGTGGAGAAATTGCATAGTCACACTCATTGAAATTGGGAAATGAATTTTCACCGATTATCTAAAGTTTTTTGCAATTGTATCTTAAATGCTGATTTCCATACAATGAATAGACAAGCAAATCTGGATTAGACTAGTCAATGACAAATTCATATTTGCTGTTTAACAACCTAAACAGGAGCTTTTGGCAAAAATGCCCACCATCTGAAAATGCTATGCGTATTGTCTTTTTATCCATGTTTTCTAATATGCATATTGAAGTCATAGAATATTGACTTCATGTAGTGAAAGTCATCATGTGTCGGAGAATGTGCATATAGCATACATTGATAGACAGCCTAGTCTGATCCGTTGTGAAGATATTCTGTACATTGACCAGTCTTGTCAAAAAATGATGAATAGATGCAGTCTTCAAATCTATTCATGAAATACATCTTCCAGTCATTGACAAACTTAACTGTAGAATCATTTTTTATAATAACTAGGCCACCTGCCTCAAAATGAGGATATCTATGAAGAAAGAATTCATCATGCTAAAGTCCAAAGCTTTCAAGGATCTGCTTTCTGACAACTCTGCAGTTTTCTCTGTCTCCTTCATTATAGTATGATGCTGCACCAATCATCAATGGCTTTGACTTGATTTGAGCAATCTCTTCTTCTAGCCGTTTCTGAAAATTTCTGCAGTTGTCTACCGGAAGCTATGATCCACCATCAATATACAACAGCACTTCTTCATCTGACATTGTCTTTAAGACATTCTCTAGCACAAATGGTTTCCATGCATATAGACAATATCCATATTCATTGGCATATTTGTCAAACTTCGCATGAAACTCATCTCCTAATGATGTCTCATTAAGCAAATATGCTTTGCTGAATAAATTAACTTGATGCTGAATGGCTGACAGCTGCTGCTTATATCTTTCTGGAGACTATTTCCAGTTTGATGTAGCAAATGTAGCTAATGTTATTGGATTCATAATTATATATAAAGTGATTTGTCAAGTCTGATGAACTTATATGCAAGTTCAATGTTGTCATGAACTGCATCATCAAATGACTTCTAATATCCAAGATTTGTAATAGCAAAGCTTTTTGTCAGTTGCTAACATTCAACATTGTCTTGCCAATAGTTCCACATCTCATCAGGACAATATCTACAGCGTTCTTGCTACTATATGAACGCCTTGTATGCGGCTGAAGTCACTGAATAGAAGGCTCCACTTCCATAATGCGTTGAATGCTCATTGAAAAAGCAGTAGTTGTCATTTATTCTATTAGTCTAGACGTCTCTTATATATTCAAACTGATTATAAACAAACTTGTCAAAAAGGACAACATCTGTCTTAGGCTCTTTGCTGAGAAGCTCATTAAGCAGTTTTACATCTTTAAGGAAGACAATGTCTTCTTCAAGAACAGCAATTCTGCTATAGTTTAGGCATTCTGCTTCTTTGTATATCTCATAGTGAGCAAGCATAGTGTTAGCCATGCCTTTCTGCTCTTTTACTGCTGAATGCCTATACGGAGCAAAATTCTGTATATATCCATACAATGGTGAATCAATCGTATACTTCCATGAGAATATTCCTGAATCAAGTATTCCAACACGCTTAAGTTCACTACAAATTCTTCCAAAGCGGTCATCATGCTTTGGAAGAAAATGTATGCAGTATATATGGTCAAAATGCTTCAGCCAGTCAATTCTTATGTCAATATCCATTTGTAGAAATCTATATTGTCTTTATATTGCCAGTCATGTACAAGAAATTGTTGTCCACATACTTTGTCTTCAACTAGTTCTGCCGCATCAGCAGACTTTATTACATGCCAGTCATTTGGCATAGGACAGCGATTGGGAATTATCTGACTGCTAAGGCGCTTCTTTGTCAATTCAAAGTCTGGCTCATATAGATGAAGACTATGACTGATATGCGTATATGTTCCCATCTGAAGATCTGGATAGACTTCTCTAAGGCGCAGAAGCATTAAGTGCTGAAATAACGTAAAGCTAGGCTCATCATGAATAAGTCCTTTGACAATGTCATTGCTTCTCATGTCAATTGTTGCATGAAGCTAGTTTCCTCTAATATGAAACAGCATAATGAATGTGCATGGAAGATCCTTGACACCTTCATACTGATGCTGCATATTGTTGAACCGCATAAACGCTTGGCGACTGTCTTTGTCTGCCTTTAAGCAGTCAAATGCCCAGTCAAATTGTGATCTTCCATCTTCTAGGCTCGGGTTGAAGATGAGATTTCCATAGGCGCTGTTGACAGTTCCATCATCGTTTGCAATCTTCTTCCAGAAAGGTGAAGCCTTTTCAAACAAGTCTACTGAGCTTTCAGCATTAAGATACAGGCACATCTCTTTCTTAGTGTATCGTGTAGGCAAAGTCAATGACTTGTCTTCGAATCGAAACAGGTTGTCATATGGATTGTCAATCTGCATTGCAACATTTATGCATTCACGGATCTTTTGTCCACGAGGTGCAGTCTCATAGTCGAAGTTGTTGTACACTTCATCCATGACTTTGCTGTAAAGTTCAGCAAAGTTCTTTCCATGTATAAGTCTCATAGATATTTCTCTCCAATCTTCTTGAATGTGTTGTTCTCACTGCATCTATATATCTGACTTAGCTTGTCTGCATCTTTCAGATAGAAGTGAGCTGAAAAGATGTTGCAGAACAAGCTTCCTTCTTCTAGTTCAGGATATGTCTTATTAAGCTCTTCAAGAACTTTCTTCTAGAATATCTTGTACCAGAGGCTGTCAAACCTGAAGCAGTTTATCAAGTCATTTGACCTAATGTTGACCGTAGTGTCAAGCTTGCCGTTCTTTATGCTGAACATCTATGTCAATGTGCAGACAAAGTCATCATTTGACCAGTACTGATAGTTTGGTGAATTGTAGAATGCAACAGCTTGCCTAGACCCTGGATCTTTGACAAGCTTTCCAACAACCCAGTCAAACTGTGTTATTCCAATATGGTTCTTGAGGCGCAAGCACATCTCACCATAGTTTGAGTTTGGCCCGGAACGATTTACACATCCAATCAGATTCTTTGCCAGCTCTCTAAGCATCTTGCTGTAGTCAGTGTCTTTCTTGTCAGTCAAGCCTAGAAACCAGTCTAGCTCTTTTTCAACATACTCAACTTCATTGCTATCAAGCAGAAGCTGCTGATAGCTGTTGATCTTAAGCTATATGTTGTTAAGCTCTTTAGTTGAAAATGAACGGTTCAATGAAACATCTGATGGAGATATTGTCTCTCCATCAGTGTCTACTGCTTTAAGTAGGTCGATATAGCTTTCAAACATGTCTATGTCCTCAGAATGCACCAATCAATGTATAGCTGCGGTTCTCATCATCATTCTTTAGTGTTCCAAGATGGTTCTTTAATGCATCATTGGTGCTCTCAAGAATTGGACGCCCATGCTCATTGTGAGATGTCTATATCCAGAAGTCATTGTAGTCTTCAAGCCGCTCAAGGACATCTTTTATGTACTATGATGAGCTGTCTGGAACAAACTGGCAGCGAGATGAATAGACATTCTTCAAAGGATACTTGTGAAGGATTCCTGTATACTTTGGATCTCTGTCACCAGTCTTGAGATGGTCCATTGTTATTATCATGTAGTTGTTTGATCCAATGATGCGATCAATCTGCTCTTCACCAAAGTACTTCTCAGCATTGCGCTCGAGTATAACTGGAGCAAATGGCATGACTGCATTTCGTCCATTGAGCTTGTTTATGTACTTGAAGTTGTGGTCAGTTGGCTAAGCAAGTGTTGTTGTGCTGCAAAGTGCTCGTGGACCAAACTCAAGATTTCCAGTCATTACATTGACAATCATGTCTTTCTTGAGAAGCTCTACAATTCTGTCAACGAACATCTATTTGTCATCAATGTACTCAAAGCGTGGAACATGATTCTCTTTTATGTACTCTACCGCACTTGGTGTCATGTCCAAGCATCTCTTTCCAATGAGAAGAGACTTGAAGTTGAATGTCCCATGATAGTATCTATAGAGGCCTAATGCACATCCTTGGTCACCACAAAGCGGATATACACAGATCTTTCCACTGATGTGGTTCATCACATAGTTGTTCAGCTTTACATTGTAGAACACACCACCTGAAAGAATGACATTCTTGATGCTATGCTTTTCAAGAAAATGTCCAATGAAGCTCTCAAGGACATGCTGAATGAAAGCACCGACAATGCATCTCAGCTTCCATTCTGAGAGTGCTTCTTTTCCAACAACAGCTTTAAGCATGTTGTCAAACTCATTTTTCCAGAACTGCTTCACTGCCTGAAGCTTTGAAACATTGATGTAGCCATTGTCATTCTCATCACCCTTCAGATTTGGTATTCTTTGAAGAAAAGCTGCAACAAATGCATCTGAATAGCTATACAGCTTCTTTATCTGCTCTGCTGAAAGGACTTCATCAATATGAGACTCATATCCAAGGAACTTGTACTCGTCTTCGTTCTCTTTCATTCCACAGAATGAAGTTGCATACTGATACATAAGTCCAACTGATGAGAAGTAGTCACGTACTTTGTCTATTTCTTCTAATGTCCCATCAGCTTTGCGATGATAGACCGTTGTCACTTCTTCTTTGTTTCCAAATCCATCAGACACAACAACATGAAAGTCTCTAGCTTTGTCTTCTTCAGAAGCATGGTTCTCAAAAAAGTTCAATGCTGCATATGCGTGAGCATCGTGGTGAGTAAGACTTTCTGAAAGATACTAGATCTTCGCACCATACTGCTTGCACAGTGTCTTCAAGAACTTTCTGTCATAATGCTTGTCTGCTACTGTTGACTTCTCATCAAAGATTGTGAAGTCATCATTCCAGTAAGAAATGTAGATTGTGTCTAGCTCCTTGCAGAAGTTCTCTTCAAGGCACTTCATTATTGCCAATCGTGGAAATCCAGAATCAGACTTGACTTTGCTCAAGCGCTCTTCTTCGTATCCACATACAACATTGTCACCATCAACTAGAATAGCTGATGAATTATGACCAAGAGTAAGCAGTAGGTTTTTGCTCATGTATTGTTTTCCCTTTTTATCTATTCACAACTTATATTATTCTTTCTTAGAAAATCTATTCCACTTCTGTCACGATATTCATCTCTATAAAATACACGTGTAATTCCAGCTTGAATTATAGCTAAGGCGCATTTTACGCAAGGGCTCATAGAGATGTACAATGTCGTGCCATTTGTTGGAATTCCATTTTTTGCACAAAAATAGATTGCATTTGCTTCTGCATGTATGACGGTCTCCTTTGTCTGCAATGTTCCATCTGGAAGAACAACTTCACAAGAATTGTCAAAGTTTACAGGCTGACCATTATGCCCCTAAGCAATAGCTCTATTGTCTTTTACTAGTATAGCACCAACTTTAGTGCGCTTTGCAAATGACAGCTTTGCTGTCTCTTCTGCAATGCGCATAAAATATTCATGATATTGCTGCTGTCTTTTTTCAGTCATTTTTCTATGGACCTGCAATAATAGTAAAGGTTGTATACTCTTCATCTGAAGCTAGTCTTAATGCAACAACCACTGTAAGTGTATTGTCTTTTTCATAGTAGTTTAGCACATAGTCTACTAGCAGTTTATCATCAACACAGCTATTCAGATATTCTTTGACTTTCCCGATGACTGTTTCATCAGATTCATATAGATTGCTGCAGACAATTGTCTGAAGCTTCTCTTGAAAATCGACAGTTTTCATCAGTTTAGCCATCCTTCAGCAAAAGCTCTTACACGACCAATGTCTC
>Ga0326511_10003827_pt1 | contig 12077 bp, 11 predicted proteins | sample 0_2496_0518_D_FD_203701 | JGI IMG/M metagenome (GOLD analysis project Ga0326511, IMG submission 203701) | Bovine rumen microbial communities from UC Davis, California, United States - 0_2496_0518 | ecosystem: Host-associated > Mammals > Digestive system > Stomach > Rumen | place: USA...
GCCTTGCCGCCTCGCAGCTTTCGCCTCTCGTCACCAGAGGCGTGGGCGATCTTGGTCATGTAATCACCTCCCAATCAGTACCCCGCCAGACTCCTGACGGGGTGTGTTAAAGTCAGCTTTAAGTTAGCCTTTCAGTTTCTCCGCGATCTGTTCCGCAGTCATTCCTTCCACGGCGAAGTTATACCGCATCGGGATCACCTGCTCTTCTTTGACGCCCAGGAACTTAGCAATGATCGTCCTGACCTCTTTGCTATCAAGAGTTATTTGTGTCTTCATAGAGCATCGCCTTCACAGCTTCTTGCCATCTCTTCGGCACTTCTTCGATGGTCATCAGTCCCGCCTTGATGCGCTTATAATAAATCTTTGCCATTACTCTTCTTCCTCCGTTTCTCCTGCAATAATGTCTGCGAGCTCCACGAGCGCCGTCATCACATCATCGAGATTTACAGCATTCTGTTCCGCCTCAGCGGCAGCGTGTTCAACGTCAGCCACAACATCAAGAGGCAGTCTGTTCTTTTTCACTAACATAATCGTCACCCCACAATTCTTTGTAATAGGCATCCATCTTCTGAAGCAGCCTGTACGAATTGCCATTGCTGGCATGGTTACGCCCCGCGATTAGCAGATTAGATGATGACGCAAGCCGGGCAGCCCCGAAACGCGTTCGTGCTGCCGTTGGGGCCGACGCCGCCAGCGGAGCCGACACGCCACGTATCGCTGGCGTAGCCGCGAACAGCACTACGCAAACGGCAAACCTGAGCAGATGTCTTCGCGTTATACGCATATCGGATATGCCGCGTATTGGCATTCTCTGTATACAATCCCTGCGGGGCGGTCAGTCCCAGGCGATCTTTCCAGTATGGCCAGAATGTCCCTTCTGCTCCCGACAGCTGCGGCGTAATGTATTCCTGCTCAAGTGACGGCAGGAAAAATGTATCATAGGTGTCTTCAGTCGCGCCGATCTGGCCATCCGAAACAGTGTTCAATGCGGTGGTCACCTTTACCGGCTTGATAATGTTCAAAAACGCTTCATCAAATCCGGCCATAAAACCCTTCACGCTCGCAATCTGCTGGGGCGGCCTGTCTTCCGGCTGCTGAGGCGCCCACCATGCACCAGCGTCTGCAGCGCTGTTATAAAACTGTCGGTTGGCGGAGTGCGACCACCTATTGTAACCATAGGCGGCGCTTTGCAGATTGGTCATTCCATCCGCTCCGAATTTGGTCGCGCTCGAAAGCGTCCCCAAATCGGTGCCGCCGCTCCCCTCGGTCAGCGCCAGCTTGTCATCAAGCGGCGTGGTGCTGGATGCGTCTGCAAAGGTGTATGCTCTCCAATTCGCAGGACTTACATCCGGCGCTCCCCACGTATAAAACGACGTATCGGTGCCGATGACGATCTGCCCGCCAGCGGTGATCTCTTTCGTTGTCGTAAACTGATACACCTTACCGGCCACACAGTTCCTGCCCCACGTAGTGCCAATCGTGAAGTGATACGTTCCGGCAGGGAGTGCGGTCTTGCACACATACGCCGCCTGAGACGCTGAGAACTGCACAGCCTGCATCGCGTAATGGCTCAGCACGATCATTCCGGGCTTCGATTCGCCGTCCTGCAGTTCGAAGTCACCAAAGGCCACAATATCCCACGGTAATACATAATCCGTCTCGCCGTCTTTGTAATTCAACATAATCTGGTCGCCAAAGGCAAAATATTCAGATGCCTTGCCGCTTTGAACAATCTCGTGAATCTGTTCAAGCGTCAGATCACCAATCCCAATCCCAATCACTCGTTTGATGACAGCAACATCGGTTTGAACAACTGTTAAATCAGCCTTTAAATCAGTGTCTGCCTGTTCCCGCGCAGTCGCCTCGGCAGCAATAGCTTCGCCCGTCGCCTTTGCATCTGCAGCCATGCCCGGGATCGAGAGTGAGGTGTCGGTCTGGACAGCTGCCGCGTTGTAGATGCCGCCATCCTTCCAGCTGCCGTCCTCCCAGTAATACCAGTGGCCGTTCTCCATGCCGGTCTCGCTGCCCGTGTACACATAGACCCGGGTCGTGTCGATCATGTCGGCAGCAGTCGCGGCAGTGAGGGGAGAGCCATATGCGGCAGAGCGGGCAGTCTCGGCGTAATACTTAGCCTCTGCCACAGCCCCGTCGAGCTGGCTGTCAGAGGGCAGATCTCCGCCGGTCGGATCTGCGTCAACGGAAAAGCGGATCCGTGCAGATGCGATCGTCTCCCCGTTGTACAGGATCCGGATAACAGCCTGCCACTCACCAGGGACTGCAGTCATCTGCAGGGTCTCCGGCACGGTCACTTTCATGTCCGCATAGGCGCAGGTGGCCGTGTATACAGTCCCGTCCGGCTTTTTGCCGGAGATCACCGCGGTGGATCCTTCTGGGATGTTCACCGTGCCATTGCCTGAGAGCGTGAAAACGAGATCCCGCCCGTCCTCGTTCTGTGCCAGCATCACCCATCCGGGGTTATTGTCCGGGTCCAGCGGCAGCACATAGTTCCGCGTCTGCAACATGGTTATACCTCCTTATGCTCACTGAGCAGCTTTTTCACCTCTTCCAGCTGGGCTTTGTCCATCTTCGACAGCTTAGCCATAAGCTCTGCATAGCTGTCACTCTGCAAGGCTGTCTCTGCCGTGGCAAATGCGGTCTTGACAAATTTCGGCACGGGAGCCCCCAGCTTGTCGCAGTTCTCCATAATCGACAGCAGCTCCATAAATATGATATACGCCGCGATCCCACAAAGAATGTACTGCGGCAGATCCATGGCCACAGTGGCCGCGATCCCGATCACGATGTATGCCATCTCTCCGAACTTTTTCCCCAGCCCCGTGCGCATCTTTGAGCTCTCAAAGGTTTTTGAGGTCCACGCATAAATCAGGCCGGTCATGATGTCCAGACCCATCAACATAGTCGGCAGGGCCACGATCCACCATCCGTTAAAGTGCAGCTCTTTCAACAGATCCATTGCTTTTTCTCCTTTACTCCGCGATCATAAATGCCAACGTGTTCATGTCATCGTCTGACAGGGTGATGTCCCCGACGTCCTCGATCCGGATCGTCTGGACAGCTACATCGGTTTCCTGCTCCATGATCTCCGCCTGGGCCTTGAGGTATTCTGGCAGGTACTCCGGCTTCACGGTTCTCTGCCCGTCCTTCTCCGTGCTGTGCTCATCGTCTGCGTACTGCTTGCCGATCTCCTGCAGAGCCTCATCGATGATCTTTTTCGCATCCATCAGCCTGCTCATGTTGACCCGGCGCTTCCATGCCACCGCCGCCGGCAGCTTCATGGTGCTCTTCCCGCTCGTGTACGCAGTTACGATTCCGCAGATTTCAATGTTCTTCATGCCGCTTTTCCTTCCTTGAGTGCTTTGATCTGTGCCGACAGCTCTTGTATAGCCTTTACCAGATAGCCTGTGAGATAAAACGTGTCGATGCTCTTGATGTTCATGCTTCCGTCTTCATTGTATCCACCACCTGTTGCCAGCTTCGGGTCAATCTTTTCCACCTCATCGGCGATCATTCCTATCTGCCAGTGGTCATGGTCAGATTTCCAGTCAAACTCCCGGAGACGGATGGCGTTGAGCGTGTCTAGCGCAGTCACCTTCGTGTCTTCGATATGCTCTTTCAGACGGATGTCAGATGACGATACCGTCCATGTCCTGTTTGCTATCGCGCTCCCGGCCGTGCCGTTCTGACCACCAATTCTAGCTTGCGTATTGGAAGTCATCTGCAAATATGCCACTCTTCCTCCGTCAGCACTTGTAGATGCCACTGGCTTGCGGAGCGTGTCCGAGTAGTCGGTAAAGTACAGGTCGGACGTAAAATCGGTACGGATTGGGAATATCCACTTTGTGCCGCCTGTCGTTACCTCTCCACTATTATTGGCACAAGAAATCAGGTTAAAGGATGTGTTATTCGCTGTTCTTCGCCAGATTCGTGCTGTTCCTGCGGCATCTGCTATGATTTGCAGGGCATTATACGAACCATATCTGACGGCAACAGCGCCTTTGTTCAAGTCAGTAAACAATGTATCTGCAGCGCCAGAACCGATTCTCGCATCGCCATCTGTTCGCACAAAAGATGAACCAAAATACACGCCACTCGTATTCTCCCCTGTGTCGTTGATGCGGAGCCAGGTATCTCCAGCCTGCATAGCAAGTTTCTGATTCACATAGAGACGCAGAGTATTGAGTTCGCCATTCGAGTTAACAAATGTGTTGCCTCCCATAATGTACACGCCAGTGAAATCGTTCCCGCCAACATAAAGCTTGGAGCCGGATACGCTTAATGTCTCCTTGCTATTGAGATATAGCGAACCGACATACATCTCCCCGCGTAAATCTGTTGATAGGTCAGTTAAAGTTACTGACGGATAAGTCCCACCGCTTCCGTTTAACTCAAGAACACCTGCCGCATCGAGTGAGTACCTTTGATTGTTTATGCCACCCATTACAGAACCGGGTGAAAAACTTGCCACCCTGCCTGTCGTTGCGTCATTATAGTATATACTGGTGTCGGATATGCTCCACGGGCCGATTTTGCCGCTCGTGGCATTGACATAGCCGGTCAGGTTGACAGCCGTACTGTAAATCGTGCCATCCGCGAGGATGGCTGTCTTCGGCGTCCGGATGATCTTGTTGTTCAGATCCACGATCATGCCTGAGGCGGAATAATTGCCTGATGTATATCGATAATCACTAGATTTCAGCACTCCCGCCGTGATCGTTCCGATGTTTGCGCTGATTGCTGACAGACTGTTTACATAAATCTCATCTGCTGTCACTGATTTTGCTGCGAGAGCGCCCTGCGCGAGCTGCCGGAGCTGCCACTGCGTCCCGGTGTACTCATAGATTGCATTGCCCTCTGATGTGTTAAACCACAGATCACCCGTCGTAAGATCCGTGTTCGGGGCCGTTGACCGGTAATAGATCTTGTTTTTCCCATTCGCCAGAACCAGAGCATCCGCCGCACGGGCGTCCGCAGTGTTCGCGCTGCTCTGGGCGTTCCTGGCAGCTACACCGGCCTTCGCCGCAGCCTGGGCAGCCATCAGCGCCGTGCTGTCATCCGTCGGCGGGCTCGTGGCATTACCGATCATAAATGCTCCGCCGTTTGCCACGCGCACCTGCACACGATCACCGGCTTTTGCCGCCATTGTCATAGAGACAGGTGTGTCGTCGTCCCCGCCTGGGATCCGCACCCACGCCACACCATCTTCGATATAGCTCACGGTCGCGATTGTGTCATAACCGCCGGTCTTCTTCTCAGAGCCCTTTTCTATCGACTCTTTCAGCGTCCGGACGATGCTTGATGTGTTATTCATGCGCTCACCTCCGCCATGATCCGCTCAGATGTCCTCGCAGCGTGCCCCAGCTCGATTGTCTGGCTCTGCACCGTGAAAAAGCCGGACAGCACCGCGTAATGCAGCTGTACGATGTCTCCCGGATAAATCCCTGGGATATACCGCCTGTCATATTCAGCCGTCTGCTGCACCCTCTGCAGCTCATTCAGCCGCCGTTCGGCATACTCCCCGATGCTCTCTGCGTTCGACAGCTTCGCGTTCGTTTCGCGGGCCCACACCTCGCGGCCACGGTTATGGATGGACAGCGGACTGTTTATATCCTCATCTCTCACCGTCGCCGACTGCGTGCCGGAGATCGCCTGGAACACATTCGGGCAGGAGTACCAGTCCGCCGTGACCTTGATCTCCGTTTCAATCACATCGTTTTCCAGCGGGTCAAATATAACCGCCGCGTCAATCGGATAGGGTTCAATGTTCACCGTCCCGTCTCCGTCGATGCGCATCCGCCAGTTGATCGCCTGCAGGATCTTATCCGCCATCGTAAGGCGCGTCTCCTGGTCTTCTGCGATGATGTTGTCGTCGATGGCCGGAGACCCGTCTGCCACCACCACAGGGGCCGGGCAGACATGCAGCATCTCTTTGACCATCGTCGCCCCGTCAGCGCCTGCCGGCGCATACCACCCACGCGGGAGATACACATCCTCTGCCGGCTTGAGCACGCTATAGCAGGTCACCCGGTTCACTTCATAGGCGCCCTTGATGTCCGCTTCGGGAGAGGTGGCAAGGCCGGTAAACAGCGCTTCGTGGGCGCTGTCACCTTCCTGCTTTGTGTCCAGATAAACCCGGATCCACTGCTCGATGCCCTGCCGATAGTTATGACATTCGATGTCCGCCGACTGCCGCAGCCCTTCATCCGTGCGGGAGATCTGCCCGTCCGTGATCCGGATCCGAGCCACATCCCGCCAGGTGACAGGATCCACGATCGTCATGTAATACGCCGCGGAATAGCCTTTGTCCCATCTCATGCCGTTCCTCCCTGCGTCTCCGCCCATTCGGCATAGGTCATGCCATCCTGATCCTCCTGATCCACGCGAGTGATCTTGAGGTTAAAGGCCGCCATCTTATGCCCCTCGTTTACCTTGTAGGATTCAGACACCTGCACATCTGCCGGATAGGATGATCCATCCTTCGTGCGCACATGGCAGATGCCGGCGTGCGTTGCCAGCCGTCTCATGGCGCGGATTGTGTCCTGCTCGGAGGTTGAGACGGCCACGCCGCTCACCGTTCCCGTTCGGGAGACAGCAGGATTCCAGTCGCCCTGTATGCTGCCGCCCAGGTATGCAGTTTCCTCAAAGTCCTTTTTCCAGGAATTCGAGATATCCACATTGTATTCGAGCTCTACTCTGCCCGCACCGAAGTTGATCACATTCGCCCCGGTCTCAATCAGGTCTCCGTCGAATTCGTCCGTATCAATCCATGCGAGCTCGTTTTCGGCCGTGACGTAATCCCCATTCGCAGTGCGGAACACGATGCGGTGTCCACCGTATTCGCCGATGGTCGGGAAGGGATCCACATAGGTTGTCCCGAATTGTGCACCGCGGTAAATCAGCTCCGGCTTATCCACAGACAGCCGGTAAATATCACAGGTGTCCCCTGCAGCTGCTCCCGCAGGAGCAATCGGAGTGATAAAGGTCACGAGCGCTGTGCGGTCAGAGCGGATGGACGCAAGCGGCATGAGCGCTTGATGCGTCCAGTGCACCTCAAAATCAAGGGACGCCTCATCACTCTGCCCCAGGCCATCCTGCACCGTGGCGATGATCCGGTATTTGGCACCATCGTCCAGGATGCCGATCAAGTCGTCCTGCTCGATGGTAAATGATCCTTCGCCCAGATGGGACATGATGCAGACCGTTTCGCCCTCAAAACCGTTGTAATCCGTTTCGTCCGGCCGGTCCACATGATAGGTCTCTGCCCGCTCGATGATCACCGTGGTCAGCCCGCCGGCGCCGGCACCCGTCGCAATGATCGACAATGGGAACTCTTTGAGAGAGTTCACATGCCGCGCCACGCCGTCAACCGTGACCGTCTCCGCCACCAGCGATGTCTGCGTGATGGCTGCCACAAGGGGCATTGCTACACTGACGGCTACCGGATCCGACCACTCAGACCGCAGCCCGGAGCCGGACGTCACTCTAACGATGATCCTGTGCGTCGTGCCGACCGCCCACTGTGCCTGTCTTGCCGTGATTACCGCGCTCTGCCCGGAGGATACCGTCGTTATCAGCCGGGGATTCGCGCCATCCACCGCCTCTGCCACTTCTGCGAGCGCCTGCTCCGTGCCGTCTGTCGTGGCATACGACCATACGGCTTTCAGCGAGCTGTCCGCGATGATCGTGCCGGCAGAGAGCGCCAGCGTCGGTTTGAGCGGGGCAGAGGCAAGGTTGATCGACTTAGTTTCCGAGTATTCACCCAGGGTCTCATCGTCCCCCGATATCATGATCAAACGACAGCGGATATACCATGTCATGCCCATCGACAGGCCGGATATCCGCCACGCCGGCGGTGCCTGGTTCTCGATCCTGTATGTCTGCGGCTGATCCGTAGATTCCCACGCATCAGGATGCTCTGCCCACGAGATCTCGCACGCATTGGCAGCATCCCACTCCCATCCGATGTTTACCATCACCGTGCCGGGGATGTCCGTCTGTGCCAGGCTGATGGTGGGTGCTTTCGGGACGACGCCGCCCTGCCGGATGACATCGGACCGCATGGCAGTATTCCATACGATGACCGCGCTGTGGTTTGGCGCGTTCGCCTGCCGCCACTGTCCGACCATGGCCTGCACCACGAACGAAAAGCTCACAAAGCTGCTCCAATTCGGGCACTGTACCGTCACCTGTGTGGATCCCTTCGGGATGACCGCGATGGGGAATGTCACAGAGCCTTTTGAGGCGCTTTCGACATATTCAAAATGCACCACGAGGAAAGAGTCCGCGATTGTCGAATTGTTCGTCGCCGTGATCGTTGCCCTGTGCGTGGTCTGGTCTGCCGTCACGCTCAGATTGGACGGCGCCGGAAGCGCGCCTGCATATACCATCTTCGGATTGCCGTATTTGACATTCCGGTCATGCTGCGTGTTTACGCGCACGAACACAGCCTTGTCCTGCGGGATCGCGTCACCGATCTGCCATCCGGCATAATCCGTGCCAGAGGTGTCCCGGGAGACAGCTACATCCGTCCAGCTCGCACCGGCCGGGCACATCATCCCCGCGTCCGGCGTGGGGATCGCGTACTGCACCGTCGTTGTGTCGATCGGTCGCGCGGTCGTGGCCTGTGCTCTCCACTTCACCGCGACAGACAAAACATTGTTGCCCATCGCTTTCGCGCTCGCGTCCAGGATCTCTGCCTGATATGGCGTGCAATAGATGTGCGACGCATAGCGCCACGCGGAGGCTCCTGCAGGGCCGACAGCGCGGATCCGCACCCAGCGCGTCCACGCAAGGACATTCTGCTGTATGAGGGATGTGTCTTCCGTCACCTCGTAACTGTACGCGGCGGCACTCGTGCCGGTTGCCCAGCCCCTCTGCGTGGATGCCCATGCGAGCTTCGCGCCATCCTTTACATTGCAGTCATGGATGAGCATTGTCTGGTATTCAACCCGCGCAAAGATCTTTGCTCCCTCGCTTGGATCCGGACAGGTCCATGTAAATGTCGTGACATTGTCCATGGTGTCGGACAGCTCCGCCACCACGTTGCTCACATCCGGCACTAAGATCTTTTCCGTCTTCGTGGCCCAATCGGATACCGTCGGCCTGTATGTCTTTTTCTTCTTGCCGGATCCCTTCGTGTATGTGCTCCTATTACCCTTGACACGGAAAGATACGCTCGACATGATCGTCTTCCCGGTGGGGTTATAGTCGCTTTTCTTGATCGTGACAGCCTTGCTGGTTACAGCCTTGCCTATCTTGACCGCGTTCCACGGGCCGTCGTTCACGCGCCATTCCAGGCTCTGGCCGTCCCCATAGTTGGCGTCCCCGATCTTCCAGGAAAAAACATAGCTGTCTCCCTGTCTGGCTATCGTCAACCCGGTAGGGGCTTTCGTTTTCGGCTTGTTCGTTTTCTTTGACATTATGCCGTCCTCGTTATCAGCTGCAGCTCACGCACGAGCCGGTTGGCGAACTCTTCCGGGTTCTCCGTGCCGTCCACCTGTATGTTCCATGTGTATGTCCCGCCACCGCCGGCAGCCTCGCGGATATCGCGCATGAGGTTCTGCCGACCATACATGATCTCATCCCCTGCTTCACCGGCTCCAAACAGAGTGGCGCCGGAGAACATATAGGGATTGTTCATGGCTTTCGCATTCCACTCGATCGAAAAGCTGGGCAGGGATCCTTTGCCGGCAATGCCGTATGGCGGCTCTCCGCCACTTACGGAGATGTGCGGCAGCTTGATGTTCGAAAAGATCTTTCCGATCGACAGAGGGAACATTCCCTTGATCCCGTCGATAATGCTGCCCACTTTCTTTTTCGCGGCTTCAATCGGCTCCGTGATGGCGTTTTTGATGCTCTGCCACATAGACGATGCCCTGCCCTTGATGGTGGTCCAGGTCGTCGATATAAAGGTCGACAGCTGGTTAAGGATCGCTTTCGCCCTTGACGGGAGCGTCCGCAGGACATTGATGATCGTGTTCACCGTTCCCGTGATCGCCGTGCCGACAGATCCCCAGTTGGATGTGATCCCGGTCACGATGCCACGTATCAGCTGCCCGGCAGCCTCCAAGGCCAACCACGGCAGCCGGTTGAGCTGCGTCATGATCGCCCCGCCGATCTGGATGGCTGCGGCCCCGATCTGCGGCAGATTGGCTATGATGTTTCCTGCCAGCGCTCCGAGCATTTCACCGCCCTTTTGTGCCAGCACTGGCACATTCGCCCATATGAATTCACCCAGCGTCGAAACGATGGACGCCGCCCCGCTTCCGAGCGACGGGATGCCGGCCAGAAGCCCTGCTGCAATCTGCCCAACCATCTCCACGCCTTTGTCAAGGATCGCCGGAAGGTTTGCCGTGATCGCAGCCCCGGCCTGCGTAATCAGCCAGGCCGCCTTTGTCATCAGAGCAGGCGCTCCGGATGTGACGCCGCTTACGAGCTGGTTGATCATCGCCGGTCCCTGCGTCGCAATCATCGGGATGGCCGTCTGGATCCCCTGTGCCAGTGCTCCCGGCAGCGTTGTCGCCACCTGCGAAATCATCGGTACAAAATTGCCGAATATAAACGTGCTCGTTGATGTCAGCAACTGCTGCATTGATTCCTGCACGTTCTCCCCCATCGCCAGCGAGCCCAGAACATTCTGCGCCGCCGCCTGCATAGCACCGAAGGATCCCGAGAATGTCTGCGATGCCTCCGCCGCAGCTACACCGGTCAGGCCAAGGTCCTGCTGGATCACATGGATCGCATCGTACACATCACCCAGATTGCTGATGTCGTACTCCTGCCCGGACAGCTTTTCAGCGTCTTCGAGCAGTCGCTCCATCTCAGATTTAGTGCCACCATACAATTATGTTCACATAAGGTCGCTAATCTTATGCCGTTCTCTTATGAACTGCTGCGCCTTTATATATTCGCGCAGGTCAGACTATCTCTTGAGCGTTTCCGCTCCCATGCACTTCCACGCGCTTGCGTGTACTCTACTCCGTTCCAGATCTCTCTGCCGTTTCGATAGTCGTTACACTTCCCTGTTGTATTCAAACTTGTAACCGCGCATTTTCCCACGTCTTCCGATTCTTCCACTTTTCAGCATCAAAGTGATATTGCTCTGATTACATCCAAAATGGTCAGCGGCGTCTCTGATTCGGTTGAAGTACAGAACCATATCGACGTTTAACCACGCCTCATGTCCTCCGCCCCTCTTATTCCTTTTCTCAACATAATGCGTTACTTTGATTCTTTCGCTTCTCACGCCTAATGTATCGAATCTTGAATTGTTTTCGGAATATGTCGCCCACCTGAGATTAGATATAGCATTGTTTTGCCGATTGCCATCTATGTGATCTATTGTGGGTTTTTCTTCGGGGTTCGGGATAAACGCTTCAGCAACGAGACGGTGAATCGGAACTTTCTGACTTTTATTTCCTTCGTACAAATCAACCGTTAAATAATTGTTTGCCTTGTTTACAAACGGCGTTTTGATGCGTCCGGTTCTGTCGTTCCTGACTTCTCCGTTTTCGTTTACCGAGTAGTTATTATTGCGCTTTATTTTGATCCAAGTCATTTCTATGCCCTCCTTCACGTATTTGATAATTTCATATTATCATACATTTTAGAGGGTTTCAACAGGTTTAGCACGGTATTGCCTTATGCCGCAAACATAAGGTTTTCACCGTTTTCACATGGTTTATACTGAGCAATTTGGCACTGTTTACCCAGTTTTAGGTTATCCAACATCGTATAGTTTTGTTTTGCAAATCCAGAATAGGCATTCTGGATGGATTCCAGTGGCGTGCCCATCTTCGCGGCATTATCCGCCATATCAAGGATGGCTGTGTTCGCCGCCTCTGCCGCTCTTGCCGTATCACCTTCGAACGCCTGTTTCAGCGAGGCACCAAAGCTGACGGCCTGCTCAGCATAGCTATTCGTCGATATGCCAGCCGCTTGCGCTTCGCGTGCGTATTTCTTCGCCGCGTCCGCCGCATCGCCGTAAATCGTCTCTAAGCCGCCAAAGGACTGCTGCAGCTTCCCGCCCTCATCCAATGACGCCTTAATGCCAGCCGCTA